>Ga0315281_10004553_pt1 | contig 20079 bp, 16 predicted proteins | sample YL17G07_0_MG_FD_204540 | JGI IMG/M metagenome (GOLD analysis project Ga0315281, IMG submission 204540) | Sediment microbial communities from Yellowstone Lake, YNP, Wyoming, USA - YL17G07_0 | ecosystem: Environmental > Aquatic > Freshwater > Lake > Sediment | place: USA: Wyoming | collected... | reverse complement strand
CTCCCAAAAGTTTCTTGTTGGTGCCCTCGCCTTCCTCAAAAGCATAGCAATAACGCTTTTTGGCTTCCTTCGCTGCTACCTTGGCCATAATGCCCTTCTCCTTATCAATAGCGATTTTCCCTTGAGTTATTTTCTGAGTATTTTTCCTAATTCCCCAGGCACAACCCTGAGGCGTTAATAAGGTTGGTCTGCTCTAAGTAGGCCGGGGCCACCCCCCCCGATTTTCGGGCCGGGAAACCTCGCCCCTACACCCAATGAACCTCAAATCCGTCATATTTATCCGACATAAATGTTACATACACTTATTAGCTTGAAATGTGAAAAAATTCAAAAGGAAAATGCACCCTTGCCCATTACGGAGAACCTTTAAAAGGAAAGCCGGGCGATCTCCCCCATCAGGGCTGACGTGAGAGCGGGGGCCTGATGGGGACCGGGTGCGCGCAAGGCCGGGCCCACCTTGACCTCCACCTCGAAGCCCAGGCGTCCTGGGCGGTAGGAGAGGCCCACGGGCAGGAACGGCAACGTCCCCAGGCCGTCCCGGTTTTGCAGTTTTAGCAACATCTGAATGAGGCGGTGCTTGCCAGGTCCCACGCTTCCCCGGAAGTAGGTGCCCTCGAGAAAGACCACCAAAAAAGCCCGCTCCTCAAGCAGGGGAGTCAGGCGTTTGAACGAGGAGAGGGTGGCCCGGGGGCGGCTGCGGTCCACCGGCACCCCTCCCCAGGCCAGCAGCAGTTCTCGGACCGCGGGATAACGGAATAGTTCCGCCTTGGCGATATAGCGCAGGGGCTGGGGCAAGGCCAGGCCGATGACGGGGATATCTTCCCAGCGCTGGTGTTTGGGGCAGATGATGGCGGGACCCTGGGCCGGCAGATACTCCAGTCCTGCCACCCGAACGCGGAAATAACGGCCGAAGGTCCGGTGGGCCAACCAGCGGCCCAATCGGTACAGACCCGGGGAAAAGCTTTCAGGCATGGGGAGACCCCGTTTTTGATGGCTAACGCTTTTTAGATAACATAGGATAAAATCTAGTTCAATGTGGCTGCAAGTTGTCAGCTTTCATCAACCGCAGAGTGGCGGCGACGATTATGCATAAAAAGTGGGGTCCGAAAAAAATACTTTTAGTGGCACAGGCCTCCGGCCTGTGTTGCGCCTGTGCAAGGTGCGGATTATGCCCAAGCAGTTGCACATGAGCCTGCAGCTCATCCGACAACCATGAAAAGTCCGGTAGGGCGGGCCTCCGCGCCCGCCACTAGCCAGATTTAATTTTCTCGTTCCCAAGTTGCACTTGGGAACGCCCTTTACCGCCAAGCTAAGCTTGGCAACCATTTTCGTTCCCAAGTGCAACTTGGGAACGAGTTGAAGAGGTGGTCAGAACAGGCGCCACTTTGCTCCCGGTAGCGCGGGCCCCCGCGCCCGCCACACGCCGGTGAATTGCCGTTGTAAATTGCCGTCACCAGCAAATATTTTTGCTGACCGCTGACCGCTACCTAACCAGGAGGAGTTATGATTTATCTCGATTATAACGCCACCACGCCGGTGGCGCCGGAGGTCGCCCGGGCCATAAGCGATTACCTGATCCGGGAATACGGCAATCCCAGCTGTGATTATGCCCTGGGTTGGCGGGCCAAAATGGCGGTGGACAAAGCCCGGGCCCAGGTAGCCGACCTCCTGGGCGCGCACCCGGAAGAGATCGTCTTCACCAGCGGGGCCACCGAGGCCAACAACACCGTCATCCGGGGGGTGGCCCGCCATTTCGGCCAGGGGCACATCATCACCTCGGCGGTGGAACACCCGGCGGTGACGGCCCCTTGCCGCTGGCTCGCTTCCCAGGGCTTCGAGGTCGCCTGGCTCCCGGTGGACGGCGCCGGCCTGGTGGACCCGGAGGCCGTCCGCCGGGCCCTCACCCCCCGCACCATTCTCATTTCCATCATGCACGCCAATAACGAGACCGGGGCGCTGCAGCCCATCGCCGCCATCGGGGAGGTGGCCCGGGCCGCGGGCGTCTGGCTCCATACCGACGCGGCCCAGAGCGTGGCCAAGGTTCCCGTCCGGGTGGATGAACTGCAGGTGGATTTTCTCAGCGTCGCCGGGCACAAATTTTATGCCCCCAAGGGGGTGGGAGCCCTGTACGTACGGCCTGGCTGTAAGTTTGTGCCGCTGCTCCAGGGAGCCGGCCAGGAAGGCGGCCGCCGGGCCGGCACGGAAAACGTGCCCTATATTGTCGCCCTGGGAGAGGCCGGCCGCCTGGCCCGGGAGCGCCTCGCCGGCGACGGCCAGCACTTGCGCACCCTGCGGGACCTGCTCCACGGACGCCTGGCCGCCGGCTTTCCCGGCCTGGCGTTGAACGGCCCCGAGACCGCGCGCCTGCCCAACACCCTGAACGTTTCCTTTCCGGGGATCTCCGGGTGCGATCTGCTATCGGGCCTGCCAAACCTGGCCGCCTCCGTGGGAGCCGCCTGCCATACCGGCGAGGTCGCCGTCTCCCCGGTGCTGGCGGCCATGCAGGTGCCCCCGGAAATCGCCCGGGGGGCGGTGCGCTTGAGCGTCGGGCGCCCCACCACCCGGGAGGAGGTGGAACAGGCGGCGGAGATGCTGCTGGCAGTGGTCAAGACCCTGGTGAGACGAAATTAGTTATTAGGATAGATTGCCAGGATAAAGAGAAGGTTACTTTATCGATTTGTGTCTCTGGTTCTCGGAGTTATTAGATTCTTCGCTGCGCTCAGAATGACAAATGAAGAACTCGGCAATTTTTCAACAGCCTGGAAGTGGTGCGCGATGTGCAGCCACCGGAAACTCGGCGAACCCGGAGAAGTGCAGAATGTTGCTGAAGCCAAAGGCGGGCTCCGGAAGGGAGGGCGAACGGCGGTTTTACAGTTGATCCAGAATTAATTCCTCAATCATCTTCCGGGCGATCTTCCGGGCCTCGGGACGATAAGTCCCCAGGCGGATGGCTTCCTTAAGGGCGGCGACCTTTTCAGCCCGGATCTCAAGCGCCTGATCGATCGCTGCCCGGGCCTTGTGCCGCAGCCGGCCATTGGGAGACGGGGTGAATCCCAGCCCCGGGCCCCCGGCTTCCACCTCCAGGACCAAGGGCCTCGGGGTGGTCTTGGCAGCTTTGCCGGCCCCGGTCAGCACTTTTCCCTGCCTCTGGCTTTTTTCCCTCTTTTTCATCAGCCGCCTATTTTCCCCTCGCGCCATCGGCCCATCAGCCGTCCGTCCGGGCCATCGTCAGCCGGCACCCCCATCTTTTTATCGGTTGAGGGGCGCCAAACCTTAAAATCCGGGGGACAGTTCACCGGGCCACCAGAAGTACAGGAACTGGGGGCCAAGACCCGACGTCGGGTCCAATTGTGGGAGCATGGAATAGATGGTGGGTTTATAGGTCCCCTCCCGGCGGTAGCGCACCACCCGGGATTCCTCGTCGATGCCGGCCTTATCCTTGGCCAGGGCGATGGCATCATCCAGATAGCCCACCCGGTCCACCAATCCCAGGTCCAGGGCCTGTTTGGCAGTGAAAACCCGGCCGTCGGCCCACTGTCGCACCACTTGCACCGGTTGTTTCCGGCCCTTGGCCACCACCTCGACAAAATCCTGGTAGAACTGGTCGATGATATTCTGCATCATCTCTTTTTCCTTCGGGGTGGACGCCTTGAAGGGCGACCAGAAATCTTTCCATTGGCCGGTCTTGACCATTTCGGGGTCCACCCCGATTTTGTCCATCAGGCCCTTGACGTTGAACTTCATGGCGATAACGCCGATGGAGCCGGTGATGCCGGTGGGGGTGGCGATGATGGTGTCGGCGGCCTGGGCCGCGTAATAACTCCCGGAGGCCGCCAGCCCCAGGAAACAGGCCACCACCGGCGCTTTCTTCTTCTCTTTGAAGGCCATCAACTCATGGTAGATGATGTCCGAGGCGCTCACCGTGCCCCCGGGAGAGTTGATGCGCAGCACCAGGGCCTTGACCCGGTCGTCCTTGCCGGCCTTGTCCAACTCCTCCTTGACCCGGGCGGCGGTGGTGGCCGAGGTCAGGTGCAGCCAGCCGCGGGGGCCCTGCAGAATCATCCCCGACACGTCCAGGAGGAGGACCTTGTCTCTCCCATGGCCGGAGACCACCTGCTCTTTCAAGGGACCTGCTTCCGGGAAGACGCTCACCTTGACGGTGATACAGCCGGCAACCAGCAAAACTAACCCGGCAAGAAGGAGACGGCGAATTTTTTTGGCTTCCATAACCTGGCCCGTAATACCGTTTTCTGTTTTCGGTTTCCTGTTTTCGGTTTAAAAAAGTAAGAATTGTCACTAAGTTCAGATTAGTTGGTTGTGAAAGGGAACGCGGTGTAAGTGGCGGTCAGCCGTCAGCATTCAGATGGCTGAAAGCAGGTGCAAAACCAGAGCATAGCGCCAGGATGCCATCTTAAGCGCCCTGTAGGGGCGGGGTCTCCCCGCCCTGGGATAATAAGGGCCATTTATCGGGCGGGGAAACCCCGCCCCTACCAAAAAACCCTTTAACAGATCATAGGGCGTGCCGTGCACGCCGAGTGCTTACGGCCGCGGGCCGCCTTATTTTTGCTAGCCCCCCGGCTCCGGCAGCGCCTTCAGCACCGGCGCATCGACTTGCGGCGCGGTCTTGGCCTCCCCACAATCCTGCAAAAGGCGCCGGGCGTCCCGCCGGTCCTCCTCCAGAAGTTGGGGCCGGAGGGCATGGCTGCAGGACTTGGAGACCAGCCCCAGTTCTTTGCAGGCCTCGGCCTGTTTCCCCATGCGGGTCAGCGTTTCCGCCAGGTAAAGGTGATTGGTGCTGTTTTCCGGGGCCAGGAGAACCGCCTCGGTCAGGTGGCGGTAAGATTTCTGCATATCCCCCACGGAAATGGGCCAGGCCGGGGCTTCGTAATAAATCCGCCCCAGAACCCGATGGGCTCCGGCCTGGTCATAGCCTGAATCAACGGCCAGGCTCCGCTCCATTTCTTTGATGATCCGGGGCAGCATGCCGAGGGCCTTCATGCCCCGGTGCACATCGGCCATTCCCAGGAGGTTCATCGCCATCCAGTAAGGGCCGGCGGCGCCATGGGGTTCCCCCCGGCTTAAAAGTACGGCATAGTGCTCCCCTTTTTTAAAAAAATCCAGGGCCTGGCTCTTCTGATTTTTGGGGGCCAGATCTCCGGCGATAAAACAGGTCCGGGCCAGGGCCACCTGAATAGAGACCCGTTCCTGGGGGTTTTTGGCCCGGGGCAGTATTTCTTCATACAGGGCCAGGGCCTGGCGGGCCTGTGGGAAGTCCAGCCGGGGATTCAAAAGGAGCCGCCGGGCTTCCTCCAACCGGTTCTCTTGGGAAAACAGATCCGGGACTCCCAGGAAGAGAGCCACGGCCAGGAAAACAAAAATTTTGAAAAAAAAGCCAGTCTTCATATCCACGCCAGCCACACTCCCCTGAAAAAAACTTGCTTACAGTTTAGCCTGCTTTCCCGCCGGAATAAAAGGCAAAATTGAGGGCCTGATACTTTATTCGGGATTGATGGGGGGACGCACCCGGACTGCCGGATCCGGACCGGAATTGTGCCCAAAACCCCTTGACAGCTAAAATATAAATGATAAAAAATAGCGGTCTATGATTTTTTAACCTGATTCGCCTGCCTGTGGGGAGGTTTCTTGGGCAGGAGACGAAAAGGTCTTATCTGACAAAGGGGAGGAGGCGAAGATGAATGCCCGGCGTCAGGGTGAAACCCAATGAGCCTTTCGAGGTCGCCCTAAAACGCTTCAAAAAGCAGTGCGAAAAAGCTGGCATCCTTTCAGAAATTCGCAAACGGGAACATTACGAAAAACCCAGCATCAAGCGTAAGAAAAAGATCTTGGCGGCCAAAAAGCGGGCTCTGAAAAAGCTGCGGAAGATTGAGGGGTCATGATCTCTCTTTATCAGCGGCTGGATGATGCCTTCAAGGAGGCAATGAAAGGCCGGCAGGCCGTCGCCTTGTCCACCTTGAGGATGCTGCGCTCCGCCCTCCGACACCGGGAGGTGGAGATGAAGCGCAAACTTACCGAAGACGAAGTCCAGGCGGTTATCGCCGGCCAGGCCAAACAGCGGCGAGAGGCCATGGCCGAGTACAGCAAGGCCGGACGGACCGACCTGGCCCACAAAGAAGAGGAGGAGCTTGGCGTCCTCCTCTCTTTTTTGCCCTCGCAACTCACCCAGGAAGAACTGGACACGGAAATCTCCCGGATCATTGCCGAAGTGGGGGCCGCCGGCCCCAAGGATCTGGGCAAGGTCATGAAAAGCGTCATGGCCCGGGTAGCCGGCCGGGCCGATGGCAAGATGGTCCAGGAATTGGTGCGGCGCCGCCTCACCTCCTGAACTGCTTCTGCCATCAACTTCAGACCTGGAGCGGCATGTCAGAGCAAACCTTGACGCCCTTAGAATTTCCGGGGCTCCTGGGGGTACTGAGCCAATATGCCGTCTCGGCCCTGGGGCGGGCTTTTCTTACCGCCCTGGGCCCCGGCACCGATCCAGCCTCCATCCAGGCAAAATTTACCCAAATCCGGGAACTTGAGGCCCTCCAGGACCGGGAGGGGGAGGCTCCTCGCACCGATTTTCCCGACCTGGCCCCCTGGCTGGCCAAGGCCCAGGTCCGGGGCAGTCTGCTGCCCCCGGAGGCCTTGAATGATGTGCTCCTGGTGCTGAGCCTCGCCCGGCAGTTGCGCCATTTCCTGGCCCTGGGAGGAGAAGGGAGCCCCCACCTTCAGGTTCTCGCCGCCCGACTCCAGGACCTGCCCCCACTCCAGGAAACCATCCGGGAGTGCATCAGCCCGCACAACTTCATCCTGGACCAGGCCTCCCCGGCCCTGGCCACGGTGCGCCGGGAACTGGCCCAGACCCGGGAACTGGTCAACCGCCAGATCAGGCAGACCTTTTTTAAGCCCCAGTACCAGGAAGTCCTCCAGGAACCCATCATCTCCCAGCGCAACGGCCGCTACGTCATTCCCATCAAGGCCGACCACAAGGGGGCCATTCCGGGGATCATCCACGACCAGTCCCAAACCCGGGCCACCCTGTACCTGGAACCCCTGGCCATCGTCGAGCACAACAATGCCCTCAACCTCCTGGGCAACCGGGAAAAACGGGAAGAAGAGGCGGTCCTGCGGCGCCTCACCGACCTGGTGCGGGCCCATCTCGACGAATGCCGGGAAAATCTGGCCGCCCTGGCCGAGCTGGACGCGATCTGCGCCAAAATTTCCTTCGCCCGGGAATATCAGTGCCGGGAGCCCATCTGGCGAGGGGCGCCGGGCGTGGATTTCCGCCAGGCCCGCCACCCCCTGCTCATGGCGCGCCGGCAAGAAAATCCCCAATCCCCCCCGGTGGTGCCGGTGGATCTCAAACTCACCCCCGAGAGCCGCTGGCTGGTCATTTCCGGGGCCAATGCCGGGGGCAAAACCGTAGCCCTCAAAACCTTGGGGCTGCTCACCCTCATGGTGCAAAGCGGCATTCCCATCCCGGTGGCGGAGGGAAGCGAGTTCTACCCCTTCGACCGGATCTTTGCGGATATCGGCGATCCCCAGGATCTGCAACAGGATCTCAGCACCTTTTCGGCCCATCTGAAGCGGGCCCTGGCCATGCTCCGGGACTTGCCGGCCCTGCCTCTCATCCTCTTGGACGAGCTGGGCACGGCCACCGACCCCACCGAGGGCGGGGCCCTGGCCCTGGCCCTGCTCCAGGCCTTTTACCGCCGGGGGGCGTTCGGCGCCGTCACCACGCATCTGCCCCTGCTCAAGGCCTTCGCCCAGCGGCAGCCCGGTTTTGAAAACGTGGCGGTGGTCTTCGACGAGGAGACCCGGCGGCCCACCTACCGCCTGGCCTACGGCGTGGCCGGGGCCTCCAACGCCCTGAAGATCGCCCGGGAGCTGGGCCTCCCCGCCGAGATCCTGGGGGAGGCCGAAGGGTATCTCGACCAGGAAGAGCTCAAGGCCTACCGGCTGTTGGGGGAACTGGAGGCGGCCCGGCAGCACCTGGTCCGGGAGCGTGAGGAATTGGGCCGGCGGGATAGTGAACTGGATCGCCAAAGCCGGGAGCTTGAGGCCCTGCGCCGGGAAGTGCAGGCCGAGCGGCGTCGCTTGCAGCATGAGGTCATGGCCCGGGCCCAGACCGCCATCAAAGAGGCGGAAAGCGAGTTTAAGGCCATTGTGCAGCGACTGCGCCAGGGAGGGGAATCCTGGGGGCGGCTCCGCCAGGAGTTTTCTCGGACCCAGGCCGGGCTTTTGGCAGCTCTGAAGCCGGTGGCCGCCCCGGCCCCGGCCGGCGCCTCCCGCTTCGCCCCGGGCCAGCAGGTCTTTCTCCCGGCCCTGGGGCTGACCGGGGAAGTTTTAGAGAGCCACAAGGATGGGCGCCTGGAAGTGCAGGTGCGCAATGTCCGGCTCCGGGTGAGCCCGGAGGAGATCGCCCCGGCGGAGGGCCAGGCCGCGGGCGGCAACGGGGACCAGGCCGGCCCGTATGCCCTCCCCCCCGCGAGCCTCCCCAGCCTCAACCTGGTGGGACTCCGGGTGGACGAGGCCCTGCCCCTGGTGGACCGGCTCCTGGACCAGGCCCTGTTGCACGGTCAGGAAAGGGTGGATATAATTCACGGCATCGGCACCGGCCGACTCAAACAGGCGGTCCGGGAGCATCTCAAACACCACACCCACGTGAAAGCCATCCACGGGGACCTCAACCCCGGGATGACGGTCGTCGATCTGAAAGACTAAAGTTTTCTGTTGTCGGTTTTCGATTTTCTGTTAAAGAAAAGAAAGCCCCGGGTCTTTAAAGCTGAAAATTTTAAGAAAATGTAGGGTGCGGCCTGCGCACCCAATAGCACAGGCTGGAAGCCTGTGCCACTGGGAAATGTAGGATGGGCACTGCCCACCATTAAGGCGGCGGGCGTGGAATCCCGCCCCACCGGTGCTGCCATGGCCAGGCAGGAGCTTGGCAAAACCATGGCGTTCCCAAGTTCAACTTGGGAACGAGAGAGTGTAGGGTGGGCACTGCCCACCATTTCCTGGTTCCCAAGCTGGGCTTGGGAACCCATTGGGTGCAAAGCTTTGCTTTGCAAAGGTTAGAGTAAAGCCTGACATCTTTCGCAACTCAAATAGCCCAAGCCAAGCCTGGGGCGCAAGTGCGTTCCCAAGTACAACTTGGGAACGTGAAGGAAAAAAATGTAGGGTGCGGCCTGCGCACCCAATAGCACAGGCTGGAAAGCCTGTGCCCAGCATGGATGATGCTGTAGGGGCGGACCCATGTGTCCGCCCGATATCGGGCGCACACGCGGGTGTGCCCCCCATTGGAGGTTTTGCTCGGCGCGGCTGGGGGAATCGGGAAGCTCTTAACCGAAAACCAAAAACCAAAAAAAAACGGAAAACCGAAAACAGGTTTTTTAATGGCGTTTATCCCGGAAGACAAGCTCCTGGAGATCCGTGACGCCGCCCCCATCGAGGAGGTGGTGGGCCAGTACGTCAAACTCCAGCAACGGGGCAAAAACCTGGTGGGCTTGTGTCCCTTCCACGCCGACACCTCCCCCTCCTTCAACGTCTCGCCGGAGCGGGGCATCTTCAAGTGCTTCGGCTGCGGCGCCGGCGGCAATGTCTTTCACTTCGTCATGCAGTTTCACCGCCTGAGCTTTCCCGAAGCCGTGGAGGAACTGGCCCGGCGCTACGGCATCGCCCTGTCCGTCAAAGAATTGGGCCCCGAGGGGTCCAAGCAAACCCGCAAACGCCAGGTCTGGATGGACCTCATGGCCCAGGCCGCCGCTTTTTATGTCACTACCCTCAACAGTCCGGCCGGAAAAGCCGGCCGGGCATATTTCCAAGAACGGGGCCTGACCCCGGAAGTAATCCAGGCCTTCGGCCTGGGTTATGCGCCCCCGGACTGGGACGCCCTCAGCCGCCATCTCCAGGGCCGGGGCGCCTCCCTCGCCGCCGCCCAGGAAGTGGGGCTGGTGGTGCCGCGCCAACAGGGCGGGGGCTGCTATGACCGCTTCCGGGACCGCATTATCTTTCCCATCCTGGACCGCCAGGGGCGCCCCATTGCCTTCGGCGGCCGCATCGTCGGGGAAGGCGAGCCCAAGTACCTGAACTCCCCGGAGAGTCCCATTTATTCTAAAGGCCGCAACCTCTACGGGCTGCCCCAGGCGTCGGCGGCCCTGCGCCGGGACGGCGTGGCCCTGGTGGTGGAAGGCTATCTCGACCTCCTGGCCCTCAGGGTCCAGGGTATCGAGCCGGTATTGGCCACGCTCGGCACCGCCCTGACCCGGGAGCAGGTGCGGCTGTTGAAAAACCTGGTCTCCCGGGTGGTTCTGGTATATGACGGCGACGCCGCCGGCGCCAAGGCCATGCGCCGGGCTTTTCCTATTTTTGCCCAAGAAGGTTTGGCCGTCCGGGCCCTGGCCCTGCCGGGGGGGATGGACCCGGATGATTATGCCCGGACCCACGGGGTGGACCTCTTCCGGTCGCCCTGGGACGCGGCCCAGCCCTGGTTCGACTACCTCCTGGAGGAACTGATCGCCGCCCACGGCCTGTCCATTGAAGGCCGGGTGCGGATTTCCGATGAATTGCGGCCTTACTTCCAGGCCGTGGCCGACCCGGTGGAGCGGAGCCTGTGGCTGAGGCTGGCCGCCGAGCGCCTGGGGGTCGAGGAGGCGGCCCTGGCCCGGAGCCTCACCACGTACACTCCCATTTCCCCCGGCCGGCTGGACCCCTGTCGGGACCTGATGATCAGCCTGGAAAGGCGCATCATCAAGTGGATCTTGAGCAACCCCAAGGCCGTGCCCGTGGCGGACCTGGAAGAGTGGGCCGAGGAGTTCGAGAACCAGGAAATGCGCCTTATCCTGGACTTGATTATTGCCGAATATCAACAAAATGTTACGTTGGATCACAGTTTGCTGGTCCAACACCTGGAGGGCGACGAACTGCGCCAGCAGGTCTGCGCCCTCGTCCTGGGAGAGGAGGAATTCGGCGGTCTGGACCTGCTTCTGGCCGACTGGCGCCGGGCCCTCAGAGTCCGGCGCTTGGAGAAGGCCCGGCAGGCCCTGAAAGAAAGATTGGCTGGGGTGAGCGCCAAATCTATCGGGGAAGATCTGGTGGCGCTGTATGATCAATGGCAGGAAATTGATCGGCAACTGGCAGCATTAGAGAAACCCGCTGCGCAATAAAAGGAGAAAATGGATGAGTAAGGGAAGGGGTATAGATGGTTTTCCGGAAATTATGCCCAGGGGGGATAATGATGGCTTAATCACCGTGGATGACCTGAACGATTCCCTGTCCCCTGACTTTTTAAGCGAACCGGTTAAGGACCTCTTGCTTTTCGACGATCTGGAGCTGGCAGCGCCGGAGGTTACCCGCACTCTCAATCTCTCCGCCCCTCTGGATCTCGAGGAGGGGGAGGCGGACCTGCACCTGGAACCGGAGGGAGCCGCCAAGCTGGACGATCCGGTGCGGCTTTATCTGAAAGAGATGGGCATGGTCTCGCTGCTCACCCGGGAAGGGGAAGTGGAGATCGCCAAGCGCATCGAAGAAGGGGAAAAAGAGGTCCTCCAGGCCCTGCTGATGGTGCCCTGCGCCCGCAAAGAGATCATGGCCCTGGTAAAGCGGATGCAGGAAGATCGGCTGGCCCCGCAGCATTCTCTCGACAATTTCGGGGAGGATGATCCGGACCTGGATGTCAGTCTCCAGAAGTCCAAGGTCATCAAACTGTCCGAGAAGCTGCGCTCCCTCGATGACAAGCTGCAACAGGGACTGGTGGAACTGGCCCTGGAGCGGCGCAAAACCGACCGGCGCACCAAGCTGGAGACCAAGGTGGCGAACCTGCGGCGCCAGATGGTGGATAATCTCACCCGTCTGCGCCTGGAGCGCCAGCACCTGGAGCAGGTCCTGGGGAGCTTGCGCCGATTCGGCCGCGTGGTCCGGGATTGTCAGCAGAAGATGCGCAAATGCCTGGCCGCCACCGGTTTGTCGGCCAACCGGTTCCAAGACCTGAACCGTGACCTGAAAAAAGGCGCACCGGATCTCCTGCCGGCCATCAAGCCGGAAACTTTAGGAGAATTGCAGGCCGCCTGGGCTGAGGCGCAGCGGCGCTTGAAAAAATTGTCCCAGGAAGCGGGCGTGCCGGCCAGCAAGCTGTTGCTGGCCCTGATCAGGTGCGACAAGGGGGAACACCAGACCCAAAAGGCCAAAAGGGAACTGGTGGAAGCCAACCTGCGACTGGTGGTCAGCATTGCCAAAAAATACACCAACCGGGGCCTGCAGTTCCTGGACCTGATCCAGGAAGGCAATATCGGCCTGATGAAAGCGGTGGAAAAGTTTGAGTACGAACGGGGCTATAAGTTCAGCACCTACGCCACCTGGTGGATCCGCCAGGCCATCACCCGGGCCATCGCCGATCAGGCCCGCACCATTCGCATCCCGGTGCACATGATCGAAACCATCAACAAGTTGATCCGCACCTCCCGGTACCTGGTCCAGGAAATCGGCCGGGAACCCACCCCCGAGGAGATCGCCGAAAAAATGGAGTTTCCCCTGGAAAAAGTGCGGAAAGTCCTGAAGATCGCCAAAGAACCCCTGTCCCTGGAGACCCCCATCGGCGACGAGGAGGACAGCCATCTGGGCGATTTCATCGAGGACAAAAAGATCTCTACGCCCATGGAGGCGGTGATCGGCCTGGACCTGGCCGACCAGGCCTCCAAGATGCTGGCCACCCTGACTCACCGGGAGGAGAAAGTGCTGCGCAAACGCTTCGGCATCGGGGAGAAGACGGACCATACCCTGGAAGAAGTGGGCCGGGATTTCGAAGTGACCCGGGAGCGCATCCGCCAGATCGAGGCCAAGGCCCTGCGCAAACTGCGGCACCCGTCCCGGAGCACCAGGCTGAAGAGCTTCATCGAAACGTGAGGCTAGGTTATCCTAAATGACAGCAAAGGTAGGGGGCGTCTCACGCACCAACCCAGGCTCTAACCTGGCAATGGTGGTCAGCAGCATTGGACGATATTCGGGGCCGACTGCCTTCCACAGGCAGGGCTAAAAGTGTGAGAGGACGTAGGGGCGGAGCGCACACCGCCCCTACAAATTTTTGGCCCCCCGGGCGCCATTTAAAGCCGGGGTTAAAAGGGAATTGATGGCCCAAGCTTCCCGGTTGTTTGGGGTCACTCTTGAATAACCGACCAGGAAAAGATAAAATCAACCACATGGAAGTTTTGCCGGGGCCCATAGCTCAGAGGTCAGAGCAACCGGCTCATAACCGGACGGTCCCAGGTTCAAATCCTGGTGGGCCCACCAGCAGGCCAAGAGGACCGGGGCTTTTTCGAGAACCGAAACAGGCTCGCTCACAAACCAGATCTGACTTTCGGGGTGCACTCCGTGCACCCCGTTTTTATGTCCCATGACCGCGCCCCTGAGAGCGATTCTGGATTGTCTGAACACCCACTATCCCCTGGCCTGGGCCGCGGCCGGGGACCGGGTGGGGCTGCAGGTGGGCGACCCCGCCACCCCGGTGGAGGCGCTGCTGGTGGCCCTGGAGGCGAGCCCGGCGGTGGTGGCGGAAGCCCGGTCCCGGGGGGCCCAGGCGCTGCTGACCCATCACCCCCTCATCTATCAGCCCCTGGCGGAGGTGCGGGAGGACAGCCCCTTCGGCCGACTGCTGGCCGAAGTTCTCAGGGCCGGCCTGGCTCTCGTGGCCTGCCACACCAACCTGGACGTGGCCCCGGAGGGCCTGAACGATTACCTGGCCGGGCTCCTGGAATTGCAGGACGCCGCCGTCCTGGCGGAAACCGGCCGGGACCGCTGGTTCAAGCTGACGGTCTTCACCCCCCTGGGTTACGAGGACCGGGTGCGACAGGCGCTGTTCGACGAGCCCCGGCTGGGGGTCATCGGGCGCTACTCCCATTGCTCCTTTGCCGCCAGGGGGCAGGGAACTTATCTGCCCCTTAAAGGAGCTCGCCCGTTTCGGGGCGAGGTGGCCAGGCTTTCCCTGGCCGAAGAGGCGCGCTTGGAGGTGCTGGTGCCGGAAAGCCGCCTGGAGGCCGCAGTGGCCCGGATGAAGGCGGCCCATCCCTATGAGGAGGTGGCCTATGACCTTTATCCTGTGGCAAACCCGGGCCTGCCTCTGGGGTTCGGCCGCATCGGCGACTGGCCCGAGCCCCAACCTTTCTCGGAGGCGATCGCCAGGGTGAAAGAAATCTTCGGGGTGGATCGGGTCCGGGTTTGGGGCCATCCCCCGGAAAGGATCAGCCGCCTGGCGGTCTGCGGCGGCAGCGGCGGTGAGCTCATTGCCGCGGCCCGCACCCAAGGAGCCCAGGTCTATCTCACCGGGGAAGTGCGCCATCATCAGGCGGTTCCCGGGGATTTTGAGGGATTTGCCATCCTGGAAGTGGGCCACTTCGCCAGTGAAGTGGTGTTTATGCCCGAATGGGCCAGGCGGCTGGAACAGCTTTTTGCGGCCCAGGCCCTGGCGGTGCAGGTCCAGGCGGCCGGAAGGCAAACCGCGCCTTTCCGCCACCTGTAATAACAAGGAGAGGCCGGCTTAGGGCCTCTTCCCGTCATTCCTTACCCCGGAAGGTAAGGTTAAGGGCCCGGGCCTGGTCCCCGGGCCGCCGGTAGCCAGGAAGCGAGCGGCGCCGGTGCGAGCAACAACATTTTGGGGCGGCCAGGCTAATAATGGAGGTCGAACTTTGCTAGCCGAGTTGAGGCAACTCATCGATGTTCAGGAGTTAGACAAGGAAATCAGGGAGGTCACCCAGGCGCTGGAGAAGTTTCCCGAAGAACTGGCGGCGCAGGAAGCGGAGCTGCAGCAGCTTCAGGAAGAGCAGGCGGGCCTGAGCCAGGAACTGGAGGGCCTGCAAAAGCAACGGCGGGAGACGGAAGCCGAGGTGGCCGAGATGGAAAGCGGCATCAAAAAAAGCCGCCAGCGCGTCATGGAGATCAAAAGCAACATTGAATACAAGGCGATGATGAAGGAAATCGCCTTTAAAGAGGACCAGCGGGACCAGCGAGAGACTCGCATCCTGGAATTCATGGAGCAAATCGGCGCCCAGGGCCAGGCCATGGAGGACCGGACCCGAAAGCTCGAGGAACAGCGCCAGAATTTTGCGCGCCGCCAGGGCGAAATGGACGCGGAAATAGGGGCTCTGAAAAAGCAACTGGCCGAGCTGGAACGTAAACGGGACCAGGTGCGGCGCGGCCTGCCGGCCGGGCTGTTGAAGCGCTACGAATTCATCCGGGAGCGCCGCAACGGCACCGCCATCGCCGAGGTCCGGGAGGGGGTCTGCGGGGGCTGCCATATGAATATCCTGCCCCAGCAATTCATCGATCTGCAAAAAGGGGAAGAAATCCTCCAGTGCCCCCACTGCCAGCGTATCCTCTACTGGCTGGGGGAGGAAGAGGCGGGTGAAGAAAACCTCTCCCGCAGCGCCCCCTGAGGCGAAAGTGCGCCAGGCCCCCGTCCATCGGTGGGAAATTTTCGCCGCCCTGGCCCAGGGCCTGGAGATCCCCCAGGTCCTGGCCCGGTTCCGGTTGACCCGGGCGCAACTTCAACTGCTCTTTAAAGAAGTGGCGGAACAATACCGGGGCCAGGAGACCGGCTTTTGGGAGCTGTTCTGCGACGGCGCCTCCCGGGGCAACCCCGGACCGGCCGGTGCGGGCATCGTCCTCACCAATCCCCAGGGAAATCGCAAGGTCGAAGAGAGCCTCTACCTGGGGGAAACCACCAACAACGTGGCGGAATACCGGGCCCTGCTCCTGGGCCTGCAGGTGGCCGCGGCCCAAGGGGCCAGAAAACTGCGGGTCTTTGCCGATTCCCAACTCCTGGTGGAGCAGCTCAACGGCCGCTACCGGGTCAAGAGCGAGCACCTCCTCCCCTTGTGGCAACAGGCCAGAAAGGAGTTGCAAAAGTTCGAGGCCCATGCTATTTCCCACATCGACCGGGCCCTGAACAGCCAGGCCGACCGCCTGGCCCGCCAGGCCATTGACCAGCGGGCTCCGTCAAGTTAAAATAATAATTGCGGTTTGCGCGGACCCCCCGGGTTCGCGCCAGGTGCGCGAAGCAGGCCAGATGATCGCCGACCGCCTAGCCGCGGTCGGAGGAAAGTCCGGGCTCCGCAGGGCAGGGTGCTGGGTAACGCCCAGCGGGGGCAACCCCAGGGAAAGTGCCACAGAGACCAGACCGCCGTGGTACGTCCACGGTAAGGGTGAAAAGGTGAGGTAAGAGCTCACCAGTGGCGGTGGCGACATCGTCAGCTTGGAAAACCCCACCCGGAGCAAGACCAAATAGAGGAGCGCCTGAGGGTGGCCCGCCCGAGCTCCCGGGTAGGTCGCGGGAGGCCCAGGGCAACCTGGGTCCCAGAGGAATGATCATCACCGGAGCGATCCGGCACAGAACCCGGCTTATGGCCTGCTTCGCGGACCTGCCGCTTAAATCGCCGACCGCTCCGGGTCGGCCTTTTATTATCAGGGATAAGACAGTCTACCTGGCGAATAATATCGAACTGTAGGGGCTGACCCGCGTGTCCGCCCGCTTTGGGCGCACACCTGGGTGCGCCCCTACAAACAATGGTGCCAACCATGAGCGCCCTGGCCATTACCGATCCTGAGACGACCACCCCGGTCCCTTACATCTCTGTCATCATCCCGGTCTATAACGAAGAGGAAAACCTGGAGGAACTGCTACAGCGGCTGGTCACCACCCTCACCGGCCTGGGCCGATCCTTTGAGATCATCCTGGTGGATGACGGCTCCAGCGACCGTTCCTGGGAGATCCTGGAAGAATGGCATAAGCGTTACCCCCAATATATTCGCGCCCTGCAGTTTCATCGCAATTTCGGCCAGCACCAGGCCATCTTCGCCGGGTTCCAGACCGCCCGGGGCCAGGTGACGATTACCCTGGACGCCGACCTGCAAAACCCCCCGGAAGAGATCCCCAGGCTCGTGGCCAAACTGGAGGAAGGCTACGACACGGTGGGAGGCTGGCGGGAGAACCGCCGGGATTCCTGGCTGAGAAAATTGCCTTCCCTGCTGGTAAACCGCCTCATGTCTTACGTCACCGGGGTGCACATGCGGGACTACGGCTGCATGCTCCGGGCCTACCGTCGGGAGGTCATCGACAGCATCAACCAATGCCAGGAGTCTTCCAGCTTCATCCCGGCCCTGGCCAACCTTTACGCCCGCCGGGTGGCGGAAATCCCGGTGGCCCACGCCGAGCGGCAGCGGGGCCGCTCCAAGTACAGCCTCATGAAGCTCCTCCGCCTCAATTTCGACCTGATGACGGGCTTTTCCCACCTCCCCATCCACGCCGTGGGCTTCATGGGGATCACCATCGCCGCCCTGGGCCTCCTTTTCGGCGTCTTTCTGTTCATCCGCCGCCTCTTCGTGGGCCCGGAAGTGGAAGGGGTCTTTACCCTGTTTGCCATCCTCTTTGTCTTTGTGGGCCTGAATACCCTGGGCCTGGCCATCATCGGGGCTTACCTGACCCGCATTTACAGCGAGGTGCGCCAGCGCCCCCGCTACATCATCCGGCAGACCCTGGGGCCGGAGGATGGGGAAGGAGGCCAGGGGCCGGCGGGCCCCTGCGCCCCCCAGCCCCCTCCCCCCACCCCTTAAAGGGGGTTGGGAGGGGAGTTTGAGGGGAGGGATTGTAAGTGACCTGCGGTCCCCCGGACCTCTCCGCAAATTCCTATTTGAGGCACCAATGCGCATAATTTTCATGGGTTACCACAACATCGGCCATGTCTGTCTCCAGGCCCTCATCGAGATGGGCGCGGCGCTGGGGGATGAGATCGCCGCGGTGGTGACCCATGCCGATGACCCCCAGGAAAACCTCTGGTTCGCCTCGGTCCGGGACCTGGCCTTCGCCCATTACCTGCCGGTTTATCAACCCGCCGACCCCAACGACCCGGCCTTTTTAGAGGCCATGGCCCGCCTGGAACCGGATTTTCTCTTTTCCTGCTATTATCGCCGCATGCTCCGCCAGCCTCTGTTAAGTCTCCCCCGCCTGGGAGCCCTGAACCTGCACGGCAGCCTGCTGCCCCGCTACCGGGGGCGCTGCCCGGTGAACTGGGTCCTGGTGAACGGCGAGACCGAGACCGGGGTGACCCTCCATTACATGGAAGAAAAACCCGACCGGGGGGACATCGTCGGCCAAACGCGGGTCCCCATCACCCCGGAGGACACCGCCCTCACCCTGTTTGCCCGCATGACTGCGGCCGCCGGGGACCTGATGCGGGAAACCTATCCCGGGCTTCGCACCGGCCAGGCCCCGCGTCTCCCCCAGGATCACCGCCGGTCCTCCTATTTCGGGGGCCGCCGCCCGGAAGACGGCCTCATTGACTGGCAAAAACCGGCCGAAACGATATATAATCTGGTGCGGGCGGTGACGCACCCTTACCCCGGGGCCTTCACTTCGCTCCTGGGGGGAAAACTCTTCATCTGGAGCGGCCAACCCCTGGCAGCGCCGGTCCGGGCCGCCGGCGCGTCCGGACAGGTTCTGGCGGGACTGCCGGGCGAAGGGCTAATCGTCGCCACCGGCCAGGGGCAGTTCCTCATCCGCCAGGCCCAGTGGGAAGATGAGCCCGAGTTTCTGGGGCCGGTCCTGGCCACCTGGAAGCACCTGGTGGGGGCCCGCCTGGGCACGTAATCCCCCCTCCCCCAACCCCTCCCGCTGTTTGGACCGGGGAAAGGGGAGTAGGCGGTTGCTATTTTCTCGTTCCCAAGCTTGGCTTGGGATCGCAGCTGTGAGCCAAGGTCAGTACAGCGGTCCATAAATTTGATTACGTATTTTTGTCACCCTGAGCCGAAGGCGAAGGGTCTTATTCTTTAAAATCTTGAGATTCTTCTCCGCTTTCGGCGGCTCAGAATGACAAAAAGTACATATTGTAGTATTTTTTTCTCGTTCCCAAGCTTGGCTTGGCAAGCTTATCAGTTGTAAGCGCGAAGAAATTGCACATGCGATTTGCAAAGCCAGGCTTTGCAGACAAGTCGGTTTCCAAGTTCAACTTGGGAACCAGATAGTAAGGTTTTTAACCTGATGAAAATCTTAATCCTCGGTGTCAACGGCTTCATCGGCAACGCCCTGGTGCGGCGCATCCTTAACGACCGGCCGGACTGGGAAGTTTACGGCATGGACCTCTATTCCAACAAGCTGGACCGGTCCCTGGACCATCCCCGGTTCCATTTCCTGGAGGGCGACATCGCCATCAACAAGGAGTGGATCGAATACCATATCAAGAAGTGCGACGTGGCCCTGCCCCTGGTGGCCATCGCCACCCCCATGACTTACGTGAAGAAGCCCCTGCGCGTCTTCGAACTGGACTTCGAAGAAAACCTGCGCATCGTTCGCCAATGCGTCAAATACGGCACTCGCATCATCTTCCCGTCCACCTCGGAAGTTTACGGCATGTGCCCGGACCCGGAATTTTCCGAAGACGCCAGCCCCCTGGTCCTGGGCCCCATCCACAAACAGCGCTGGATCTACAGCTGCTCCAAGCAACTCCTGGACCGGGTCATCTGGGCCTACGGCCAGGAAGGGAAACTCCAGTTTTCCATGATCCGGCCCTTCAACTGGATCGGTCCCCGCCTGGACGACCTCTACGCCGCCAAGGAAGGGAGCTCCCGGGTGGTGACCCAGTTCATCCTCAACCTGATCCAGCGGGAACCCATCCGCCTGGTGGACGGCGGCTTTCAGAAACGCTGCTTCACTTACGTGGAAGACGGCGTCGACGCCCTCATGACCATTATCGAAAACCCCGGCGGCGTGGCCGACGGCCAGATCTTCAATATCGGCAACCCCGACAACGAGGCCTCCGTCAAGGAACTGGCCCTGGAACTCCGGGATCTGTTCATGCAACACCCGGACCACCGCCACGACGGCGTCTTCTCGGAGATCATCGAGGTCTCCCACCAGGATTATTACGGCCGGGGCTACCAGGATATCACCAGCCGTAAACCTGCCATCGACAAGGCGCGCCGGCTGCTGCACTGGGAGCCCAAAACCGACTTCCGGACCTCCCTCAAAATCACCCTGGACGCCTTCCTGGAAGAGGCCCGGAATTTTCAGGAGAAGGTTTAGTATCTTGGGGAGGGGGCCAG
>Ga0315281_10004552_pt1 | contig 20080 bp, 19 predicted proteins | sample YL17G07_0_MG_FD_204540 | JGI IMG/M metagenome (GOLD analysis project Ga0315281, IMG submission 204540) | Sediment microbial communities from Yellowstone Lake, YNP, Wyoming, USA - YL17G07_0 | ecosystem: Environmental > Aquatic > Freshwater > Lake > Sediment | place: USA: Wyoming | collected... | reverse complement strand
AGGAGATGACCTGGTGGTAGAGGCGAGTATCAGGTAGGGACTCAAAGCATGGTTGGAGCGGGTGCTCCAACCTACCCAATCAAAGGGGGTTGATATGGCAGAGCGGGCTCTTTCTGGAATGCGTGTGCTTGATCTAACTCATTACATCGCAGGCCCCTACTGTACCAAAATGCTGGCTGACTACGGCGCCGATGTAGTCAAGGTGGAGAGGCCGGGATGGGGCGATGCTGCCAGGTCCCTGGGGCCTTTCCTCAACGACGAGCCCCATCCTGAAAAAAGCGGACTCTTCCTGTACCTCAACACCAATAAGAAAAGCATCACGCTCAACCTGAAAAGCGCCACCGGCGTTAATATCCTTAAGGAGTTGCTCAAGCAGTCTGACATCCTGGTGGAGAACTTCAGCCCCCGCGTCATGCCCGGCCTGGGGCTGGATTACAAGACCTTGAAGAAGATAAACCCCGGCCTGGTGATGACCTCCATCTCGAACTTCGGGCAGACAGGCCCATATCGAGACTACCAGGCGACCGATCTCAACATCTGGGGACTCAGCGGCATACTCTACGAGTGCGGCGAGCCCAACCGGGAACCGCTGAAAATGGGCAACAACGTATCTGAATATGTAGCGGGGCTCTATGCCGCACTGACTACATTATCTGCCCTCTATTATCGGGACGAGGGTGGTGTGGGGCAGCACATAGATGTCTCCGTGTGGGAAGCTTTTCACACCATGCAGCCATCGATGACGCTGGTGTATTCCTATGCCGGGTTCATCAGGAAGAGGGCGGGGGTGCGTTTCCCCTGGGGCATACTGCCCTGCAAGGATGGCTTTATCGGGTTCTTCCTGCCCACTCAGGTTCACTGGGAATCGCTCTGCGCTCTTATGGAGATGCCTGAGCTGAGGGAGAAACCTGAGTATGAGACGCCGATGATGCGCGAGGAGCGACGAGAGGAAGTAACAGCCATCATAGTCTCCTGGCTCAAGGATAAGCGCATGGACGACGTTTTCCATGCCGCCCAGGAGCTCAGGCTCCCTTTGACTACTGTACCCAACCCTGAACAGTTGCTCGATACGCCCCAGCACAAGGAAAGGAAGTATTTTGTTAACATAGACCATCCTGAAACAGGCAAGCTCACCTATCCCGGGGCTCCTTTCAGGCTGAGCGAGACACCCTGGCACGCCGGGCGCGCCCCGCTGTTGGGTGAACACAACCGTGAGATTTACTGCGGCCGCCTGGGCTATAGAAAGGATGATCTGGTGAAATTGAAAGAGGAAGGGGTAATTTAGGGGTAGCCTGGAGCACCTGCTCCAGGCATAGTTGGAGCGGGTGCTCCAACCTACCCATATACTGATTAGATTTCTTTTAGGGGGTTGGATATGTCGTCACTACCACTTCAGGGCGTGAGGATAATCGATGCCTGCATCTACTGGGCAGGCCCTATGGCCACTTCACTGCTGGCCGATTTGGGGGCCGAAGTCATCAAAATCGAGTCCATACAGCGCCTGGACCATCTAAGGCTACTGGGCGGATGGCCCAGCCCGGATGGATACGAATGGTCTGCCGTATTTAACGGCTGCAACCGTAACAAATATGGCATCACTCTCAACCTGAACCACCCCAAAGGCAAAGAGATTTTCAAGAAACTGGTGGAGATCGGCGATATAGTCACCGAGAACTTCAGCCCCCGCGTGATGGAGAACTGGGGCCTGTCCTATAAGGAACTGAAGGTAATCAACCCCAAGGTTATCATGCTTTCCATGCCCGGCTTCGGCACCACCGGCCCCTGGCGCAACTATGTTACCTTCGGGCCCAATGTGGAGATGGTATCGGGTATGCCCATCGTCAGCGGCTACAAAGATGGTCAGCCTATGATGACCGGCTACATTGCAGACCCCGCTGCCGGCTTGATGGGCGCGGTGGCTGTGATGACTGCCTTACGCCGTCGCCAGAAGACAGGCAAAGGGCAGCACATCGACCTCTCCCAGATCGAGGCTTTCACCAGCTTCATGGCAGGGCCCATTATGGACTACACTATGAACAAGAGAATGCAGCGGCGCAGAGGCGATCGCCATCCCTCTTTTGCTCCGCACGGCGCTTATCGCAGCAAAGGCGATGATGAATGGGTCACCATCACGGTGTCCTCCGATGACGAATGGGACAGGTTTTGCCAGGCTGTAGGCAATCCGGCCTGGGCTCGTTGGCCCAGGTTCTCCGATGCGCTGAGCCGCTATGAGAACCACGACGAGTTGGATAAGCTCATCGAGGAATGGACTATGCAGCGCGATAAGCATGAAGTAATGCAAATCATGCAGCAGGCGAATGTAGCCGCAGCTCCGGTGCTGAACTACGGGGAGGTCTTATCTGACCCTCACATCGAGGCGAGAGGTTTCTTCGAGACAATCACCCGCCCTGTGACAGGCACGCATCCTTACCCCGGCTTCCCTGTCAAGCTCTCCCGGACTCCTGTTAAAATCCGCAAGCCGGCGCCAACGCTGGGACAGGACAATGAGTATATCCTCAAGAAGTACCTCGGCATGACCAAGAAGGAGATAGCAAAGCTGGCTGAGGAGGAGATAATCGGCACGAAGCCGCAGGGATGGGCCTTCGGCATGGAAGCCGAAGAAGCGATCTCCAGGCTGAAGGATATACATACCAAAGCCGAGTGACCACCAGAGGGTAAACCTGCCTTTGATTTTTTGCCGTGGCTAAGCTCCCGCGCGGCTGCACAGCAGAAGGCTTGAGTCTTGAGACTAAAGTCACATACAAATCTCCCGCCTCGATGTATTTTATTGTAATGAAGGAAGAGAGAAGGAGGTGGGATTGGTTCTAGGATTTAAGCTCCTGCCGGTGCGTAGGAGCCAAGGAGTTTAAATGAACACCGGTAGGGGTGGCACGGAATCTCAAGCCCTTCAAGTTATCAAGCAAGTTAGAGATCACCAATGATGATGGTGACAAGGCTGGTTCAGACATTATCTGAAGGGAAGGGTAGTAGAGTTGAGACATAGTCTCTGAGAGAGGGCTTCTTCTCCTTGAAGCGCTCTCTCTTTGCGACTTACAGTATACTGTAACCATGATATGAAAGAGGTGGATGATGGATGTTAAGATCTATACCACACAGACTTGACCTCATTGTCATCATGCCAAGAAGTTTCTTGACGAGCGCGGCGTTAAATATGCTGAACACGATGTGTCCCGTGACCGGGCAGCGGCCGACGAGATGGTGCGCTTGACGGGGCAGATGGGTGTGCCGGTAACCGTTATCGACGGTCAGGTGGTTATTGGCTTCGACAGGCCTCGCCTGGAGCAATTGCTCGCCGGGGCTGGTGGACAACGCCCTCACCTGGGGCTGAAGGTAGCAGATGCCAGCAAGGTGGCTCAGAGAACAGGTGAGGTGCCGGTATTCGGAGCACTTGTGGGGGGTGCAAATCCGGGGTCTCTGGGGGAGCGGGCAGGCTTACGGAACGGAGACATAATCACCGAGTTGAATCTCAGGCCGATACGCGGCGCAGATGACCTGGAGCATGCTATGGCCGAGCTAACGCCGGGCAGCCGGGCTACGATTGTCTTCCTGCGAGGCCAGGAAACATTGAGAGCGGAGATCGTGGTGTAAATAGAGCGTCTGAGCATAATTTCGAATTTGGGTGGCGTCCGCCTCTGGCGGATGCCCCTACAACGTTCATTGTGTTACGTAATTACAGTGGTCTAGTTACAATTCAGATTGACAATTCATTCTTTGGTGGTTTATCATGTACCAGCGACTCGAGTAGAGTAGTTGCTTCTACGGTAACTTTTCGAGCAGTTCGCGTTATCTTGCAACCATTACTAGTGCTATAATCAACATATAGGGGGTGCTTTACTGTGCAGTTAATGGCTACCGCACTAAGAGTACAGTTTGCCGAAGTACTCCATCCTTGGCTGGAGATGCGTGAAATTGTGCGCATAGGAGGGGATAGCCCTTCGGCAGAGCTTCAAGGAGCGCCACTTGTAATAGACCTAAAAGAAAAAAAGCAGCGGCTTCTCTTGGAGTTTCGCGGATTCACTTTTGTGCAAGAGAGGGCAAGATCCATTGACGAAAGCGTGGATATTGTGCTTGGTATGACAATCAAACTGAGTAATGCATCAACTCCCCCTCCTATTCTTAATACCCGATATGAAGCTCTCTTTATTGAACCGTATCCTATGCCTTTTCACGAACTAGTGATTGCTATGAAGGAACATTATCTCAGGCGAGGGGAAGTTGTTGATTCCGCAACAGACATTGGATTGGTGTTTGACCAGCATGAAGCAGACTTAGTAAAACACACAAATATAGGGCCGATGAGTTCGGAACAGTTGCGCTCGGACTATCTATTCTTCCCAAGAGACGATGTTCCAGAGCAGTTCATATTCTCGCGTTTAGGCTACGAGCAAAAGAAGCAAATTACATTTGATATAAATTATCTAAAAGACTTTCTTAAGTTGGCGGTGGTGTGGCAGACTAGGCAAGCTAAAGTAGTTCTGAATCTTTTAAAAAAGGACGGGGGGTAAGGATGTCTATAAGTACTCCAACGCGTGAGTATATAGCGAAGGTACAATCAACTGGTATCGCTCAAGAACCGAACCACGTATCAGTCACTTATCGACATAGAATTAAAGAAACCAACTCTATTATCTGGCAACAGGTTGACGATATACTCAGGCGATCTTTGGAGTCTTCAGGTTTCAAACAACCGGATGGATTGGTGACTGGGAAACACACTCTCGTCCCAAAACCAATCGAGATGGTGGTAGTTGCCCCCGGTATCATAGTACGCGCAAGTGAATATGAAGAGCGGTTCGGTGGAATAGAATTGGATCAATACAGGAAGCGAATGTCCCCTGAAGTCTTTAAGGTGTTTGTGCGCCACATAGGCTCAATTCCGGGGCGTTCTACTCTTGATGTCAGCACGATCACAACCATCCCTGAGTAATATGAAATACATCGACTGGAATCCTAGCATTGACATCGAGCCGCCTGCCTACATTGATGCAAATATATTCGTAGGTGCTATCATTCGGGGGCACGATCTATATCGTCCTTGCGTAAAACTGATAGGGAACCTGCTAACTAATCAATCTCACATACTAGTGTCTCTAATATCGGCAGAGGAGTCTCTATGGGCTCTAACGAGACAATCCTTCTGTGATCTAACGAATCAAGCGCCGAATGCACACTTCACCCGAAATGCCTACAAGAAGTGGTGTGCCAAAATCTTCGAGACATATGGGGCAAGAATCGGTGCAGTATCTTCTATGCTTCGCGATTGGTCCGAGGCTGGGCTACCAGTGGAGGTAATTCCAAAGACTGAGGAATTGTGGAACCGCATCCTTGATTTGGCCCCTCTGTACATGGAGAAGTGCGGACTAGCTCCGGCTGACGCTTTTCACTTGGCTCTCGCTGAGACTCATGCAAAAACGTTCATCACTGCTGATTCTGACTTCGCATCTGTACCGAGCAAATTAGCAACAATGAATCTCGTTATCCTTCACCTCGTGAAAGAGCCACTCTCCACCAAGACCCCCTAAATGAAACCATCTGTGTTGCCCTGTTCGCCAAGAAGTGGCTTTGCCTAATAAGTGCTTCTACCTCCGTGCCACTGACACAGAGCATCTACTAGACTATAGCACTAGCCGATACAAGATATGAGGGTCAGTTTCCATGATGGTGATTATCCCACTCTCGGCATGGCTATCTCAAACTCTATTAAACTACTTCCACGCGGTCTTGATGGCTGAACCGCTTCTCTGGTGTTGACACGTAAGGTATCATTAGGTGCATCCGTTTCTAATGAAGTGTGTCTAGCCCGATACTTCTGGTGAGGCCGCACTAAGAAAAGAAGTTTGGGAGGAGGAGTGGTGATGACAGCAAACCCGGGAAACAATAACCTGGACAAATACAAAACAGCGGTAATACTCAAGGATGGCTCCACTCTGCATCTTCGGCCTATTCGGCAGGACGACGAAGAGAGACTGCTCGCTTTTTTCTATCGCATGAGCCCCCATACTATCTATCTAAGGTTTCATCACGTCTTGACCAATCTGCCCAGGGAGGAGGCGCGGCGCTTCTGCACTGTGGATTACGACAACACCTTCGCCCTGGTGGCAACTCTCGGTGAAGAGACTGAGGAGAGAATTATCGCCGTGGGCCGCTATTCGCGCCTGCCCAAGGTTGATGCTGCCGAGTTAGCTCTAGTAGTTGAGGATGCGTACCAGGGGAGAGGCATTGGGACTCTTTTATTGGAGCAGATAGCCTCGATAGCGAGAGAGAAGAGGATAAGACGTTTTGAGGCTGAGGTGCTGGTCGAGAACGAGCAGATGATGAAGGTGCTGAAGAGCAGCGGTTTCCGGGTGGCGAACCAGGTTGACTCAGGCGTTTACCGCGTGGTGATGGATATTGCCCCGACCCCCGCGGTGGAGGAGAAGTCTGCTGAGCGGGAGAAAGTCGCTGCTATAGCATCTTTGAAAGCTTTTTTTAACCCTCGTTCCATAGCTGTGATAGGAGCTTCGCGAAGAGAGGGGAGCATTGGCCATACCCTCTTCCGCAACTTGCTGCTCCAGGGTTTTAACGGCATTGCCTATCCGGTGAACCCGAACGCTGAAATGGTGGCCTCAGTCAAGGCGTATCCGTCTATTCTTGACATAATGGGAGAGGTGGACCTTGCGGTGATTATCGTTCCGGCAGAAGGGGTGCATAAGGTGCTGGAGCAGTGTGGGCGCAAGGGTGTGCGCGGCGTTATAGTGATATCGTCGGGCTTCGGAGAAAGCGGTCCCGAAGGCAAGGAAGAGGAGAGAAAACTGCTGGAAACAGCCCGCGCATACGGGATGCGCCTCGTAGGCCCTAATTGTATGGGGATCATAAATACTGCTGAGAATGTTAATATGAATGCTACTTTTTCCCCTGTTTTCCCTCCCGCAGGAGGTGTCGCTTTTGGCACCCAGAGCGGTGCCCTGGGGCTCGCCATTCTGGAATATGCGCAAAGCCTGAATATGGGGTTATCGACCTTCGTCAGCCTGGGCAACAGGGCGGATGTATCCAACAATGACCTTCTCCAGTACTGGGAAGAAGACCCTGCTACCCGCGTCATCCTTCTTTATCTGGAATCTTTCGGCAATCCCAGGAAGTTTGCTCGCACAGCCCGCAGTGTGGCAGAAACCAAGCCGGTGATAGCGGTGAAGAGCGGGCGTACCTCAGCAGGCTCCAGGGCTGCTGCATCTCACACCGGGGCTCTGGCCACCACCGAAGTGCTGGCGGAAGCCCTTTTCAGGCAGGCCGGAATGATCCGGGTAGGGACGCTGGAAGAGCTGTTCGATGTGGCGAACCTGCTTACTCACCAGCCCATACCTTCGGGACGAAGGTTGGCTATAGTTACCAATGGCGGCGGGCCGGGGATAATGACTGCCGACGCCTGCGCGGCAAGAGGTCTTGAAATGCCTGTTCTTTCAGATAAGGTTATTTCAGAGCTGAAAACTTTCCTGCCGCCTCGAGCCAATCTCACGAACCCTATCGATATGACTGCTGAAGCTACCGCTGAGCAATACAGGAAAGTTCTCAAACTCATGGCCCAGGATGATGGCATTGACATTGTCATAGTTATCTTTATCCCGCCCATAGTTACCCAGGTCGAAACGGCGGCCAGTGCTATTCGGGAAATAGCGCCGCAATTTCGCCAGCGAGGCAAGACTCTTCTCGCTTCATTTATGGGCTCGCGCGGCGTCTCCGTCGAGTTGGGTTCACGCGAAGAGGGCTATGTTCCTTCCTTTGCCTTCCCCGAATCTACTGCTACTGCGCTCGCCGCGGCTTGCGAATACGGCGAGTGGCTTAAGAGGCCGAAGGGAATAATCCCGGAGCTGGCAGGAATCGATAAGAAACGGGCTGAGCAGGTAGTAAATTCAGCCTTGAAGCAGGAGCACGCCCCCCGTTTTTGGCTAGACGCTGCTTCGGTCAACGAACTTCTTCACTGCTATGGTATCCAGGCGGTGGAATCGAAGACGGCCAGGACTGCTGAGGAGGCGATGAAAGTAGCCAGGGAAATGGGCTTTCCTGTCGCTATCAAGCTTCTCTCCACAACAATAATACATAAGACCGAGGTCGGCGGTGTGGTCCTGGATGTCCATTCTGAGGAGGAGGCACGTAAAGCTTTTACACAGATAAAGGAGCGTCTGGCCCGTATATCAAAAGAATCTGAGATGGACGGCGTGCTGGTTCAAAAAATGGTATCGGCAGGGGTCGAAGTCATCGTTGGAGTGACACAGGACCCATCGTTCGGTCCGCTTATCATGTTCGGCATGGGCGGCATTTATACCGAGTTGTTCAAAGATGCTGTGTTTCGCATCCATCCGCTGTCGGATATCGATGCTCAGGAAATGGTGCGTTCTATCAAAGCCTATCAGCTCCTTGAGGGCTGGCGGGGGGCGAAGCCTTCTGACATAAAGGCCCTTGAGGAACTTCTGCTCAGGGTTTCGGCGATGGTGGAAGACTTTCCGCAGATAATGGAGATGGACCTTAATCCGTTGAAGGCGTTGGAGCGCGGGTATGCGGTAGTTGATGCCCGAATTATGCTCTCCTGATTACTCTTAAGACGAGATAGTCAGGCTGATCCCGGAATAAATAAACCAGACTCCGAATCCGGCCAGGACGGCGGCGCAAATGCCGAACACCACGCTGGTCACCTTCGGTGTCCACAGCCTCTTTGACTTGAACACTACCCAGGAGATTAGAAAAAGCCAGACAAGATCGCAGAGCCAGTGTACTGCTCCGAAGGCAACTACGCCCTTCCCGCCGAAGGCGCTTGCGTTTACCAGCAGCATGGCGCCCACGGTAGCCCACCACAGGAAGAAGTAGGGGCTGGCAGCAGTTGTAGCAGCTCCCGCAATTATTGAGCCGTGAGGCAGGTCTTTCTGTTCATCCAGGGCTGCGGGCCTGGTTCTGAACATACTCCAGGCCATCCAGAGAAGCACCAGCCCTCCTGCCAGGCTTACACCTTTTTCACCCCTGTTAGAGTCAGGAAGTTGGCGAACCCGAGGTAAATGACCAAAATCAGGGGGATTTCCACAATGCCGTGCCCTAGGGCAACGAGCGCTCCGGCCCCTTTGCGCTGGGCTCCCTTGGTAACTGTAACTGCGGTTACTGGCCCTGGCATCATAACACCTGTGAGAGATATGGCGATGACAGAGCCCAGAAACAGGGGAAGGCTCTCGGTATTAGCGGTCATTAAGGCTCTTCTTCATAAAACAGGTTACATTCATAATATCATATTATGGCGTGATTCAGATAGCTAGGTTCGGCCTGTCCAGTTGTGCTATAATCTCTGACTGGAGTTCTGAGGCCCAAAAGCGTTTCTGAGCGCTCTCGATATATGGAGGGAGAACAATGGATAGGATTGTCAGGACTTTACGCTGCAAGAATGCTAATATCCCGGGCACCCTGGGCAAACTGGCTACAACCATTGGCAAGGTCGGGGTGGATATCGGGAATATAACAACGGTGCACCTGGGCCCGCATTATACAATTCGAGACATTGATGTATACGCCGAGAGCGAAGAGCAACTTACGCAGGTAATAAACGAGGTTTCTAAACTCAAAGAGGTCTCAGTTCTACAGGTCAGGGATGCTGTGCTCGAGTTCCACAAGAACGGTAAGATCAAGATGATCAGCACCGTTCCCATAACCTCGCTGGACATCCTTCGTAAAGTCTATACTCCAGGAGTGGCTCAGGTCTGCAGGTTAATCGAGAGCCAGCCGAGTTGGAAAGACACCTATACTGTTATCCCTTATTCTGTCGCTATTGTTACAGACGGGAGCCGTATCCTCGGATTAGGAGACATTGGCCCGGTGGCAGGGATGCCGGTTATGGAGGGGAAAGCGGCTCTGCTGCAACAATTAGTGGGAGTCAGCGGAATACCGATACTGTTGAACACTAAAGACCAAGATGAGATTGTGGAGACAGTGAAACATATCGCCCCCACATTCGGAGGCATTCAGTTGGAAGATATAGCACCGCCAAGATGTTTCTATATCGAGGACAGGCTTGCCGCTGAGTTGGATATGCCTGTTATGCATGATGACCAGAAAGGGACGGCGGTAGTTACTCTGGCAGCTTTGATCAATGCCTGCAAGCTTACCAGGGTGTCTCTGCAGGAGGCGAAGGTCGGGCTTATTGGTCTGGGGGCAGCGGGACTCTCTATTGGCAAGTTGCTGCTTCGGTACACAGGTAATCCCTCCATGGGCACGGCGAGAACTGAAGCCAGCATAAAGCGACATGCGGAGGCAGGAGGCATTCCATCTAACCTCGATGAAATCATGCAGAAGGCTGATATTGTGATCGCCACTACAGGTGTGAGAGGGATGATAGACTCAAGCACGGTGAGGCAGGGGCAAATCATCTTTGCCCTGTCTAATCCGTATCCCGAGATCACTCCAGAGGCAGCAAGAGCAGCGGGGGCGATTCTGGCTGCTGACGGCAGGTCGGTTAACAACCTGCTCGGTTTTCCCGGGATTTGGCGCGGCACGCTGGATGCTAAGGCCAGAAAGATAAACTATGAGATGCTCAAAGCTGCTTCTTTAGCCATCGCTGGCGCTGCGGCTGAGGGAGAACTGGTCCCCAGCGCTTTAGACACTAAAATGCACCTGGCGGTGACTCACGCCGTGGCCAGGGCCGCTGTCGAGTCAGGGCTTGCCCAGCGACAACTGGACGACGACTATTTTGCGAGTTCCGATTGCAAAGAGCCCCCCTGGGCGTAAAACATACTATACCTTGCTATCTTTTGGGCAATGCTAACAAGTTCAAACCACGGTTTGAGCCTTCATGCCATTTGCAAAATGCCCCCTAACTTTTTATCCTCCTCTTCGTTGTATAATGTAGCGCATGATGCACCGCTTCAAAATATCGAGACGCTGCGCTCCCAGGTGGCTTCTGGTCATAGCCATCATTCTGGTGGTATGCGCTGTGGTCTTTGGTGTAATTGGTACGCGGAGTTGCAAGGAATGGCTGGCCAACAAAGCGGCTACCGCGGATGTGCATATTGTAGGTATCAGCCTGAAAGGCATCAGCCTGACTACTGTGACAGTGGACGTCACGGTTAGTGTGCACAATTCAAACCCGATTGGCGCTGTCCTCCACAGGATTGCCTATAACATCTATTTCGAGGAGGATGGCAAGTGGGTGCAAATGGGCAGTGCGGACAGAACAGAGGACGTCATGGTCAAAGGCAGCAGCTCGACTGACTTTGATGTAATAAACCAAATAGGGACTCTCTCAGCCGTAGCAGCGTTGTATGAGATGTATAAGCAAGGGGGTTCCGTCACTCTGAAAGTCGCGGGTTCGGCATGGGTGGGAATCGGGCCAGTGTCTACGGAAGTCCCTTTCGAGCGTATTGAGACGGTGGGTTTCTAAAAAGGATTGTGTGATTCCCTCTGGTGGTAGGGAGATTATTTGTGGGTAGGTGAGGGAACGTGTTCCAACCTACCCAATTTGTGTAGAAGCTGGTTTATATGACATGCTAACCGTAAAGAATCTAACCAAAATATACAAACTGGGCAAAGTAGAAGTAAATGCTCTGGTAGATGTATCGTTGGTAGTCAAGACAGGGGACATAACTTGCATTATGGGCAAGAGTGGCTCAGGCAAGTCAACCCTGCTGAGACAGCTCGGCCTCATCGATCGTCCCACCTCCGGTCAAATCCTTTTCAATGGCCAGGATATAACCAGGTTTTCAGACGGCGCCAGGTCAAAGATGCGTTTGACATACCTGGGCTACATATTTCAAGAGTTTGCGCTTCTGGCAGAGCTGACTGCTCACGAAAATGTCTATCTGCCGGGGATGATGCTGGGCAGTAACGCAGTCGATTACAAAAATAGGGCAAAGGAATTGCTGAAATTGGTGGGGCTGGAAAAGCGAATAGACCACAAGCCCAAGGAGCTTTCAGGTGGCGAACAACAGAGAGTGGCGATCGCCAGAGGACTGATTAACAATCCCCGCATCCTATTTGCCGATGAACCCTGTGCCAATCTGGATACCATATCATCTGACCTGGTGATGGGGACACTTGTAAAACTTAACAAAGAGTTGGGCGTGACAATTGTCTTCGTTTCACACGACCCTGATGACAAAAAGTATGCCAACAAACTCATTTTCCTAAGGGACGGGAAACAGGTTGAGGAATATATTTGAGGACACTGAAGAATAGGTGCAGAAAGGTTGCCCACTATGTCATTGCGAGGAGCCCTTCCCTGAACGAAGTGTAAGGAAAGGACGACGAAGCAATCTCCGGAGTATCGGGCAGTAACGATGAGATTGCTTCGCTTCGCTCGCAATGACATGGAATATGCGGAGGGTGATTTTGGGGTAGCCTGGAGCACCTGCTCCAGGCATTGGTGGGAACTGATACTCAACTACCCATGGTGGTACCGGGGTGTGCAGAGGGGCGAAGCCCCTTTGCCGAGGGTTTGGGGGTGTCCCCCAAAATTAAATTCCCCCAAGAGTGGGGGATACAAGGGGGTTGATTTAAGAGAAATAAGATTTGAACCTATAGGATTACGATGAAATCATTAAAAGTAGCGGGCTTTCTGGCCCTTAAGTCCATATCGAGGGGAAACAGCAGGGTCTTAATACTCACCATCGCTATGTTGATCCTGGTATATCTCAATCTTGTTTTTACGCCTGCTATTCTCGCTGGAGCGGTGGAAACCGTCAACGATAAAACCATAAATACTATGTCGGGGAATATTATTGTGCAGGCTGCCGGTGAAGTACCCGCTATAGGAAATGTGAGCGAGCTTGTTTCCCAAATCGAATCTTTAGATGGAGTTCAGGCTGCATGTGCACGTAATAGCCTGGGGGCTGATATCAGCTATGAAGGAGAGCGCGCTACGACGTCAGTATACGCCATCGATCCCGAACAGGACAGTAAAGTGTTTCAGATCTCGCAGGATATAATCGAGGGCAGTTACCTGTCTCCTGAGGATACTGACCAGATTCTTTTGGGTGTACAGATAGCCGGAAATGATCGGAAGAATCTCGAGCTCTACTCAAGCTCCCTCCAGTCTGTGCATGCGGGAGATCAGGTGTTGGTCAAGTATGCCGGTGGTGTGGAGAAGCAGTATACAGTGAAGGGTATATTCTATACTGAGCTGGTCCAAAGCGACCTGAGAACATACATAACTGAAAAAGAGTTCGATACTATGAACCCCTTGATGAAGGATAAGGCTTCCGCCATATATGTCAAAACCAAAGATAACGTTAAACTGGAATCGGTGATAGAGGAAATAAAGGGCATTAGCCAGGGACTGAAGTTTCAAACCTGGGAAGATGTGGAAGGGCTTCTGAGAAGCATGACAGACAGCTTCAAACAGATAATTGTCATACTTCGGGCGATCGCTTTCATTGTTGCAGCGATCACAATCTTCATCGTTACATACGTTGACCTTGTGAATAAGCGAAGGCAGATCGGTATCGAGCGTGCCATCGGCATAACAGGGGCTTCGATAGTGCTCTCTTATATCTTTCGTGCCATTATTTACGCCATAGTGGGCATACTTGCAGCAGCTTTGATTTTCGTCTACATCGTTGTGCCTGTGGAAGCACGGACTCCTTTCCATTTCCCATTTGGGGACGTATTCCTTCCGATAAATATCACCTATCTCATAACCTCGGCGTTGATCCTGTGTGCCGTTGCTACAGTTTCAGCGTTTATCCCGGCGTGGCAGACAATAAGGATAAAGATAATAGACGCCATCTGGTCAAGCTAAGCAGTTCGAGTGAAAATCTTCCTTAGGGGGCATCCGCCATAGGCGGATGCCCCCTAACTTCTCAGTCCCATCCGGAAATGGCCGCTATATTACATTAAAAAAACAGATTTTCTCCATAAAACCTCCATATTATCGCTGCATAATACGATATTGAAGTTACCTGCTTGGCAATTGTGGAGGTAGAGATGATTAAGATGTTTATAACGTTGAAGGCGTGGCAGGTGGTGGTGCTGGTGTTGATAGTCTGTGGTATTGTGGGGGGGTTCTACGCCGCCTATGGCCGGACCAGCACATCTAGCGCATCGTCATTGCTCGCGGCCAACTCTCGCCTTGTGCGAGTACAGTACGGAAATCTGACTAACTCGGTAAGCGCCAGCGGCAGCCTGGTTTTGCCTAATAAAGAGAATCTCACCTTCGGCACCGCAGGCACTGTTCAAGAGGTGAATGTAGAGGTAGGCGATACAGTTAAGAACGGCGATGTACTGGCCAAACTTGATAACTCATCCCTTCTATCTTTGCAGGAGTCGGTGACCAGCGCCAAGATTGCTCTGAGGGATGCTCAGGATACTCTGCAGAACGCGCAGACCCAGGGCATTGCTGATGCCCAGCGGGCAGTGGTTGAGGCACAGCAGCAGCTTTCTAATGCTCAGACGCAGGGGCCTCTCAATATCGCTGCCGCAGAAAATGCCGTGGACAATGCCTCCCAAAATTACAACGGTATTCTGGCGCGGTTCATGAGTGGCAGCGTGACCGCTAATGATTTGCAGAATGCAGAAATACAATTACAGACAGCGAACCTCAATCTTGAAATTGCCAAACAAAATGCAGATAAGGCTGTGGCTGATGCTCAGGACAACCTGACCGCAGCCGAACAGGCTCTGGCGAACACGGGGCCGGGTTCTCTGGACCTGGAACTGAAACAGCAGCAGGTGGCAAGTGCTCAGGCTGCCCTTGATGAGGCGCTGGCGAGTCTGGGCAATGCTACTGCGGTAGCTCCATTCGATGGGATCGTGTCTGCAGTAAATATTGTGGCAGGGCAGGCGGTGAGTGCTGGTACGGTTGCCGTTGAGATAGTAGACCCGTCAGTTGTCGAAGTGAGTGCCACTGTGGATGAGATCGATGTCCCGCAGGTGAAGGTAGGGCAAAAGGTGGTCGTATCTCTGGATGCCCTGCCCAACGATGAGTTTTCAGGACAGGTTTCTACTATTTCAATAGTGGGCAATTCTCAGTCCGGGGTGGTGTCATACCCGGTCACCATTAACTTGACCGTACCTTCAGGGGTTCAGTTGCGGGAAGGGATGAGCGCCACAGCTACCATTACGACTCAAGAAGTAGACAATGTCCTGCTGGTACCCTCGACGGCTATCAGCAATAGCTCAACTAACCCTACGGTAAGGGTGATGGTTAACGGTGTGCCCGAGGTAAGAGCGGTGAAGGTGGGGCAAAGCAACGGCACGTCGACCGAAGTGGTGTCGGGGCTCAACGCGGGCGATGAGGTAGTGGTTACCTCCACCACCAGCACCTCCAGCAGCAGTTCCAGCAGTAGCTCACGGGGAGGTTTTGGGATCGGTGGTTTTGGTAGTATTACTATTGGACGCTAGGTGGATAAATATGATTGAACTCAAGGACATCGTTAAGACATACCAGATAGGCCGGGTAGAGGTTCAGGCGCTGCGCGGATTGAGCTGTCGCATCGAAAAGGGCGAGATGGTGGCTATCATGGGCCCCTCCGGCTGTGGCAAGTCCACCCTGATGAATGTTATGGGCTGTCTCGATGTTCCCACCTCAGGCAGCTATTCGCTCGATGGGGTTGAGGTGAGCAGGCTCACCGACTCGCAACTGGCTGACGTCAGGAACAGGAGGATCGGCTTTGTGTTTCAGAACTTTAACCTGCTTGCTCGTACCTCAGCTGTGGACAATGTGGAGCTGCCACTGCTCTATAGCAATAAGAGCAACAGCAGAAAGCTGGCGCAGGAAGCGCTGGAGAGGGTCGGCATGAACCACCGGGCCACCCACAGGCCGACTGAGCTTTCCGGTGGCGAGCAGCAGAGGGTAGCCATTGCCCGAGCTCTGGTCAGCAGTCCTGCCATCATACTTGCTGATGAGCCGACTGGCAATCTGGACAGCAAGTCGAGCCTGGACATTATAGCTATCCTGGAGGAACTCAACAAACAGGATGGCATTACTGTGGTGGTGGTGACTCACGAACGGGAAATAGCAGCCCATACGCAGCGCATTATCTTCCTCCGGGATGGCCGGATTGTTGATGGACAGTCGGCCGCGCAAGGTGGGGCAGGGACACTTTCATGATGAGGCGAGGACAATGAATCTTGCAAGGACGGTACGTACGGCTTTAACGGCGCTGACTACCAACAAGATGCGCTCTTCCCTGACAGTGCTGGGCATAATCATTGGAGTAGCTGCCGTGATAGCATTGATGTCCATAGGTCAAGGCTCTCAGGCAGCCGTAACCTCCAATATCGAATCACTGGGCACCAATCTGCTCTTCGTTAGCCCGGGCGCAAGCTCCGAATCAGGGGTACGGGGAGCGCAAGGGAGCGCTGCCACACTGACGCTGGCGGATGCCAACGCACTTGCTGACCCAAATCTGGCTCCGTCCGTTGTGGCGGTAGCTCCTGAGGTTGACAGCTTTGCCCAGGTGGTGGCCGGGAGCGAGAACGCCCGAACTCGAATTATCGGCGTAACCCCTGAGTACCAATCCGTGCGCAACTACCAGGTGGCAGATGGTGAATTTATCTCAAATGCGCAAGTTCAGGCCAACTCAATGGTAGCGGTGCTGGGCAGCAGTGTGGCGGAGACTCTATTCGGGCAGACGAGCCCCGTAGGTCAATATATCAAGGTCAACGGGCTCCGATTCACGGTGATAGGAGTGTTGCAGAGCAAGGGGGGCACAGGCTTTGGCTCCCAGGACGATGTAGTCATGGCCCCCATAACTACTGTGATGTACCGCTTGTCTTCGGCGAGAACTTCTACTGGAGAGCGGAACGTTTCTACCGTTAATGTCCAGGTGGTAAACGCTAACCAGGTCAACGCTGCTACCCAGCAGATAACTTCTATCCTGGAACAGCGACACAATATCACAAATGGTCAGGCCGATTTCACCATCACCAGCCAAAATAGTTTGATACAAAGCCTTCAGAACTCCACTCAGGTGTGGGTTATCTTGCTGGGAGCTATCGCCGGCATCTCCCTCCTGGTTGGGGGCATCGGCATCATGAATATCATGCTGGTATCTGTCACCGAACGGACGCGGGAGATAGGCATTCGCAAGGCATTGGGCGCTAAGCGGGGTAACATTTTGCTTCAATTTTTAATAGAGGCTGCTTTGATGAGCCTGATCGGCGGCGCGATCGGTGTGCTTGTGGGCTGGGGCATCTCAAGCCTTATTTCCGGGCTGACCGTGGGCGGGCAGACAATCCATACGGTGATATCTGCTGACATACCCATTCTGGCGGTATGCGTTTCAGCAGCCATAGGGATAGTCTTCGGGCTCTACCCAGCTTACCGGGCTGCCCGTCTTAATCCCATTGAGGCATTGCGCTATGAATAATATACATAAGGAGAGCACAGCGATGAAAAGAAGCGCTTTTGTAACCTTACTGATAGTGGCGGTTATCTTGGGCAGTGCCATCGGCGGTGCCCTGGCAGGAGGCGTAGCCATCGGCAAGAGCCAGGGCAGGACAGAGGCACGCCAGGGATTGCTGAGCCAGATCAGCCAGTCATCTTCCACGGCCGGGCAAGGGAATGTCCAGGTGCCGGGGAACTACACTGGAATCATTTCAAGCGGCAGAGCAACAGTGGGCACAGTAGAGAAGGTTGAGGGCAGTGTAATCACACTTAAAACAACTACTGGCACCGTTCTGGTTAACATCGGTAACAGCACTTCCATACAGAAGATGGCTGAAGTCAGCCTGGCAGATATTTCGACCGGCGAGAATATCACTGTTTCGGGCAGTAAGAATGCAGATGGCTCTATCGAGGCCAGGAGCATAACTATAACATCTGGCTTTACCTTGCCTTCTTTCGGAGGAACTGGAGCGAGCCAATAAATGTCATTTTTTCACTACAATACTTTATATATAGCTAATTGGGTTGTGTTATGAAAAGCAGTTTGAATCAAATATGGGAATACCGTCCGGAACCTGTTGAATGGGCGGATGGCTGGGCCATTATCGCACAACCGGATAGGTTTGCTGACAAGTTTAACGCAATTGTATGTGGTGCTTACCGGCAAGTGACTGCGAATGATATCAAACAGATGGAACGTTGTGGCCTCATTGGACGCCACGGATTCTTTACTCGAGATGACCTGGAAACGGTGCGAGGCATACTGCTTTATGAACAATTACGATGCCATCATGCAAATGGAAAGAATCCATCATGTGCTGCTATATATCGCAAGTTTCCGGAGATAAGAATGGAGAAGGTTCTATCGAGGCCAGGAGTATAACCATAACATCGAGCTTTACCTTGCCTTCTTTCAGGGGAGCCGGAGCGGGCCAATAGGTGTCATTCCTGATTTAGGTTTAGGCCAATGGGGACGAAGAGGCAACTCAGGACAGGGTTGTCCCTTCGCTCAACCGTTTGACAATTCTCTGGGGGAAAGCGAGAATCAATATTAGGTGAGTCGCATATATTGAGTTTGCCATGGCACACAAAAAAATCCTTGTGGTAGATGACGAAAAGAAGCTAGTTGATATTGTGAAAGCCTATCTCGAAAGAGATGGCTACAGGGTCATCGTCGCTTATGATGGGAGGTTGGCTCTCCAGATGGCGAGGAGCGAATCCCCCGATCTCATCATTCTCGACCTTATGCTTCCGGAGGTATCAGGATGGGATGTGTGCCGCACCCTGCGTACTGAGTCGAATGTCCCTATTATCATGCTGACGGCTCTTGGCGATGATTCGGACAAGATATTAGGGCTGGAGCTGGGTGCAGATGACTATGTAGTTAAGCCCTTCAATCCCAAGGAACTGGTGTCAAGGGTAAGGGCGGTTCTCCGCCGTACAGAGAGCGCAGTCGTCAAGACGAAAAGGATAGAGATCACCGGGTTAAGCATTGACCTGGAAAAGCACGAGGTCAGACGCGGTGACAGACTTCTAGAGCTGACACCTACCGAATTCGAACTCCTCAGAGTCCTGGCTGAAGCGCCTGGCCGTGTTTATAGCCGCATGCAATTGCTGGATAAGGTTCAAGGCAGTGCCTATGAGGGCTACGAACGTGTCATAGATAGCCATATTAAGAACCTGCGCAAGAAGGTGGAGACTGACCCTGATTTACCTAGATATATAGTAACTGTGCGAGGAATAGGTTATAAACTTACGGAGGGTGCGGGTGCGTAGCCTGAGCTGGAAACTTGCCATTGCATTGCTTTTAGTTGTTGCTGTCTCAGTGGGTCTTACGGCATATTTGACCCACCACCGCACCACCAGTGAGTTCAGCAACTTCATATCGGAAAGCAGGGCCTCATACCTGGAACGGACGGAACAAAGTCTTGAGGACTTCTATACGGAGAATGGCAGCTGGTCCGGGGTGCAGAGCCTGATTCAAATGATGCCCACATTTATCAATGACCGGCTCGTATTGGCAGATAGCTCCGGCACAATAATTGGCGATACCGGTACCCCAACCTCGGTGTGGCTGGGACAGACTGTGCAAAGCGTGGGGCTGACTAAGCCGACGAGCATTGTTGTCTCCGGTCAGGAGGTAGGCAAACTCTATCTGTTGTCGTCAGGGATGGTAATTGTGCAGTTCGTACCGCCTGGAAGCGCGCTTTCAGGTCAGCCGCCGTCTTCACCTGAGCAGCGCTTTCTCAGCCATGTTAACACGTCTTTGTTAATAGCTGGGGTGGTGGGTGCTGCGGTAGCGATCTTGCTGGGACTGTTTTTGACCAGACAATTCACCAAGCCAATCCGAGCGTTAAAGAAAGGTGCTGCCCGCATCTCCAGCGGTGACCTGGCCTATAGAGTAGAAGTCAAGTCGGGAGACGAGTTCGGCGAGCTAGCCAGTTCGTTCAACTCCATGGCTGCGAGCCTTGATAGCAGTGAGCAGTCGCGCCGTCGCTTATTTGCCGATATCGCCCATGAGTTGCGTACCCCGTTGTCTGTTATCGGCGGAACAGTGGATGCCATGCTTGACGGCGTATACGAACCGAATCCTGATAACCTCACTTCGATAAAAGAAGAGACGGAGGTGCTCACCAGGCTTGTAGCCGAGCTGCGAGATTTGACGCTTGCTGAATCAGGACACCTGAAGTTGCAAATCGAGCCCACAAATCTGGCAGAGCTGGTGCA
>Ga0315281_10004551_pt1 | contig 20080 bp, 19 predicted proteins | sample YL17G07_0_MG_FD_204540 | JGI IMG/M metagenome (GOLD analysis project Ga0315281, IMG submission 204540) | Sediment microbial communities from Yellowstone Lake, YNP, Wyoming, USA - YL17G07_0 | ecosystem: Environmental > Aquatic > Freshwater > Lake > Sediment | place: USA: Wyoming | collected... | reverse complement strand
AGCGCGATGGCGCGGGCCGTCGACACTTCGATATTCGTAAAGAACGGCCCGTCCACCGCCGGACTCGGCTTCAACGGCGAGGGATACACCTCGTTCACCATCGCAAGCCCTACCGGCGAGGGGCTAACCACCGCGCTCAATTTTTCGCGCGAGCGCAGGTGCACCCTAAAGGACAGCTTCAGAATCGTATGAACGCAGTCGAGATGGTGAAAAACGCGGGGGTTATCGGAGCCGGCGGGGCCGGTTTCCCGACGCACGCCAAGATGGGCGCCAAGGTGGACGTGGTTCTTGCCAACGGAGCCGAATGCGAGCCGCTTTTACACTCCGATCAATTTGTCATGAACGACCGCGCCAGCGAGGTCGTGGACGGGCTTGAGACCGTGATGAAAACTACCGGCGCAAAAAACGGCGTCATCTGCATCAAGGAGAAAAACCTCGCCGGAGCCAAGGCGCTGGAAAAATTTGCGGCAAAAAGCATATCGATATTAAAGCTGAAGGATTTTTATCCGGCGGGAGACGAGCAGATTCTGACTTTCGAGGCAACCGGCAGGATAACCCCGGAGGGGGGTCTGCCCCTTGACGTTGGCGTTCTTGTGCAGAACGTGACCACGCTGGCGAACATATCACGCGCCATGAAGGGGGAAAACGTAATCACAAAAGAAGTGACCGTCGGCGGCGAAATAAAAAGGCCGGGGGTTCATGTTATTCCAATCGGCACGCCACTGTCCGACGTTATATCCGGATGCGGCGGCGCCCTGACATCCGATTTCGTCACCCTGCTAAACGGCCCGATGATGGGCAGGCTGGTTGACCCGTCGACGGAAGTGGTGACCAAGACAACTGGCGGAATAATCCTGCTTCCGCGCGACAACCCGCTTTCAATGCGCTTTTTAAGGCCGCTCTCTTCCGACATCCGCCTTTCCAGAGGGTCGTGCGAGCAGTGCAGATATTGCACGGATTTCTGTCCGCGATTCCTACAGGGGCACTCGCTAAAACCGCACATGATAATGCGCGTGATAAATGAACAGCGCGACCCCGAATCGGCGACCGTGACCGACTCGTTCCTTTGTTGCGAGTGCGGGGTGTGCGACCTCTTCGCCTGCCCGTTGGCGCTCTCTCCGCGCCGATTTTACCGGGAGTTCAAGGCGTCGCTTTCGAGCAGGAACGTGAGGTTCCAAAAGCGGTCCAAATCCTACCAAGTCGACCAATACAGGGATTACCGGCGCGCGCCCAAGGACAAGCTTATCAGGAAAATAGGCGTCTCAAAATATGACCTGCCCGCAGAGTTCCACGGAAAAGCGTGGGACGTGGATACGGTGGAGATACCGCTTTCGATGAACATCGGCGCCCCCGCCGTGCCCGTCGTAAAGGTCGGGGACAAAGTCGCGCGCGGCGAGTTGATAGGAAAAGCTCCCGACGGAAAGCTGGGCGCGAACGTCCATTCGTCCATTGCCGGCGCGGTCACAAAGGTGAACGGCCGGATACGAATCGAAAAAGGGGGACGGTAGTATGGCGGGGCTTACGAACACGAAAGGGGGCGCAACAGGCCCGGCGTTGGCGTTGCTTGAAATGCGCTCAATCGCGCGCGGGATTCGCGTGTGCGACGAAACGCTTAAAAAGGCCTCGATACAACTTTTGGACGCGCGCTCCCTTTGCCCCGGAAAATACATGGTTCTTTTCGCCGGGCCGGTGGCGGCGGTGGAGGAGTCGTTCAAAATAGGGGTCGAGATCGGAGCCGATATGATGATCGACGAGCTATTCCTACCCAACGCGGACTTGCAGTTGATACCCGCAATGGAGGCGTGCGTTGTTCCACCCCCGATTGACGCTCTGGCCGTGTTCGAGACGTTCACCGTTGCCTCCGCCATCCTTGCGGGTGACGCGGCAGTAAAGGCGGCCAAGACTCACCTGATAGAAATGCGGCTGGCAAACGGCCTCGGCGGCAAATCTTTCTTCACGCTCACGGGGACGATAGCGGACGTTGAAGCCGCCATGGAGGCGGGAAAAAAGGCGATAGAACATCTGGGCGTTCTGGTGGGGATTGAGATTATCCCGCGCCCACACGCGGACTTAATAAGAAAGGTGACCTGACATGCACTTGGCGAAAGTTATCGGGACGGTGGTGGCCTCCCAAAAATCCCCAAACCTTATCGGGGTGAAATTGCTTTTAATCCAGCCGTTGAACGACGCGCTCAAGGAAAAAGGGGAGCCGATAATCGCGGTGGACCCGAACATGCAGGCCGGCCCAGGATCTCTTGTCACGTTCGTCGTGGGAAGAGAGGCAATGCTAAGTCTGCCTATTCCCAACGCCCCGGTGGACGCGGGAATAGTCGGCATAGTGGACGAACCGATAAACAGGGAGGTCAAATGAAGATTTGCAGGGTTGTCGGGAACGTCACGACTTCGCTACAGGAGCCAATTTATGACGGGGCGAAAATAATGATTGTCCAGCCGCTCGGCCCCGACCTTCAACCGCAGGGGGAAACGTTCCTTTCGTGCGATTTTGTGCAGGCCGGGCCGGGCGACATCACCCTAGTGGAAACCGAGGGGAACGCCGCGCGCCAGCTTTTTAACAACAACGGGGCTCCGGTACATTCGGTCATAGTTGGAATAGTGGACGAGGTTCGCGGAATATGAAAACAGAATTCAGATACAGAAAAGACCTGGTCGAGATTGGAAAGCGAATCCACCAAAAGGGGTGGATATCGTCGACTGACGGCAATTTCTCGGTCAAACTCGGCGATGACAAAATCCTCACAACCCCCACCGGAATCCACAAGGGGTTTATGGAGGAGGACGACCTGATAGTCACGGACATGACCGGAAAAAAAATATCCGGCACAAGAAACCCGTCGAGCGAGATAGCGTTACACATTGCGTGCTACAAGCAACGACCGGACGTTAGCGCCGTGATACACGCGCATCCAACGCTGTGCGTCGCGTTTTCCCTTGCCGGAATTCCGCTTGCGCAATGTCTCCTGCCGGAGGTGGTCTTCACCCTCGGCTCGATCCCGACGGCGGATTACGCCGTGCCGACAACCGACGAGGTTCCGAAATCCATCGAAAAATCCATAAGGGAGTATGACGCGGTCATTCTGGAGCGGCACGGGTCGGTGACGGTCGGAAAAACTATTTTCGACGCCTACAATACGCTGGAGCGGATGGAACACGTAGCGGAAATAACCTATCACGCGAGGGCTTTGGGCAACCCGCGCCCGCTGACAAAGACGCAGGTGGACGAGCTTCTGAAGATTCGCTCGGGGCTGGGCCTGCCGGAAAGAAAAGTCACCTGCAACGATTGCAACTCCTGCGGCAAACATAACTGCGCCCACTCAGCGACCACAAAGCCGGACGACGGAACGCTCTCGGTCGTTCAAGCGCGCGAAAAAGACGAGCCGCTTATTGAACTAATAACACGCGAAGTTATGGCGGAGCTTAAAAAATTCTCCTAATTTCCAACGGCGGACTGCCCGATTTTTCCTAAGGTTTCCCGCCAAATCCTTGCCCCACCAACGCTCTTTAAAAGGAGTATAATTCGAACAGGTGCCTAGGTCATCTGGCGACCGTGCCTCACAAAGAATTTGCCGTTAAAAAGACCGAAATCGCCCACAACCAGCAATACGAAAATCCTTGAGGATTGGTGGTTCGGTCAGGGGGCGAGGCTCAATGTTAGCGCCGCCCCTGCCGCGCATGAGAGGTAATAAATGCTGTTGTTCTTCGCTTTATTCGCCTTTGCCCTTTCATTGGCGCTGGGCGTTGCCCTGGCCCGGCAACGCGCGGAGAACAAAGCGTACGACCGTGCTCTTGCTGACACCCGTCGCGAATCGGAGATTTTACTCCGCCTTTCAAAGGATTTGGAGGATTCCCAGAGCTATTACGGCATACAACAGGCTACCGGCGCCGCGATGCGCGACAGGCTTAAAATAAACAACTCTTGGATTTATCTTGCCAGTCCCGAGCGGCCCGACGTAATAGAGCTACTGACCTTCACGGGAGACCAAGCGGGGGTGGTATGGACGACCACCGCGATTCTGCCGACCAAGGGGGACGCGATGCTTGAGGAAATCATGACCTCGCGGCACGCGGTGGTGGTGGAAGACGCCCGCACAGACCCCCGCACCAACAAGGTCTTCGTCGAAAAGGAAAAAATCTGTTCCCTCCTCAACGTGCCCATGCTGATGGCGGACAGGCTGATGGGATGCCTGGGAATGGGCACCTTCGGCGACGAGGGGATTCGGAGATTCACCCCGGAAGAAATAGTTTTTATCGAGACGGTCGCCAGCCGCACAGCCGTGACGATTGACCGCCAGCGGCAATTCCTCATCAGCCAGCAGGAACAAGGGGAGCGAAAAAAGGCCGAGCAGGAGGTGCGCGACTTAAACAGGGAGTTGGACGAGCGCGTAAAACTTAGAACCGCCGCCCTTGACGCCGCGAACGCGGAGCTGGAGGCGTTCTCCTACTCCGTCTCCCACGATCTGCGCACACCGTTAAGGTGGGTGGACGGGTTTAGCCTCACCGTGCTTGAGGACTACGGCGACAAATTGGACGAAAAGGGAAAAGAACACTTGCGCAGGATAAGGGCGGGGGTGCAAAGAATGGCGGGGCTGATAGACGACATGCTTAAACTCTCGCACATCTCGCGTGAAGAGATGCACATGAGGGAGGTTAATTTAAGCCCGATTGCGGAGTCGATAGCGGACGAGCTAAAAAGACGGGAGCCCGACCGGAAGGTCCAATTTATAATTGGTAAAACACACATGGTAAAGGGCGATTCAAAACTACTGCGGGTGGCCCTGGAAAACCTGATGGGCAACGCTTGGAAATTCACGCATAAAACTCACGAGTCGAAAATTGAATTCGGCGAGACCAAAGTTGGTGGCGAAACCGCGTTCTTTGTGAGGGATAACGGAGCCGGGTTCGACCCCGCGCACGAGGAAAAGCTTTTCGCCCCTTTCCAGCGCCTGCACTCTGACGCCGAATTCGAGGGAACCGGGATAGGACTCGCGACGGTGAAAAGAGTGATAACCAGACACGGAGGGCGCATTTGGGGTGAAGGCAAAGTCGGAAATGGAGCCGTTTTTTATTTTGTAATATGAGTGGCGTTTGGGGTCAAAATCCGGCGAAGGTTGAAAACAGGGCCGCGATTTTTTCGGAATCCAACCCCATCTCACCGCGACCTTTTTTGGCGACGGCGGAACGAAAACCGACCACGTCCGGCGACACTTCGTCAAGCCACCCGGCATCTTCCATGCCCAGGCCGCCGGCAAGCGCGCCAACGACCATGTTTTGTCGGCAGGCGTCGGCAAACCGCCTCAACTCGGTTTTTTCAATATGCGACAACAGCCCGCCCCGCGTTTTGTCGAAGGTGTCCAACAAACATCCCCACGCCCCGGCCTTTCGAGCCGCCTCTGGAAATTCCCGCAGAAATCGGTTGTCCATGATGTCGGCGTATCCGGCCGCGACCAGTTTTTTTTCCAGCCCCTCGGATTTCAATCCTGCGGAAATTCTCTCAAGAAATTTGCCGGCCGCGCGGATTGAAGAAAACGAATGCAACCCCACCTTCACGATATCCGCACCGGCCCCGACAGCCGTCACCGCGCGCTTTAGGTAAAATTCCGGATTGTCATCCGCGTCCCCTATGGCGCACGAAAGTTCCGCCCCCTCCCCGGCCATGTCTCGCACGGCGCGAATAACTTCCGGCTCGGGCATTCCGAGCGACCCCTCGCTTGGGTTTTTAACGTCGAGGTAGTCGGGCCAGCGGGAAAATGCCGCGCATTCCTGCGGGTCGATAACGCTGACTAGAATACGCATTTCAGGGATTCAGGCTGTCGGCTCCGGCTCCTCGTTTGCGGGGGGGGAGCTCATTATGCTGTATCCGCAGTCGACGTGCAGAACCTCGCCCGTGACTCCGCTGGCCAGCGACGAACAGAGGTACAAGGCGCTTCTTCCGACGTCCTCCTGCGTGGTGTTTCTTTGCAACGGGGCGGTTTTTTCGTGGTGCTTTAGCATTGCGCGAAAATCGCCGATGCCGCTTGCGGCGAGCGTTTTGATGGGGCCGGCGGAAATGGCGTTAACCCTTACGCCCTTCGGGCCGAAATCGGCGGCCAGATATCGCACGCTTGCCTCAAGCGCGGCCTTTGCCACACCCATGACGTTGTAGTTTTTAACCACCTTTTCCGCCCCGTAGTATGTGAGGGTGAGAATACTGCCGTCCCGCCCTTCCATCAAGGGAGCCGCACAACGCGCCATGGCGATTAGGGAAAAAACCGATATGTCCATCGCGAGATGAAACCCGCTTCTGCTGGTTCCGTAGAACTCTTTTTTCAGGTCGTTCCTGTCCGCAAACGCGACCGCGTGGATAAGAATGTCCAGCGAGCCGTATTTTTCTTTCCAAGCCGCGAACACGCGCTCAATTTGTGCGTCGTCCGCCACGTCGCACTGCTCCACGAATGTCGAGCCGATTGATTCTGCGAGCGGCGCAACCCTTTTACCCAACGCCTCCCCCGCGTATGAAAATCCAACGGTGCATCCAGCCTTGTGAAGTTCCTGCGCTATGCCCCATGCGATGCTCCTGTCGTTAGCGACGCCGAAAATCAGGGCTGTTTTGCCTTTTAATTCCATTTAAATAACTCCTATTTCAAATTTACTTGATAATACCTCGCTTTGTCCGGACAGTAGGAATAAAAAATGGCCTTGAAAATCAACGGTTTTTCGGAAACAAGAGCTTTCCCCGGCAAAATTCGTAAAAAAACCCTAAAGCTATTTCCAAATTTGAACGATAAGTCTGCTAGTTAGTTAATGATTGAAAATGTATTTTGCGGCTTAAACCGTACTATCCGAGTGAAAACACTTGGCTAGTACGGAAAGCCGCATAGGAAAACTTCTTAATACGGCAGATCGAATTATCTCAGGATTGTCCGCGAGTAATCTGATTTTAGCTGTCCGCAAGCGGCCGCTATGTCATCCCCCCGGCTTATCCTAATTGTCGTGTCGATATCGGCGTTCTCCAAGGCTTTTTTGAACGCGTTCACCTTTTCAGTGGAGGACGGTTTATAAGTGATTTGGGGGACGGGATTGAACCGGATGAGGTTGACCTTCTTCGAACGAACCGGGTGAAGCGCCCTGATAACCTTTGCGGCGTCCTGGGCGGAGTCGTTCACCCCGTCGAAAAGAATTATCTCGAACGTTATTTTTCTACCCTGTTTCAAGGGATAATCGGCGCAGGCCTTTACAACCTCCGCCAAGGGGTTCTTTTTGTTGATGGGCATCAGAGTGGTTCTAATCTTGTCGTCCCCCGAGTGAAGCGATATGGCAAGATTCATGCTGAGCCCCGTATCGGCCAGTTTTTTTATCTGACCCGGTATCCCCGCGGTTGAGACGGTGATTCTCCTGCCGCCGATATTGAACCCGTCGGGCGAGTTTAGAATTCCTATGGCGGACGTCACCGGCCCGAAATTGTCCAGCGGCTCGCCCATGCCCATAAAAACCACGTTGGTCGGCTCCCCCGCGTCCGGATCCCTTCTGACCTCGATAATCTGGTTGAGAATTTCACCAAGCGAAAGGTTTCTGGAAAACCCCTGCTTGGCCGTGGCGCAAAACGCGCAGGCGAATTTGCACCCCACCTGCGTGGATACGCAAACCGTCCGTCTGCTTTCCTCGGGGATATACACTGTTTCAACGCACAACTCGTCCTTGAGTCCGAAAAGATACTTGATTGTGCCGTCGCGGGAAGCGGTTTTTTTGACCACGGTCAACCCGTCCGCGCAGTAAGCGGCGTCCAGTTTTTCGCGAAACGGTTTTGACAGATTGGTCATGTCGGATATGGAGCAACAGTTTTTTGAATAAACCCAATCGCGTATCTGTTTTGCGCGAAAAGCCGGCTCCTTCAATCCCGCTATGACGGAATCCAACTCCTCGAAGGAAAAGTCTTTGAGATTTTTACGCATTATAGTCAATCGGCCTCCGGCGCTCACTCCGGCAGAACCGGCTTTGGCTCCGTGTGTTCCGGCGGGATGATTAGGCCGCTTGAAATAACAATCTTAAACCCGTCCTCCACCGGCATATCCAGCTCCACAACGTCCTCTTTGGGAAGAGAGAGGTAAAAGCCGGAGGTGGGGTTCGGCGTGGTCGGCACGTATACGTTTATCATTTCCTTGCCGAGTCGCCTGGGTATCTCCCCTTTGCCCTGGCTTGTGATAAACGCCAGAGTGTAAATGCCGCGCCTTGGATATTCTATCAGCGCCACCTTCTTGAACGCCATGGAGGACGAGGCCGAGAAGGTGTCTATGACCTGTTTCGCCCCGGTGTATATGCTTTTGAAAATCGGAATTCTTATGAAAAGCTTTTCGCTTATTGATATGAATTTGCGCCCCAAGAAATTGCGGGTGAACAGCCCCATCCCGAACACTATTAGCACCGTCCCCACGAACCCCAACCCCGGAATCTTGTAGCCCTCGGCCAAAGGAACTCCGAATAGGACGAGAATTTGGGTTATGAGCGGATTTAGCATTTGATCCACGGATGTGAACATGAACCTGATTATTACCACGGTTATGGCGAGCGGCAAGGTGGCCAGCAACCCTGCGAAAAAAATGGAAATGGCGGAGTTTTTTGCGTCTTTAAACATGGCTTTTTAATCGGCGGGTCACACTTCGATTATCATTCCTTCTTTGGCCGCGAAAATCTCGGTGTCGAGTTTGGCCGCCCTGCCCTTTTCTTGGAGCGCCTCCTCTATCTTTTTTTGGGCCGCGTCCGACCTATCCGGGTCGTGGTGGAACAGAGCCCATCTCTTAATGTTGCATTGGGAGACTATCTCCATGTTGTGCGTGGTGTAGCCGTGCCCCCAACCCACTCGGTTCGGGTACTCCGTCTCGGTGTACTGGGTGTCGAGCACCAAAAGATCCGAGCCGCGGATAAAATCGAAAAACACCCTGTTTTGCTCCGCGACGACCTCTTTCACCTCCTCGTCCTCCACCCCCGTTTCGCCGAAAAGGTTGAAATACGGCTCGTGATCCGTGCAATAGGTGATGGATTTGCCACCGTGCTCAAACCTGTAACCCAGGCAAAGCACGGGATGGTTGAGATATTTTGTCCTGACGGTGATGCCACCGATTTTAAAAGTGTCCTCCTTCAAGCCGTGGTAGCTGATTTTCGCCGCAAGCTCGGCCACGCGCACCGGGAAGTAAGTGTACTCCATCTGCCTATCTAGTATCTGCTCAAGCGACTTCTCATAGTGAACCGGGCCGTATATGGACACCGAATATCCGGGGATATATAGCGGCGCGAAAAACGGCAGACCCTGTATATGATCCCAATGGGTGTGTGAAAGCAGAAGGTGGATATCCTTTTTGTCCTTGTGATTGGTCAGGATGTCCAACCCCAGCTTCCGGATGCCGGTGCCGGCGTCCAAAATGATTATGGGCTGATTGTCCTCGCAAATCTGAAGGCATGAGGTGTTGCCTCCAAACTGGACAGTGTCCGGCCCCGGCACCGATATCGAACCCCTTACCCCCCAAAATCTAAGCTTCATCTGGTCAACGCTAATTCTTAAGAAAAACCTTTGCGTCTTCGACCTTTTTTTCAAGCTCGGAGAACATATTCGCCACGTCTTTTTCGGCTATCGAAAGCACCTTTAATGCGTCGCCAACCATGTATTGCTCGATGCCGCGGCGGTTTTTGATTCCAATTTCACGTTCGTTGCATATAAAGTCCGAGACATGAACGGCCGCCACGACCTTATCAAAAACCGGGTTGCCGGTCGGGGCGAGCGTATGGTGGAAGCGGATGGGCTCGAGAAGGCTCGGCGGTAAATCCCACTTTTTACCCACCAGTCCGCCCAGCTCGGCATGGTCAATCCCAAACTCTTTGGCCTCCAGTTCGGTTTTGCGCGTACCGGGCTCAAAAGCGGAAGCCGAGATATTCGCGTGTTCGTCCGGGTTGTGCATGATGAAAACCACCTTGCCTATGTCGTGCAAAAGCCCCGCTATGAAATATTCGTCCTGATCCTGGGCGGAAACCCCCGTTTTTGACGCGATTATTTTCGCCGCTATTCCGACCCCGAGAGAGTGCTCCCAGAACTGGTCTCCCGTAAACCAGCGATAATTGTTTCTCATTTTTATGCTTGAAACCACGGCGGATCCTATGGCGACATTTTTTATGGTGTTAAAGCCGAGCATAATCACGGCTCTTTTTAGGGAAACCACCTTTTCCCGCATGCTGAAATAGGCGGAGTTGATAAGCCCCAGCACTTTGGTGGTCATCAGCGGATCCAAGCTAATCGCCTGAATAAGGTCGCCTGGAGACGCCTTTGGGTTGTTCGCCAGCAACATTATTTTGGAGACTGTGGAGGAAAAAGCGGGAAGCTTATCGATATGCTGTATTATTTCTTCTTTTTTGAAAGGCATTATCAGTCAACTCCCAAGCGAATTCCATACGAAAAACCGTCACTATTCAACCAACTAATACTAACTCATTTTGCCGAAAAAAAAACAAGCCAACAAGCCGGACGGGGGGGGTGTTGGTTTTTCCGGGTTAGCGTGGTTTTCCGGAGTTCTTCTCGGCCCCGTTGTACAACTCGATTATCTTGTCGGTTATGTCCATCTTCTCGTCAAACAAAACGACCGAGCCGGGCATTCCCTGGGTTTGGGAGCTTGACTCCAATACCAGCGAAAACCCCTGCGATTTGCCGTATGTTTTGATTATTTCGTTCAGTTTCTTGAGTATTTTGCCGGTTGCCTCCTTTTGCGCCTCGATGAAATCCTTGTTCTTTTCATCGCGGGACTTTTCGAACTCCTTTAGGGCCTGGCGGAATTTCTCCTGTTTTTCGACTTTTGCCGACTCCGCCAGCATATAACCCTGCTGGGTAATCTCCTCCTCCATCTTCTTCAACTCGCCCTGCTTTCCCTGAAGAACCTTGTACTCCACATCCAACCTCGCCTTAAGCTTTTGAAGCGCCGCCTTTCCGTCCTCCGTGTCGCTCATCGCTCTTTGCATGTTGATTACGGCAATTTTTAATTCTCCGGCAAACGCCGGAATCTGCAGAACGACAAGGGCGGAAAACACGAAAACAAATAGTTTTTTTAACATTACTCGCTCCATAATATTTTTCGTTAGAAGGCGCCTCCCATGGTGAAATGGAATTCCATGGGCGGTTCCTCGTCTCTTCTGTCCAGCTTAAATCCCCATGCCACCCAAATCGGCATCGCCGGAGTGGTGAATCTTATGCCGAACCCAACGGAGTGCCTCATGTTCAAGAGGTCGAACCTGTCGCGGCTGGTTCTCGACAAATCCCCTTGGGTTCCGTACAACTGTCCGCGATCGTAAAACAAAACGCCCTCGACCGCCGGGGTAAAATTGTAGCTTACTTCAAAATTAAACAAAAGAGAGGAGTCGCCCCCGATGGCATTGCCGCCGGTGTCCCTAGGGCCGACGTTCAGGTAGTTAAATCCTCGCAAGCTTGTGGGGCCGCCAAGGAAAAAATTTTCGAACATCGGCAGGGTCGTGCCGTCGTAAGTCGCACCGTATTTTGCGTCGGCGTGCGCCATAAACACGAAACTGTAAGGGAGCGGATAATATTGGCTCGCGCCCAACGACAGTTTATAAAAATTACCGTCGGCGCCAAACGGCCCGCCTGCGATTTGTGTGGAAAAATCCGTCTTGTATCCCTTGGTGGGGGCGAATTTGTTGTCGCGCGTGTCCTGAGCCAGACCCAGGCTGACGGAGCTTGTCGTTCGCTCCCCGACTTGCGCCAAAACGTAGGCGCTCGGGGGATACGCCAAAGAATCGGCCGAATTTAGGGTCAGATTGACTCTTTCCAGCTTGTAGCCGAGCGAGGCGTCCGCGTATTCTGTCAGCCCCCTGCCAAATGTAAATCCACCGCCGAGCCTGTTGGTGATGTAACTTTGATATACGAACTGCCGGTTAAACAACGAATACCCCAACGATATGTCCCTATCCCTGAAATGTGGCTCCGTATAATCCATATTGTAATCCTGCCTTATAGACGAGGCGTTAACCCCGAGTGAAAGCCTCTTGCCCGTTCCAAACAGGTTGTTTTCGGAAATCTGGGCCTGAATCATCGCGTTTTCAACCGAGCTGTAGCCCAATCCGGCGCGCAACTGTCCGGTTTCCTTCTCGGACACTGTAACGTTCAAATCCATCAGGTCCGGTTCTTTGCCGCTTTTTTGCTCCATTTCAACCGTGCCGAAAAACCCGGTGTTTTGAAGGCGCTGACGAGAACGGGTCAGTTTTTCGCCGCTGAACCGCTCCCCCTCCAAAAGCCTGAACTCGCGCCGGAGCACATTGTCCTGGGTCTTGTAGTTCCCCGCAAAACCAATCCTGCCGATGTAAACCATCTGGCCGGGATCCACCTTTAAATTAAAGTCTACGGTTCTGCCCTCAGGATGCTCGCGCATATCCGGTATCGGGTTCGCAAACGCGTAGCCGTCGTTTGAGTACATGTCCGTAATCTGAAAAAGACCGGCTCGAAAAATCGACTGGTTGAACACATCCCCTTTTTTGAGTTTTATTTTCTCCAAGATTTCCTCCGCCGAATGAACGGAGTCCCCCTCCACGGTTATATCCCCGACGGAGTACTGCTCCCCCTCGTGAATGAACATCGTAATGAGAATAGAGGCGTTTTCCTTGTCCACCTCCACACGGGGTTCGTCCAGCAAGGCCTTAATGAACCCAAAATCCCGATAAAGCGCCTCGATGCGAAGCAAATCGGTTTTTAGTATCTCCTTTTGGTAGTTGCCGGAGTCCGACATCATCGACCAAAAACCGGCTTCTTTACTCTCTATCTGGTCGGCGAGCTTGTAATCCTTAAAAAAACGGTTGCCTTTGAAGGTTATCTTTCCAATTCTGACTTTTTGTTTTTCATCTATCTTGTACGTGAAATCAACCTGGTTTTGACCGACGTCGACGGTTACAGGGGTCACCTCGGTGAAATAAAAGCCTTTTTTCTGATATTTTTTCTTTATTTTCTGGATGTCCTTCACAGCGAGGTGCCGTTGGTAAAAGGAGCCCTTCTTCAAACCAATGATGGTCTGGAGGTCCTTCTCGGTCACCTCGGTATTGCCTGTTATTTTCACGCTCCTAACGAACGGCTTTTCCTTTACGACATAAACAAGGACGAGTCCGTCGGCGTCCTCCGCGACCTCCAGCTTAAGGTCGTCGAAATATCCGAGATCGTAAATCCTCTTTATGTCCTCGCGCGTGTCCTTTACGGAATACGGCTCCCCCTTTTTGGAGCGAATATAGAAACGTATCGTGTTGGCGTCGGCCCGTTGGTTCCCCTCTATGCGGATGTCCTTTACGGGCTTGGACAAATCAAACGCGTACGCGGCCGGACTCCAAGCCAAAACAGAATAAACAAGGACGATAAACAGTCCTTTTAAGATATGCCTATCCATTATCTAAGGCTACGCCAGTACAAAATTCCCCCCGACCACAAAAATATAAACGGTTTCTAAAACACCTAAACCGCTTCTACCGCGCTCTTTTCGGAAATGAAAATGGCGTCGCCGCGTATTTCAGCCTTAAACACGCAGTATGGTTTGGCCTCCCCGGAAAGAATTTTTTCCGACAGGGGATTTTCAAGATATTTTTGAATGGTGCGCCTGAGAGGCCTCGCCCCGTAGGCCGGGTCAAAACCTTTGTTCAGAATCCATTCCTTTGCCTCGACCGTGATTTCCAAGTCCATTTTCTCCTCTTTTAGGCGGTCTCGAACTTTTTCAAGCTGGAGATCGACGATGTGGGAGATGGACTCGCGATCCAGCTTTTTGAACACAACCACCTCGTCTATCCGGTTTATGAATTCCGGACTGAACGATTTTTTAAGCTCGGCCTTTATTATGCCGGACATCTTCTGGTGGTCGGCTTTTTCCTCCACGTTATGGAAACCCATGGTGAACTCTTTCTCTATGAACCGCGCCGAGAGGTTGGATGTCATGATAAGTATCACGTTGCGGAAACTCACGCGGCGGCCAAAGCTGTCGGTGAGGCTTCCGTCGTCCATTATCTGGAGCAACATCTGATAAACGTCCGAATGCGCCTTTTCTATCTCGTCCAGCAACACGACTGAATACGGTTTCCGGCGCACCTGCTCCGTGAGCTGGCCCCCCTCCTCGTATCCTACGTACCCGGGCGGGGCGCCGGTAAGCTTGGACGCCGAAAATTTTTCCACGTATTCCGACATATCGAGCCTTATCAGCGAGCGTCTGTCGCCAAAAAGGTTTTCGGCCAGCACGTGGGCAAGCTCCGTTTTCCCAACGCCGGTCGGCCCCATGAATAGGAACGTTCCCATCGGCCTGAAGTGATCCTTAAGCCCCGCGCGGGATCGTCGAACAGACTCGCACACCCTGTTAATCGCCTCTTCTTGGCCGAAAATCCTCTTGTTAATATCTTTCGCCATGTCTTTAAGGCGGTCGGTGTCCTCTTTGGCAAGTCGGTATACCGGTATGCCGGTTATGGAGGACACCACCTGCGCCACGTCGGACTCGGTCACCTCCGGCTTTGCATGTGAGCCGGCCGCCCCCTCCCACTTGTCTTTTAGGAACTCCAGGTCTTTGCGAAGTTTGTTTTCCTTGTCGCGTAGCTCCACGGCGTATTCGAACTCCTGCTTCTCGATTCTCTCCCTTTTCTCGCGAGACAAATCGTCAATTTTTTTCTGCATGTCGCGAACTTCCGGCGGGAAAGTGACCTGCCTTAACCGAACCCTGGAGCCGGCCTCGTCTATGACGTCGATCGCCTTGTCCGGCAAAAAGCGGTCGCTTATGTATCTGTCCGAAAGCGTCACGGCGGCGGTTATCGCCCCGTCCGTTATTATCGCCTTGTGGTGCGCCTCGTACTCGTTTTTCAACCCCTTGATTATCATTATGGTCTCGTCAAGGGTGGGGGCGTTCACCATTATCGGCTGGAACCTGCGCTCCAACGCGCCGTTCTTTTCGATATATTTCCGGTACTCGTCGATGGTCGTGGCGCCCACGCATTGTATCTCCCCGCGGGAGAGGGCGGGCTTCAACATATTTGAGGCATCCACGGATCCTTCCGCCGCCCCGGCGCCAACCAACGTGTGAATCTCGTCGATGAAGATGATGATGTTTTTAGACTGGGTAATCTCCTTCATTATCGCCTTTATTCTCTGCTCGAACTGGCCGCGATACTTTGTTCCCGCGATAATCGCCCCCAAATCCAACGCGATTACGCGCTTGTCGTAAAGGAGTTGCGGCACCTCGCGATGGTAAATCCTCTGGGAAAGCCCTTCGACTATGGCGGTCTTGCCCACCCCCGGCTCGCCGATTAAAATCGGATTGTTCTTGGTTCTGCGGGCTAGTATCTGTATAACCCTGTCTATCTCGTTGTCTCGACCGATGACGGGGTCGAGCCTGCCGTCCTGCGCCAGCTCGGTTAGATCCCTGCCGAATTCGTCCAACGCCGGCGTTTTGCTCTGCTGTTTGTCTTGGGTCGGAGACACGGGTTCTCGAAGCAGGTTTATGGTCTGCTCGCGTATTTCGGTATAGTGCAAGTTCAACGATATCAATATCCTAGCCGCGACCCCCTCCTTCTCGCGGATAAGACCAAGCAACATGTGTTCGGTGCCAATGTAGCTGTGCCCCATCGAGCGCGCCTCTTCGACGGCGTATTCGAGCACCTTCTTTGCGCGGGCCGTGAAGGGGATGTCCCCTATGACTAGCGTCGTTGAAATGGGCGGCATGTGCCTTTCGACCTCCAGCTTTATCTGCCTTAGGTCTGCGCCAAGCCTTTGCAGGACGGCTATTGCGACGCCGCCGCCGTCCCTAAGTATGCCCATCAAAAGATGCTCGGTGCCAAGATATTCGTGCTGGTTTTTTTCGGCCTCTTCGCGGGCCAGAATTATGACCTTCCTCGCCCGTTCGGTAAATTTCTTAAACATAATTTTAACTTTTCCTTGCAAAAAATGCCCCGCGTCTCGCGACCACGGAGCCACCTTTATCCAGCCGTACAAATTCGGCATGTCAAAATCCGCTCTTCTCGATTCATTCTACACCCGCGGGCTTCAAACGGGAAATTTTGTTCAACGCCTTACAAGATGATATCATTGCGCTAACATGGCAATAATTTTGAATAGGCTCGACAAACCGTTTTTTAGGCGGTTAACGGTGATCGCCCTCGCGTTCGCCATTTCCGCCTGCGGTAACGCGGGGCGGTTTGCGGCGGAAAACCAAAACGCGGCCGTCGCCATAACCTCCGCGGAAAAGAGATCGCTGGAAACCCTGGAGGGGTCGTCCTACAAAAACTCCGGTAAATGGCAAAACTGCGTCTCGTCCAAATCCGAATACTTCCACGAAGCCTCCTTGCTCGTCGAAAAAATCAACCCGGTCATATCCAAAATGGCGGACGTGGCCCCGCCCGTGCTGGACGTATCATTGCTTGACTCGCCGCCACGCGGCGAAAACTCTGTCGGCGTGTTTCTATGCGACGGAATGACCTCTAACGCAAACGCGCTTTATCGCACCATCTCGCTCTCCAACGAGTTTATCGGAAAACTTAGGAACGCCTCGACGGCGAACGGCGGGGACGACCGCACGTTCGTCTCCGCGCTTGCCTTCGTGCTCTACCACGAGATAGGGCACGCCGCGCTCAACCATTCCGCGCTCAAACTGCGGGACGACGCGAAATTCGGCCTGCCGCAGGAATTGGAGGCCGACCAATTCGCACTAGAGATGATGGCCTCGGTGGGCGTCGACACGACGGGGGTTGAAATCGCCCGTTCCGTGGCGGACGGTATTTAGCATGGGCATTGACAAAGAACTTCTTGAAATCCTGGCATGCCCAAAGTGTAAGGGGGATTTGAGGCTCACCCCGAAGGAAGACGGGCTTGTCTGCCCGAACTGCAGGCTCCTTTACGAGATTAAGGACGGCATCCCCGTCATGCTCATTGACGAGGCGATTCAACTGGACGAAAACCTTAAGCCGAAAAAATAACCTGTCCCATGCGGCAACACCCATTTATTTCAGCCGCGATAATCACCCACAACGAAGAGGCTAGAATTGGCGACTGCCTGAAAAGCCTTTCGTGGGCGGACGAAATCGTCGTCGTCGACTCCAACAGCACCGACAAAACGCCGGACATAGTCAAATCTTTTCCAAAAACAAGACTCATCCAACGCGACTGGGAGGGGCACGTAAAACAGAAAAACTTCGCGCTCGGAGCCACCACCCACGAATGGGTGCTATCGCTGGATTCCGACGAGCGCGTATCGGAGCGGCTACGCGATGAAATCCTATCCGTGATGAAAAGTCCCAAGGCCGACGGATACGCCATGCCCCGGAAGGTTTTTTACATCAACCGGTGGGTAAACCACTGCGGATGGTACCCGGCGCGCAAGGTTCGGCTCGTGAAAAAAGCCCGCGCCAGATGGGAAGGAACCGACCCGCACGACGCGCTAAAAGTGGACGGAAAGGTGGAGAACCTCTCCGGCGACATCTATCACCTCTCCTTCGACTCCGTTCACGACCATTTTAGGACGATAGACAATTTCACGCGTATTGGCGCGAACGAGGCGTTCAAAGCGGGTAAAAAAGCAAACTTGCTGGATTTAACCGCGCGTCCGTTCTTCACGTTTTTCAAGATGTACGTTTTAAAACTCGGATTTTTGGACGGCGTTCCGGGGCTGATTATCTGCGGCCTAAGCGCGTTTCACACGTTTACCAAATACGAACGCCTTTACTCCCTCATGGATAATCAGGATCTCTGACGGCCGTCCCGAACATCTTTTAAGCGGACGCGGGATTGATCATTCGCCAGCAATCGGCGAACTCGTTGTTACCGACGGATTCGAAGCGCGCGTCAGGCTCCAGCGGTTTCGAGGAATGATGGAGAATCACAAGCCCGCCCGGTTTGAGCAGTCCCACGGCTGATGCGAAAACATCCTCCCTTTTTACCGCGCGGGAGACGACCACGTCCGCCGTGCCGGAAAATCCGGCCATGACGGCGAGCTTCTCGGATCGTTCGCGCACGGCTCTGGCGTTGGTTAGCTTTAGCATTCCCGCAACGTGCGCCAAAAACGCCGATTTTTTTCCGTCCGAGTCCACCAATAAAAACTCGCACTCCGGAAACCGAAGGGACAGGATAATCCCCGGAATGCCGCCGCCGGAGCCGATGTCAACGACCCTCCCCTTTTCCGGCATGAACTCCGCCATCCCAAGCGACGGCTCGACCAAGATTTTCACCGCGTCTTTTTCGTTCACGGAAGTGAGGTTTATTTTTTTGTTCCATCGGTAAAGCTCCGACAGGTACGCGGACAGCCTTTTGTCTTTCATCCTGCTTTTTTTCGGGTCTTAAGCGTTATCATCAAAACCGCCAGCGCCGCCGGGGTCATGCCCAACATGCGCGACGCCTGCCCGAACGTCAGCGGTTTTACCTTGTTCAGCTTTTGTCTCAATTCAATCGAAAGGCCGGAAATGCCGCCGTACTCCATATCCTTATCAAGCGGGACGTTCTCTATCTCATCCAACTGCTCTATCCATTTTTTTTGGCGTTCTATATATCCCTCGTACTTCACATATATCTCGGCGCGCTCGGTTTCGTCGGGGGAAAATTCTGCCAAAGCGGCAAATATCCCCCCTTCCTTCATCCCCTCGCGCAACAATGAAACGTCCGGGCGTTTTAAATATTTCCAAAGTGGCGCCGCCTCGTCAACCGCCGGCAGACTTAACCCCCTCAACTTTTCCAGTGTCGGCGAATCCGGTTTTATCGAAATTTTCCGTATCTCCCCCAACGCCGATTGAATCCGCCCGCGCTTGTCGAGAAACGCCTGATAATCCTCCTTCGCCAACAATCCTATCGAGCGTCCAAGCTCGCAGAGCCTTTCGTCCGCGTTGTCCTGTCTCAGCACCAGCCTGTGCTCCGCGCGCGAGGTGAACATCCGGTAAGGCTCCTCCGTCCCGTGGGTGGTAAGGTCGTCCACCAACACGCCGATATAACTTTCGGAGCGTTTAAGGATTATCTGCGGCTCCCCGCGCACTTTTCTTGCCGCGTTGATTCCGGCGAGCAACCCCTGCCCCGCCGCCTCCTCGTAACCGCTGGTGCCGTTTATCTGCCCGGCGAAATAAAGGCCGCCGACCAGCTTGGTCTCCAGCGTGGGGTAAAGCTGTGTGGGGGGCGCGAAATCGTATTCCACCGCGTATCCGGGTTTTATTATTTTCACGTTTTCCAAACCGATAATCGAGCGAAGGAACGCCTCCTGAGTTTCGCGTGACAGCGAAGTCGAGACGCCGTTCGGGTATATCTCGTCGGATTGGCGGGAAATAGGCTCAAGGAAAATATGATGGGAATCCCTGTCGGGAAACCGCGCCACCTTGTCCTCTATGGACGGGCAGTAGCGCGGCCCCACCCCTTTTATCACGCCGGTGTACAGGGGGGACGTCTCGAACCCGGCGCGGATGATGGCGTGCGTTTTTGCGTTGGTGTGCGTGAGGTAACATGGCAACTGGTCGGAGACCTCTTTTTTCTCGAAATAGGAAAACGAGGGGGGAGGCTCGTCGCCGTCCTGTTTGCTTAACGCCGTCCAATCAATGCTGTTTTTATCCAGCCGCGGGGGGGTGCCGGTTTTCAGCCTTCCCATTGAAAAACCAAGCCTCACGAGGGAATCGGGGAGCTTGCCGGACGGAGCCTCTCCATATCTCCCGCCGGGGGATTGCTCCAAACCGGTGTGAAGCAAACCGTTTAAAAACGTGCCGGTGCAAACCACAACGGCGCCCGTTGAAAGCCTTTCGCCTGATTTAAGCTCTACGACCGAAACCAAGCCTGCGTCACTTTCTATCGAGACGGCCTCCCCCTCGATAATTTCGAGGCCGGGCGTTTTTTCCAATTCCGCCAGCATCACCTTTTCGTATTCCACGGTGTCGGACTGCACGCGGTATGCGCGCACAGCCGCCCCCTTGGAACTGTTCAAGGTTCTGTATTGGAGCCCGGTTTTGTCGGTCACGCGGGCCATGAGGCCGCCTAGCGCGTCGATCTCCCGCACTATCTGGCTCTTGCCGGGGCCTCCCACGGCCGGGTTGCACGACATCCTTGCTATCGTCTCGCGCCTTGTTA
>Ga0315281_10004549_pt1 | contig 20082 bp, 14 predicted proteins | sample YL17G07_0_MG_FD_204540 | JGI IMG/M metagenome (GOLD analysis project Ga0315281, IMG submission 204540) | Sediment microbial communities from Yellowstone Lake, YNP, Wyoming, USA - YL17G07_0 | ecosystem: Environmental > Aquatic > Freshwater > Lake > Sediment | place: USA: Wyoming | collected... | reverse complement strand
TAGGATTTCGAGCGCCTTGAGGTCGCTCTGCTCACCCAGGCACTCGGCGGCCTCGGCCCGGATCTCTTCGGACTCTTTGCCGGCCAAAATCCGCTCGGCGAACGGCACGACGATCGGGACATTCCGGTGAAGCCCGATAGCCCGGAGGACGGAAAGCTTGTCTTCTTGCGTCCCGGCTTTGCCATAGAGCGGTATGAGACAACCGAGGCTTTCCGTATCCGCGGCCATCCCGACCCAAATGAACGGGAGGTCGTCGAAATCAAACGGACACGAGAGGTTGCTTATCCGGATATCCGGCGGGAAAGCCGTTTCCGACGATGTCGTCCGAAGTAGAATCGCGATTTCCTTGATCACACGCCGCTCGGGCTCCTCCGCGATCCGAAGCGCCGCCTGGGCCCGTGCTGCCGACGGCATCACCGCCGCGGTTCCGCGGACCGCCTGGTCCTGATTGACCCTCTTCTCGAGCGGGGTTTTCCGGCCGTTAATGAGGTCGTCCAGCGTAAGAAGTCTCCCAGCCTGGTCGCCCGGGTACCAGCCCATGGTCGACCTTTCCCCCATAAGGCGGCGGATGCCGAAGCCGACCCAGAATCCCCTGGTCCAGCCGTTCGCCTTCGCCTCGCCGCGGGCCCAGGCGATCCGTTCGGCCACCGGGCCCGATGGGCCGGGATGGAGAAGGACCTGGACGGGCGCCGCCCCGCGGGCCGCTTCCACACCATGAATCGATACCGATGCCGCACCCACGATAAAGCAGACGCCCGCCAGGGCGCCCGCGAACCATCTTCGGGAAGCCATGACCGATCTCACGCGCACCGCTCGACCGCGTCTTTCTTACTCTTTAGCAGGTCCAGAAGGGCCTGCCGGGCTTTGGGCGTCTTGAGCTCGCCGAGCGCCGAGACGGCTGCGGTCCGCACGTCGACCTCAGGATCGGTTTTGGCCGCTTCGAGAAGAATAGGGACGGCTTCGTCACTCTCGGACGATCCCAGGGCATCGACGATCTTTTCCCGCCACTCGGGGTCTTTTTCCTCCTTGAGGATCTTACCCAGGGATTTGAGCGCGGCCGGGTCTCTCTTGTCGGCGAGTTGGTCGAGCACCGCCTCCCGGGCTTCGGGGAACTTGGCCCGCCGGAAAACGTCGCCGAGAACAGCGGCCTTGTCCAGTTCCTCTATGTCGGCTAGGGCATTGACGGCCGCTCTGGCCAGGTCCTCGTTCGCCCCGCCCACCGAAACGGTGACAAGCGTGGCCTGGGCTTCTGTCCCGCCGATCTCAGCGATCGCCCTAAGAACCTCTTCCTGAAACTCGACGTCCTTGGCTGCGGCCAGGATTTCTTTCAGGCTGGCGAGGCTACTCGGGCTCCTGTTCTCCGCGATCATCAAGGTCGCGGTTTTCCGGATTTCCTGGTCGGGGTCCTTCAGGGCGAGTTCGCGGAGAACCGGGCTTGCCTTGATCCTCTCCTCTTCCGCCAGGGCGTTAAGGGCGCGGCGCCGGACTTCGCTATCCTTGGCCTCCTTCACGATCTGGAGAAGCGCTTCCATCCGGCCGGGCTGCTCCATGTCGCTCAGACCATCCACGGCGAGGCGGGCCAACTCAGGATTCCCGGCCGACAGGGCGATCTGTTTCAGGAATGGAACGAGACTGGGGTCTTCGAAATCGGCCAGGCCCTTGAGCGCCGTGCGGCGGAGGGGTAGTTCTGCGGCGTTCACGGCCGCGTCCTTGAGAACAGGGAGCGCTTCCGGCCGCTTGGTTTCGGCGAGGGCCGCCAGAGCCCGCCGCCGCAACTCGGGCGAGGCGTCGGAGCGGGCGATCTCTATGATCTTCTGGACCGCCTTGGGGCTCTCGAACTCACCCAGGACATGAATGATCCTGGAGCGAAGTTTGCCGTCCCCGCTCTGGCTGTAGAGGTCGAAGAGGCTCTGGAGGGCGTTGTCGTCGCCGACGTCGCCCAGGGCTTCCAGAGCCGCCAGCATGATCTCGTCGTCGCTCGACTTGTCCATGGCCTTCACGATCGCCTGGTATTCGGGCTTGCCCCGCTCGGCCAGCGCCTCGGCGATCTCGATCATTTTCGTCCGGGCGTCATCGGCCCACTCGCTCGCGGGGAAGGCGGCGATGAATTCCTGATAGCACTTGAAAACAGCGACTCGGGAGTTGCTCGTCTCTTCCAGGACGTAGCATTTCCAGAAGCGGGCGTCGTCGGTCCAAGAGCTCTTGGGGTAGGCTTGGAGGAATTCGTCCAAAACTTTGGCGGCTTTATCCCATTCCTCTTCCATGATCAAGCTGTAGGCCGCCTGAAACTTCTTGGCCTCGTCTGTCTGCGCCTCGGCCGGCACGGCCGCCGGCAAAACCCGGACCGCGGCGGAGACCGCGAGCGCGGAATCCGCCCGTGCGGAGAAGACGTTGTCCGGCCCCAGCGCCAGAACCGCTGCGAAAACAGCCCCGAGCCCGAGGAATGTCATACGTTTCTTCATGGTTGTTCTCCTTATGTGAATTGCATGCATTTGTGAATTCATATCATTCCGAGAGAGGCAAAGAATCTCCCCCTTGTCTCCTAAGCAAAAGATCGCCCGTTTTGCTCGACATGACTCGCTCAACGACAATTATCATTTTCCCATGATGGATCAGGCTGCCGGGCCGGACTTGGCGGGTTTCCGTTTCGGGTCCGAAGGTCGCGCCGCAGCCCCTCCCATTTCGGACGAGCGTCGCATCTCGCTCAGGTTGATCTTGAAGAGGACGTCCTTGCTCTCGATTCCGGACTTGATGATTTCGACAGCGGAGAGGTCGGTCTCGGACTTGAGATTGGCGATCTGGATGAGGATTATTTCGAGATCGGAGACGAGGCGTTCAAGCCGGCGGTCCGAGGCCCGGAGCTCTTTTTTCAGGACTGCGGCTTCCTTCACCAGCTCCTCCGAAGTTTTTTTCTGGAGAGGCAGGTTGAGGCTAAAGAGGTCGCTCGCCTGGGGGTCGTAGTTGACCACGGCAAGGAGTAGGACTTTGGAGCGATCCAAGTAGCGGGACGCCCGGGCGGCGAGAGGCGCAACGGCCGCGGCCGTTGTAACGGAAAGGCCGGCGGCGGGCGAAGACTTGGAAATAGCAGCAGAGCGGGCGAGGTCTGCGGTGGGGCGGAAAAACGTCCGGCCGATGAAGATCCCCGTCGCGAAAAGCAATACGGCCCCGGCGGCGCCGAACGTCCAGCGCGGGACGAGGCGCGTGCGGCGGCGGCCGGGCGGCGGCCCGGCCGCTCGGACTTCTTGAGTCCGGGCTCCCGCTTCGCGCGCCATCCGCCGCTCGAGGCGATCCCAGTAGCCGTCCCAGAAATTCGGCCCTGGGTCGGGAGCGGGCTTCTCGTCCATTATCCGCAGCGTCTCGGACATCTTGCGGTAAAGTTCTGAGCATTCCCGGCAGGACGAGAGATGGCGGTCCAGTTTTTCTTGCGTTTTCATGTCTAGCTCTCCGTAGAGGGCTTCGGGGATAAGTTTTTGCCCGGCTCGGCATTTGTTCATAGGAGGTCTCCTTTGTCGAGGCAGAGCCCCATCCCGGCCAGTTCCTTCTGGAGCTTCCGGATCGAGCGGAAAAGGTAACTCTTCGCCGAGCCCAGCGTGATTCCCAGCGTTTCGGCGATTTCCTTCAGGTTAAGATCATGGTAGTGGCGGAGGACGAATGCCGCGCGCTCCCGCTCCGAGATCTTAGCCAGGGCGTCGTCGATCCGGCGCCGCAGGAAGGCGAACTCGGCCGCTTTCTCGGGGCCCAGAGAGGGGTCGGGAGGATCGGAAAATAGCGCGGCCGGAGCGGGAGCCGCCGCCTTCGGGAAAAAGGGTTTTTTCCGAAGGTGGTCGAGGGCTGTGTTATAAACGATTCGGTACAACCAGGCGTTCAGGCCACAGCCCGGTTTGAGCGTCCCGATCGACTTGAAGACCTTCATGAAGGCAATCTGAGAGACATCTTCGGCGTCGGCGTGGTTTCTTGTCATCTCATAGGCCAGCCCATAGACCATTTTCTTGTAAGCCTCGACGAGGTCGCGGAAAGCCGAGGTGTCGCCGGCAATCATGCGGTCCGCCAGGCCGGCCTTGTTCTCACGACTCATTTCGACTCCGTAGTAGAGACGTGCGGAAGGAGCGGGAGGTTGGCAGGGAACCGAGGATTTTCGAGATAATCGGGCTTTCATGGTCGGGCGCTCAGCAGTTATCACGGGCAAATTATAGTCGTCATCCTGAGCGCAGCAAAGATATCATCATTTTGGCAGTGATGAGAAGCGCGGATTGGCGTCGAGAACCCCAGTCTTAATTTATTCTTTCAGGATCCGTTTCCAGGTCGGGGTGATCAGGAAGCTCTCTTCCATATCTTTCACCATTTCCGCAAACTTTTTCATCGGCGCCGCGAAACCCAAAATATTCTCACCGACATGCGGCCCAGGGAGAGGAGTTTGCTTATTGGAATCGCTTGAGATCTGTCGCCTCTAAGCCCATTACCATACTCCCGTGCACATAAAAAAGCTATATCCGACTGAAGATCGATGTCAAGAACATGAACTCGTTCACTCCGTTTTTCTTGACTTCGTTTCCTCAATGGAATTAATATCTTATCGATGGAACTCGATCCCGATCCGACGCGTAAAGTCTGTGGTATCAGCTTCCAGCTGACTCTCATCGCCGTCAAGCGGCACGGCCCCTGGGTTATTGCCGATTCGAGAGGTTGATAGATTGGTTCCGCCACGATTAGGAATCCACGAAGCAGATTTCTGTAGCCAGATTGCCTCGCAGGTTAATCTACTTGTCCAGGCAGGCGAGCCCATATCACCGATTTCCGAAGCCCGAGTGGAGGGCTTTGGTACGGGAACCGAAAGGCGGAAAAGGAAGGATCTCCGCTTCTTCGACACCCATGGAAACCTTATCCTGTGCGGTGAAGTCAAGCTTCCGGGAACGGCGGAAGGCCGCTCGCCCTATGATGCGAAACTATGCCGGGACGCCGAGCATAAAGCGGAAAACGCGAACATCCAATTTTTTTTCACCTGGAACGTCAACAGGTTCGTCCTATGGGATCGAAGTCTCTGGGACCGACCGTTCTTTGAACGGAGGGTTCGTGAATGGCAACTCGAAAGAACGCTGAGCAGTCCGGAAGACGTGGCGGTTGAGGATAACCTCAAATTCATCAAGAGCCGTTTTCTGCCGAATCTACTCCGAGATGTCGCCGATATCATATCAGAGCGCCGTGAGGATTGGTTTTTTCCGCCTGATGACATCTTCATCAGGTCCTTAGAGAGTCACTTGGAGTGGCCCGTCCAGTTGCTTGGTTCCTATATTCTTGAACAATCTGATCGAAGCAAAGCCTTCGGCGCACGCGTCGAACAATGGATGCTGGAGCATGATTGGATTTTCGTCCGGAGTCAACCCGAGAGCTGGATCAAGGCCGTGGATAACATGGCCAAGACTTTGGCCTATGTCTGGTCCAACCGGCTCATCTTTTATAAGGCTCTCGTCGCCAGGTTTCCTAACCTGCCTCGTCTCGAACTGCGGCCAGCGGTTAAGACCCCGGCAGACGCCGTTGCGGCTTTGAATCGGCTTTTTCGTCGCGCCGTCGAACGAAGCGGCGATTATGAACCTCTCCTTATGCCCGACGCGAAAGACTGGGCCACCTCCCTCATTTTCCAGCCTACGAAAGCGATTGACGCCTGGCGTGGGCTCCTCAGCAACGTTGCCTCCATCGATTTTTCTGAAGTCCCCTCGGATGTCGTCGGCCGAATATTCCAGAAGCTTATTGGACCGGAGGAACGACATCGCTACGGTCAGCATTTCACGGGAGATGACGTCGTCGACCTCATCAATAGCTTCTGCATACAGAAAGCTCAGGACGCCATCCTCGACCCCGCCTGTGGGTCAGGAAGTTTCCTTGTTCGGGCATACTATCGCAAACGTACTTTGGATCCGAGCCGCATTCACCTTGAGCTAATTTCCGAACTCTTTGGCTGCGACATCGCCCTCTATCCCGCTCACCTGGCAACTCTCAACCTTGCGGCCCGGGAAATCAACGATGAAGCAAATTATCCTAGGATCGTGCGGAAAGATTTTTTTGACGTAGCCCCGGACCGGGCGTTTTGCGCGATTCCTGACCGGCCTCCAAAGCAACGGGATATAATGCTCCCCCAACTCGATGTGATCGTCGGCAACCCGCCTTACGTTCGACAGGAGAAAATCGAAAAAGATCACAAAGAAAGCTATTCCGCTATGGCCATTGCCGCATGGCCCGACCTGAAATTGAGCGGGAGAAGCGACCTCCACTGCTATTTCTGGCCAGTGGCTACTCGGTTATTGAAGCCCGACGGATATTTCGGTTTCCTGACGAGCTCATCATGGCTTGATGTCGAATACGGATTTGAACTTCAAGGATGGATTCTACGCCATTTTCGCATCCTCGCGATCATGGAAAGCGCTGCGGAGCCGTGGTTCGAGGACGCACGAGTCAAAACGTGCATCACCATTCTTCAGCGGTGCAAGAATGAGGCGGACCGCATGGCGAATAAAGTCCGATTCGTGCGTTTTAACCGCGAATTGGCGAACATACTAGGCACCCAGGACGAGGTTCTCCGCCCGGCGGCAATTGATGCTCTGAGACAGCGCATCCTGGGTGTGGAGGAAAATTATCAGGATCAGGACCTTCGTATAATCATAAAGGCACAAAAAGAACTCTGGGATGATGGGATTCGGGCTTCGACGATTCTGGTACATAGCCAAGACGCGTTATTATCAGGGGAAGCCACAGAGGAGGATGCTGCTCAAGCTAGGCCGCAAAAGAAGTTTCAGATACGCGCGGCTCCACGCGCTCGGGAGGGTTTGCAGGCTAAGTATTGTGCAGGGAAATGGGGAAGATACCTTCGTGCGCCGGATTTCTATTTTGAGATTATGCGAAGGTTCGGGAAGCGCTTCGTCCCGCTCGGGGAAATTGCCGATATTCGTTTTGGCGTAAAGAGCGGATGTGACGCGTTCTTCATGCCGAAGGATGTAACTAGGCGGATGCTCGTTTCGTTAACAGATGAGAGGGAATTTCAACGCCAAACAGGCGGAGCATCGCGAAAAGAAGTTGAAGCCGGGAGATTGAAAATCATAGAAGCAGGAGACGGGAGCGTTCATCCGATCGAAGCCAAGTATATAGCACCGGAGTTGCATAGTCCGATGGAGGTAGATCGACCTGTCGTCCGAGCAAAGGACTTAGACCGTGTGGTCCTTCTGGCCGGCGAGCCGATGGGAACGCTCAAGTCCAAGGCCCCTTGGGTCTGGCGTTATCTCCGTTATGGGAGCGAAGCGACATTTGAATCAGCGAAATCGCGGCCGGTTCCCTTGCCGAAGCGGTCGACATGCGCGGCGAGGAAGCCCTGGTACAATTTGAAAGATTTGGTGCGGCCTGGAATCGCGTTCTGGCCGATGGCCCAACAATATAGGCATATAATTCCAGGTAACCCTGAGCATATCATCTGCAATCACAGATTTTTTGACGTCTCGGTAGCCAGGCTATTTAACTCTGAGCGTGAGGCGCTAGTAGCGATCCTCAATTCGACTCTGGTCGGCCTGTGGAAAAACTTCTACGGACGATACACTGGAACTGAGGGGTCGTTAGATACTGAAGTTATTGACGTAAAATTTGTAGAAATCCCGGACCCGCGAGGCATCGCTCCGGAGTTATCCAAAAAACTAGCTCATGCTTTTCATCGCGTGAGTAAGCGCCAAGTAGGACGACTGGTCGAAGAGCAGCTCATGGATTGTCACGATCCCGAACGGGCAAGGCAAATTGGAAACGGCCCAATAGCCCTATCAAAAGAATTATGTAGAGAAGATCGCCGAGCTCTGGACGATGCGGTCTTTGAGCTTTTGGAAGTTCGAAGTCCCGAGGAAAGGAAGGAGCTGGTAAATCGGCTTTACGAAGCCACCGCGCGGCACTTCAGAGACATCAGGGTCGTTGAAATTGAGAAAATGCAACAGCGTTCGAAGTCTGGAAGCCGCAAAATTTCCGCAGACGAATTAGCAGACGATATCTGGGACGCCCTTGATCTCGAGGACAAGACGCCGCTCGAAGAATGGCTCGAAGGACAGCCGGAATCTGACGTAAGTATGTCTATCCCCGAGGAACGACCCGTTTTCTTTCCCGATAATCCGCTCTTCGAGCTGAAAACAGTTAGTTTTGGCAAGGCCGGCAAAATCCAAATGGATTACCATTCGAAAGAACAGGCGAGCTTTGTTTTCCGAGTGGCTGACCTCGGACTGATTGGAGAGGTCAAGTTGCCTTCGAGTCGGCGCGGGTGTGCTGATGTGCTAAAAAGGCTCAACGAGCGATTCGAGAAAGCCCAAGCCCGAATCAAAGAGCTTGCTGAGAGCCGGACTTCGGACAAGCGGCTTCAAAACCAGCTTGTTGAGGCTTTGGAACGGTGGTACGTCCAAGGTCATAAACGATCAACACATGAACCTCAGCCTGCCGACTGAACCATTCTTGTTTACCATAGAAAAATCGTCGTCAGTATCATCTCCTTTTAGGCTTTGCTCTGAGACAGCTGTACTCACTCCAATCGATCCGCTCAATCTCCCCATTTGAATAAACGACTTCGCATTCGAAATATCTCGAGACATTACCCAAAAACTGTTCGACTCGCGATTCGAATTGCCTAATTTCCTCCTCGGAAACTGCCGCAGCTTTCAGCTCGTCGATAACCTCATGATAAGCTATAATTCTAGAAATATGGGCCTTACCATGTTCTGTCTCTATAAGTTCACCTGCCGATGGTACGTAATATCTAAAACGCCGACTCATGGGATCCACAGGCAAAGGAAAACAGAGTCCTGTGCCTTTTCTTAAGACGCGAAACCTATGAGTGTATTCTCAAATGGAATAGAAAATCCGCTTGCATTGAGAGGGTTCTAGGGCAACAAACGCTCAGACTTCTACTTTTTCGGTCTCCATTTGGCCAAGCGCGCCCTGCACTCTTCACCTGGCAAATGAGCGCCATGTGCCAGAATGCTTTCTAGGGCTTGGGCTAGGCGGTCGCCGGTCAATCGACCCTCGAGCGAATCGAGCAGCCACAGTATCCCCCTTACCGTGACATTCTCTTTGGTTGCCGCCGTCCTCAAGTGCTTGTCATTTGTCATTAGAACGGCGCCGCGGGTTTTAGCCATGGCCAGCGAAAAAAGGTCGGCTATCGAAGGTTTCTTGTAACGTTGGCTCAGAGTCTCCACCAGGCGGACTTCTTCTGAATCGGCGGACTGGATCTCCGCGCCCGAGCCGATGAACGGTTCGATTCCTGGATCCCGCAGCTCGGCGGCAACGACATCCGGGATGATGATCCGCACTTCAAGGTCGCAGAGAATGCCCAGAAATTGCCCATGCCAAAGATCTATGCAAAAACATGTGTCGGCAATTCCTGCTGGCTTCATACCAGGTTCAGGTGCCGCACTTCCTCGCGGAGTCCATCCACGGAAATTCCTGACAGTTCGGCCGCTCGAGCAGGAGAGACGAGGTCCTCAGCTACCGCCTGGATAGCCAGACGTTTCAACCGGCTGGACGTCTCCTCCGGCAACGGCTCCCCTGGTTCGCGTATATGCCAGCTTTGCGCCCGGAAAAAACGAAATAGGCTTGCTGCATATCCTTCGGTGATTATCCCCAGGTCTTTGGCTCGATAGATCCATTGCTGCATGCTCATGCCGTACTTCCGCTTCAGAGTGAAGAGTTCAGGCAGCTCGAGTTTATGGCGTTTGGCTCCGAGCTCACGCCGGGCAACGACGTCGGGGACAAGAAAGGCGCCGGAGAAGCGCCGCGCGGCTATTTCAGGATCAAGCCCTTCTGCGGGTTTCATTGCCAGATGCCCGAGTTCATGGGCGAGACTGGATCGCTGGCGGTCGCCCGATAGCTCGGCTTTAACCACGATCACGGGAATATCGTTATTAGCCCAGCAGGAGAAGCCATCAAATTTTCCTTCTTCGCCCGGCCATTGAAAGATTTTAATGCCATTATCCTCTAGGAGTTCAGTCGTGTTCTCAATAGGGGCTAAGCCCAGGCTCAAATGGGAACGGATGTCCTTGGCCAAAGTCTCTATATCCTCTAGACGTTCAGGAGCTAGAAAATTATCAGGGGAGAAGAAAAATCGGGGAAAACGACTTGGAGGGAAAAATGATTCGAGCTCTAACCACCTTTCAATGCGGTCCTTAACTTGGGCCCGAATCGCCGCTAGATTCCGTTTTCCAAGCCCGCTGCGTTTCCGACAGGCCAGTTCGCTTAAAGTGACGAGCCTACTTGATGGCCTAAAAAAATAGTCGACAGTTACCCCCATAGCCTGGGCGAGCGCCAGAAGGACCCCTGACCGTGGAATGTCCAGCCCGTTTTCATATTTATAGAGGGCTTGTCTGGTCACGATTCCTCCCGCGGCCCCGGCGAAAGTCGCCAGCGACCATCCCCGGGCTTTTCTCGCTTGTTGCAGCCGATCTCCTAGCAAGCTCATTTTTTCCCCTCGGTTTACAAATATAATATATATTTAGCTTTTTGTCAACCGATTTCGGAAGAAGTCCGGAAGCGCCAGCTCACGGCCCACTACGAAGGCACGCTGCGGTAATCCGCTGAGCGAAGTTCATAAATCTGCCCCAGTCTGGGCCTAACAGAGTCATCAACCATAGAAAAAGATCTGGATTAGAATGCCTCAAGCTCGGCCAGGAGTTCGGACATGAGGTCTTTGACCGTTACAATCTTGTTGGCCCGATAGGCATTCTGTCCGCAGAAAATAAGCCCGTGATCGATGTCGCCTAGATAGGCCTTCACGAGTGCCTGAGCGATGCAATATTTTGCCTCTTGGATATTACAGGTCGAAAGACATCTATAAAAACATTTGATTTCATGCTTTTCCTTGGTTTCCAGGTCTTTCAAGAATTTGTTGCGGATGGCTCTCCCAGGCAAGCCGACCGGGCTTTTAATGATCACGATATCCTCTTCTTTTGCTTCAAGATAAGCCTGCTTGAATTCTTGAGCGACATCGCATTCGACCGTGCAGACGAATCGGGTCGCCATCTGCACTCCCGAGGCTCCGGCCAAAAGCATCTTGGCAATGTCCCTGCCGTCATAAATGCCGCCGCCGGCAATCACGGGGATCCTCTTCCTATATTTATCTTCATAAAGCTTGATCGCTTCCAGGACATCGGCCAAAAGCGCCTCGAGTGTGTGTTGCTCCAGTTGTTCCAGTTGGTCCATGGAAAAGCCGAGATGTCCACCGGCCAAAGGTCCTTCGAGAACGATTCCGTCGGCCGTTCTCGCATAGCGCTTATCCCAGGCCCGGAGCACCAGTTCGGCGGCTCTCCCGGAGCTTACGATAGGGACAAGATTGACAGAACGATCTTCGACGAGCCCGGGCAGCTTGAGAGGAAGACTCGCCCCTGAAACAATGATCTTAATTCCTTCTTGAACGGACGTCCGGATCAAATCATCGGCATTGCTTAGCACTCCCATGACGTTCACCGCAATCGGTCCGTTTGTCAGGCTCTTAGCCTTACGGATCTCGAAGGCGAGCGCTTCCCGGGACGCCTTTTCGTATTCGGTTTTCGACGCTTCGATGTCTCCCAGACCGACGCTGGCGATGGTCCCTATCCCGCCTTGATTGGCCACCGCAGAGGCGAGCGAAGAGAGGGAAACTTTCACTCCCATGGCTCCCTGGACAATCGGTGTGTCCGCCGTGATATTTCCGATTTGAAGTTTTGGAATTTTCATGGTTCATTCAACTTTCTTAAAACCAGGCAGGCATTTCCGCCCCCAAAGCCGAACGAGTTGGTCAGGGCCGCTTGAAGTTCGATCCTTTCTGCCCCATGGGCGACGTAGTCGAGGGGGCAATCCGGATCGGGCTCTTCGTAATTGATCGTCGGCGGGATGATTCCCGTATAGATACTCATGGCCGTTGAAACAAACTCCACGGCGCCGGCCGCCGCCATGAGATGGCCGATCATCGATTTGATCGAACTGACCTTCAGGTTTTTTGAATGTCCGCCGAAAACTCTCCGAATGGCGCCGCTTTCGATTTTATCATTCAATACCGTGGAGGTCCCATGGGCATTGATGTACCCCACGTCCTGGAAAAGGATTTTGGCGTCGTGGAGGGCTTTTTCCATGGCCCGGACCATTCCGTCCCCATCAGGTTCCGGCGCGGTGAAATGATAAGCGTCGGCGGTGCTGCCGTATCCGGCCAGCTCAGCATAAATCCTCGCCCCTCGACGGAGGGCATGATCGAGCCTTTCGAGAACCACGATTCCGGCCCCTTCGCCCATGACAAAACCGTCGCGGTTCTTGTCAAAAGGCCGGCTGGCTTTTTCGGGACAATCATTTCTTCTCGACATCGACCGGGTCGCACAAAAACCTCCATAGGCTAGAGGAGTGAGGCAAGCCTCGGACGCACCGGCCAGCATAATATCTGCGTCTCCTCGTTGAAGGATACGGAAGGCATCGCCGATGGCATTGGCGCCTGTCGAACAGGCTATGGAAGGGGCGGAAAGAGGCCCTTTGAAGCCGTAGGCGATAGAAACCAGGCAAGCACACATGTTGATGAGCACTTTGGAGACAAAGAAAGGGTTGAGAGATTTGGGGCCTTTTTCGCGAAGCAGGGAATAGCCTTTCTCGATGGTTTCAGAGCCTCCGATGCCGGAGCCGATGATCACGCCGGCGCGATTGCCATCGAAGACAAAGCGATCCAGTCCGGCATCCTGAATCGCCATGGTTGAACAGGTGAAGCCGAAGTGGGTAAATCGATCCATGCGCTCCGCGGATTTTCTCTCGATCCAGTCTTCCGGGTGAAAATTTTTGACCTCTGCGGCCATCTGAGAGGAAAAATCGGAGGGATCGAAACGGGTGATTCTGGATACGCCGTTTGTTCCGGCCGTCAATCCCTTCCAGAATTCTTCAATGCCCGATCCGATGGGCGTGACAGCTCCCAGGCCGGTAATCACGACCCTTGCCGGTGTCACTAGCGAATGTCCGAGGTTCTCATGACAATATTTTTTCAAAGCGCACAAGGCGCATTCTGTCGGAAAAATCCGGGCTCCCTCCTCTTTCCGGAAAGCGCTGGAAGATCATCATGGCTTCATGATTTCAAAATGAGAGCTGATAATTAATAACATAGAAGATATCTCATGTCAAAGTGGACGAGTTCATCAGGACGAACGAGTCCATTCTCTTGACACGATTTTTTAAAGCATCTATAGTATTACGTCATATGACATTGGGCGTTCGACCTACACGCTTCCCGGTCAAATGCCCCCTCAGGATCAATATCTTTGACCAGCGGCGAGGATTCGTTCATCAATGGAGAAGACTTGTAGGGCCATGAAAATTCTTGTTTTGAACAGCGGCAGTTCTTCGGTCAAGTTCCAACTCATCCGGATGGAGGATGAAAGCCTTATGGCGAAAGGGATCGTGGAGAAGATCGGTTCGAGCGACGCCATCATCACCTACCAGCCGGAAGGCAAGCACAAAATCCGGGAGATCCGCGAGGTCTTGAACCATAGCCTGGCCATCGAGATGGTCCTCTCTCTCCTCCTCCATCCCCAGCACGGCGTCATCCGCGACAAAGGCGAGATCGACGGGATCGGACACCGGGTCGTCCACGGCGGCGAGGATTTTTCGGCATCCACCCTCATCACCGACAAGGTCAAAGCCTCCATCCGAAAATGCATCCAGTTCGCGCCTCTCCATAATCCTCATAACCTGAAGGGCATCGAAGCCTGCGAGACGCTCCTGCCCGGCGTTCCCCAGGTCGGTGTCTTCGACACCGCGTTTCATCAAACCATCCCGCCCAAGGCCTTTATCTACGGCCTCCCCTTCGCCCTCTATAAGAAACTGAGCATCAGGCGGTATGGATTTCACGGGACGTCTCATAGCTTCGTCGCCCACCGGGCCGCGGAGATGCTGAAGCGACCCATCCAGGACCTGAAGATCATCACCTGTCACCTGGGCAATGGGGCCAGCATCACTGCCGTCGACGGAGGCAAATCCGTCGATACGACCATGGGATTCACGCCTCTGGAGGGCTTGGTCATGGGCACTCGCTGCGGCAGCATCGACCCGGCTCTCGTTCCTTACATCATGGAGCGGGAAAAGCTCGGAACCAAGGAAATCGATTCCATCATGAACAAGAACAGCGGCATGCTCGGCCTGACGGAAACGTCCAACGACATGCGCGAAATCGAGGAGGAGGCCTCCCGCGGGAGCGAGCGCCATAAGCTGGCCATCGAAATTTACTGCCACCATATTAAAAAATATATCGGGGCCTATATGGCGGAGCTCGGGCGGGTGGATGCCGTCGTCTTCACCGGCGGGATCGGGGAGAATTCGCGGTATGTCCGGCGTCTGATCACGGACGGCATGAGCGAGTACGGAATCGCCATCGATCCGCATAAGAATGAGAAGAACGAACGCGACATCAGCGCCGGCCGGGTGAAGATCCTGGTCATCCCGACCAATGAAGAGCTGGCCATCGCCAGAGACACCCAACGGATTCTCCAATCGCTCGAAAAGAAAGAGGCCGTTCGTCCGGCCGAGGTCGCTGAAAAACGCCCGACCGTCTTCCGCCCGGCCGAAACCGCCAAGCTCGTCCAGCTCTGGGCCCAGAATCCCAAGGCCGAATTCGCCAACCTGGCCGCACAATTAAGCCAGGAGATCGGACGGTCGGTTGGAAAAGACGCCGTGGAGAAGGAGCTGGAACGGTTGTGCCTGACAAAGGTCCCGGAGAGCCCGAAAAAGACCCATAAGACAAGCTAAAGGATAAAGCCATGGATAAAATTGATAAAGAAGAGGCGGGCTGGCTGGTCGCCCTGGCTTGGCTGAGCGGTTTGGAAGAAACGGCCCGGGATTTTCATGGGACCCGGCCGCGTGTTTTCAGCGAGCGGGCCTACGAACACTCCGTCCAGTATTACTTGCATTTCTTGGGTGATGAATACGGGTTTCAGATCAAAAAATCCGATTCCATCCGCGCGGCCGTGGAAAACTATATTCAAATCGGCATGGCCGGAGGTCTTTTCCGGGATGCGAGCAACTTTGAGCTCGTCGAAGTGAATCCTTTCCATCTGGGGATCACAGTCCATGACTGCGTCTATCTCAAGAGCTGCCAGGCCTTGATCGAAGAAGGATTTTCGGTCCGCGACCTCACCTGCGCCCGGATCGGCTGTTTCCGGGCCGCGGTCAAAGCTCTGGCCAATATCGACTGCGACTATCAAGTGACGTCTTTCAATATCGACGGAGACTGCAAAGGCTACATCGAGAAGGTTTGACTTGGATAATAAGGCTTCAAAACCTCTGGAATCCACTCTCCAGGTCATCCGTGAGAGCGGGGATGCCGCCGCTGTCCGGGCCGCGATCATGGAGCTGGGCTACGAAAAGAGTCCTGATGTTTATCCCATTCTCTTGGAGCAACTGAACGATCCCAACCCCAGCATCCAACATGCCGCCGTGATTTCTCTGGGCCGGTATGGCCGACCAGAAGCCATCGACGAACTGATCAAGCCCAAGATATTCCGCTCGTCCGGGGTCAATATCCGCTGGGCGGCCGTGGCGGCGGTGGGGAAACTCGGGGATTATCGGGTGATCGATGACCTTTTAAAAGCCGCGGAGGACCCGGAATGGATCGTCCGGACTCAAGCGGTCGCGGAGCTCAAAGCCAAAGTTCAAGATATCATCGCCCGCAAAGATGTCCGGCTGGCCCGCATTCTCATCCATATGCTCTCGTTGGAGAACGAGGAGATCGTGAACCTGGCGATCGCGGGCTTCCAGGAGATCGGACAAGAAAGCCTTCACCTGCTTCATGAGGCGCTGAATAATTCCTCGGCCTCGATCCGAAGCAATGCCGCCCGGGCTTTGGGAAAGTTCCGCTCTCATCAATCGACGCCGTATCTCCTGGAGCTTCTCCATGATCAGGAATGGCCAGTTCGCGCCGGCGCCGCCGAAGCCTTGGGGTTGATCGGAGATAAGGTCAGTCTCGAGGCCCTTGTTCAAAAAATCGAGGATAACGTCGAAAAGGTCCGGGATCAGGCCGCCGAGGCCATCGTCCGGTTCGGGAGACAGGCGACGATTCCTCTCTTAAACGCTCTGGCCCGCGAAAAAGACAAGTTCTCAGAGAGAGCGCTCCTAATGTGTCTCGGGAAAATCGGAGATCCGAAATCCGTTCCGGCGCTGATCAGCTACCTCCGGAGCAGCTATTTTACCGTCCGGCAGTCCGCCGTGGCTGCGCTCGTTCGTTTCGGCCCCGCCGTCGTCAGTCTTCTTCTCCCCTCGCTTTCGTATAACCGCTCGGACATCGAGCCTTTGATAAAGGATGCCTGTGACCGGTTGCGTCCGGAGCTCCAGCTCAGAGCGATAAAAGCCATCGGCGGGCTGGAGGACCATCGGGCCATCAAAATGCTCAAGCAGCTTGTGGACGAGAGCCTTCCCGACATTCAGGAAGCGGCTGTTCAGGGGCTTTCTCAAATCGGCTGCGCCGCGTGGGGACGCTGTTGCACGTTGAAAGTCCTGGCCGAAGTCGGCGATGCCGCGCTTGTCCCTCAGATCGCGCCGTCTCTTCAGGATCATTCGGACAACGTCCGCTTTGAAGCTGTTCGCGCCCTGGCCAAGATGGGCGGCCCCGCCGCCGTGAAAGACCTCGTCCGGATGGCAAAAACAGATGAATGCGACTTTATCCGCGCCGAGTCTGTCCGCAGGCTCAGGACCATCGGGATCGGGCAGGCCGGGGTCTTGGAAGCGGCTATACGCGCCTTGGGGGACAGGGCGCGTCAGGTCCGCCGCCAAGCAGCCCGGCTGCTTGGAAATTTCCAGGACAAGAAGTCCATTCAGCCTCTGCTCAAGGCCACGGCCGATCCTCACTGGAGCGTCCGGGAGAGCGCCGAGAACGCTCTCCTGAATTTCGGCCGGGAAGCCGTGGAGCCGCTGATCGCGGCCTTGGAAAGCGCGTCCTGGACGACGCGTTTCCGGGCGGCCCGGCTGCTGGGAGAGATCAGAGACGGCCGGGCCATTCCCGCGCTCAAAAAAATTCTTGTCAAAAAGAGAGAAAAAAGACAGGTGCGGGAAATCACTGAAGAAGCGCTAGGGAAACTTCAGAATAAAAATGGGGCATGAGAATCATGTCATTCATCTTTTTCGCCCTAAAGGGCTGAAAGAGTGGAGATTTTAAAAGGAGGTTCTCTTAAAATGGCCGAATTTATTTACCAGGATTTGTTTCCGTCCAGCGGGGATTCAACCGAATATCGCCGTTTAACAAAGGATCATGTTTCGCTGGCGTCCTTTGAAGGCCGGGAGATCGTTAAAGTCGCTCCTGAGGCGCTGACGCTCTTGGCCCAGGAGGCCTTCCGGGATGTGGCTTTTTTGCTCCGGCCGTCTCATCTCAAACATCTTTCTGAGATTCTATCCGACCCCGAAAGCTCCGGCAACGACAAGTACGTCGCCCTCGAACTCCTTAAGAATGCCGTGATTTCGGCCGAAGGGATCTTCCCGATGTGCCAGGATACGGGCACGGCCATCATTATGGGCAAAAAAGGCCAGCTGGTCTGGACGGGAGGCGGCGACGAAGAGGCCCTGTCCAAGGGCGTCTTCAACGCCTACACCAAGAATTATTTCCGGTATTCCCAGAACGCGCCCCTCACCATGTACGAGGAGAAGAACACGGGGACCAACCTTCCGGCCCAGGTGGACATATCCGCCGCGGACGGGGACGAGTACCGCTTCCTTTTCATCGCCAAAGGGGGAGGCTCGGCGAACAAGACCGTTTTGTTCCAGGAGACGAAGGCGACGCTGAGCCCCGGAACCTTCCTCAATTTCCTGGTCGGCAAAATGAAGACCCTGGGCACGGCCGCCTGCCCGCCCTATCATCTCGCGATCGTTGTCGGCGGGACGTCGGCCGAGCTGACGCTCAAGACCGTCAAGCTTGCCTCGGCCGGCTATCTGGACCATCTGCCCGTGAAGGGAAGCCCGACCGGCCACGCCTTCCGCGATCTCGAGCTCGAAGCCAAGCTTCTCGATGCTTCCCGGAAGCTCGGCCTCGGCGCTCAATTCGGCGGGAAATATTTCTGCCTCGATGTCCGCGTCATCCGCCTGCCGAGACACGGCGCGTCCTGCCCCATCGGCATGGGCGTGAGCTGTAACGCCGACCGGAACATCAAGGCAAAGATCACCCGGGACGGGATCTTCCTCGAGCGCCTCGAATCCTCGCCGGCCAAATACCTGCCGCCCAGCTATAAATTGGACAGCCCCGCCGTTTCGATCGATCTCAACCGGCCGATGGCCGAGATCCGCGCCACCTTGAGCAAGTATCCCGTGGCCACCCGGCTCTCTCTGAGCGGACCGATCGTCGTCGGCCGGGACATCGCCCATGCCAAGCTGAAGGAACGGCTCGACCGCGGCGAGGATCTTCCCAAATATTTCAAGGACCATATCATCTATTACGCCGGCCCGGCCAAGACCCCTCCGGGATACGCCTCCGGCTCGTTCGGCCCGACCACGGCCGGCCGGATGGACGATTATGTCCCGCTCTTCCAGGCCCGCGGCGGCTCGCTCGTCATGCTGGCCAAGGGAAACCGGTCCAAGGCGGTGACGGAATCCTGCCAGAAACACGGCGGGTTCTACCTCGGCTCGATCGGCGGCCCGGCCGCCCGGCTGGCCAAAGACTGCATCACCAAGCAGGAAGTCCTCGAGTATCCTGAACTCGGGATGGAAGCGGTCTTCAAGATCACGGTCAAGGACTTCCCGGCCTTCATCATCGTCGACGATAAAGGAAACGATTTCTACAGCAAGATGCTGGCCTGACCGAGCACTTGGCTCCGCGGCGATCTCGCCGTATAATTGAATCTTAATATTGGAAAAAACATGAAAGCCGCCGTATTGACAGGTCCTCGGGCCGTCGAGATCCGCGATGTCCGCAAGCCTGAACTCAAAAACGACGACGATGTCCTTCTGCGCCCCGCTATCTCTGGACTCTGCGGGAGCGACCTCCACTATTTCGTTGCAAACCGCGTCGGCGGCGAAAAAGTGGACTACCCCGCCATTGTCGGCCACGAATGCGCGGCCATTGTCAAAGCGGTCGGGCCCAAAGTGAGCCGGCTGAAACCGGGCGACCGCGTGGCCGTGGAGCCGGCCATCTCCTGCGGGACGTGCGACCAGTGCCGCGGCGGCCGGCCGCACACCTGCCGCAGCCTCCGCTTTCTCGGCCACCCCGGCGAGATGGACGGCTGCCTCGCCGAATTCTTCGTCATGCCCGAGCGGAACTGCTTCGTCCTGCCCCAGAACATGACGATGGCCGAGGCCATGCTGGCTGAGCCCTTGTCGATCGCCCTCCACGCGTTTCAGTTCTGGCCGGGCTCCGCGGGCCAAAGCCTGGCCGTTCTGGGGACGGGTCCGATCGGGCTTTCCGTGATATTGGCCGCTCGTGCAGAAGGGATCCGGGAGATTTACGCCACTGATAAAGTAAAAGAAAGAGAGGACGCGGCCCGAAAACAGGCCGCCGTCTGGGCCGGAAATCCGGACCGCGAAGACATCGTCCGGGAAATCCTGGCCCGCCGGCCGGAGGGCATGGATGCCGTCTTCGAATGCTGCGGAGACCAGGCCGCCCTCGATCAGGCCGTGGAATTATTGAAGCCGGGCGGCACACTCGTCTTCGTCGGGATTCCCCTCCTCGAACGCATTTCCTTCCCCAGCGGCCGCATCCGCCGCAAGGAGCTCAGGATCCAGAATGTCCGCCGCCAGAACCGCTGCCTCGAAAAGGCGCTTCTCCTCATCGACGGCCGCCGTATCGACATCAACTTCCTGGCCACGCACACGTTCAAGCTGGAAGAGGCGCAGCGCGCCTTCGAAACCGCCGCAGACCGTAAGGACGGCGCTCTTAAGGTCGGGATCGTATTCGAATAGTTCTGTTCAAAGCATCATGCCCCCCTTTTTTCAATCGAGATAAAATTCCCATATTTGGCGTCTAAATAAATGAAGTTGTTACAACGATAATTGAATTGATATGTGTCCCACCAGGATATAAAATAAGAACAAATAAGATGCCCGTCCCAGATTCTGATCTCAAAAAAAATGACGGCCTTATAATCCCTGAGGTCGGTCCAT
>Ga0315281_10004548_pt1 | contig 20083 bp, 20 predicted proteins | sample YL17G07_0_MG_FD_204540 | JGI IMG/M metagenome (GOLD analysis project Ga0315281, IMG submission 204540) | Sediment microbial communities from Yellowstone Lake, YNP, Wyoming, USA - YL17G07_0 | ecosystem: Environmental > Aquatic > Freshwater > Lake > Sediment | place: USA: Wyoming | collected... | reverse complement strand
ATACCGCATTTGGAATTGGATGCAGAATGGACAATGAAGATTCTGTTGAGAGGCTATTTTCGATTCGCAAAAGACCGCAAAGTCAGGCAACGCCAATATTGTTCAGTAATATTGAGACGATAAACGAGTATCTTTTGGATATTCCCAAAGAGGTTAAGGAAAAATTAATGGATAAATATTGGCCGGGAGCTTTAACTATAGTTTTGCCTTGTAAAACAGATAAAGTTTTTAACCTTATTCGCGGAAATTCAAATAATTTAGGAGTAAGAATTCCAGATGACAATAATTTGATTTCGATAATAGAAAAATTAGGGGTGGGAATTTTAGGGCCGTCTGCAAATTTTCATGGAAAACCTACGCCATATTATTTTGATGATTTAGATCCGGAACTTGTAAAACTAGTTGATTATGTAATAAAGGGAAGTTGTAAAATAAAAGAACAGTCAACGGTTATTGATTGCTCTGTAGTTCCATGGAATATAATAAGAAAGGGAGCGGTTAAGTTAAATTTATAAAATGGAAAATATTTTATTAATAGATACAGCCGATAATAAAAAAATAAAAATAGGTCTAAAAATAGATGGAAAAGTATTTTATCTTAATTCAAATCCTACGGCTTTAAAATCTCAAGTGGTTCTTATTTTAATAGACAAATTGTTAAAAAAGCACGGATTGCAAATAAAAGACGTAACTCAAATTGAGGTAAATTTAGGACCGGGTTCGTTTACAGGAGTGAGGGTTGGTGCTTCGGTTGCAAATGCCTTAGGATTTTCATTAAAAATACCTGTTAACGGTAAAAAAGTTGGTGATTTTGTAGAACCGTTATATAATAAATAAATATGCAAGATTTCCTGCACCATCTTTTTTTACCACACATATCTAACAATTATCGCGCGAAGCTTCTTCATCGTAAAAGTATACTGGTAGTTATTGCAGTTCTTTTTTTTGCAGGCTTTTCTTTTTCCGCTATTAGAACCAATTTGCCTTCGGTTTTAGGAACATTTAGTGATATCAGCTCTGAACAGCTTCTTTTACTTACAAATCAAAAAAGACAGGAGAATGGATTGTCCCCGTTGTTATTAAATCAACAACTTTCCAATGCCGCAGCAGGTAAAGCAAATGATATGTTCGCTCAAAATTATTGGGCGCATAATGCTCCGGATGGCAAAACACCCTGGGTTTTTATTAAAGCTGCGGGTTATAACTATGTGTATGCAGGTGAAAATCTGGCTCGGGGTTTTACGAGTGCACCTGACGTAGTCAATGCTTGGATGGCAAGTCCTGAACATCGGAAAAATATGCTATCCACAAATTATCAAAGTGTAGGATATGCGGCAGAAACAGGTAAATTAAATGGTGAAGATACGGTTTTAGTTGTTGAAATGCTCGGAAGCACGGCGTTAGCCGCCGCCCCTGCTCCTACAAATCAATTAGCCAGTAAAACTCAACAAGAGGTAGCATCAACAACTTCTTCACCTGTCCCAACATCTAGTCCAACCCCTGCTCCAACTCCAACAATTGAGCCGGCAAAAAAGCAGCAAGAAGCTGTTCCTGCGAGTTCTCTAGGTAATTCAGCAGGGGGATTAGTTTTGGATGCAAATAAGACACCAAACCCCAAGCCTCTTATAAATAGCGCTACCCTATCTTCAAATGTCTCTAAAGGTGTCGTAGCATTATTTATTTTAGCATTGATTTTAGATATGATTGTTATAGAGAGAAGAAGGGTGGTCCGTTTAGTCGGCCACAATATGGATCATGTATTCTTTTTAACCCTGACACTGCTTCTGATTACGCTTATTGTTAAAGGAGCTATTAATTAATGTTTAAAAAAATTAACGAACATGTAGCCTACTATATTTCATTAATCCTAATATTTGCCTTGGGAACATTTTTGATGTCTTCGGCAACGCCTAACAAGCAGCTTCAAATGTTAATATTTGTAATTATGGCATTTTTCTATGTAATCTGGGGAGTTTTACATCATTTTATAAATCATGAATTATCATCTAAAATTGTGGTAGAATATATCCTTATTGGCGTACTTGGAGTAGCCATAATGTTTTTTCTATTAAAAGGAGGATTTGGAATATGAAAGGTGTAATTTTAGCAGGAGGTTTAGGAACCAGACTTTATCCGTTAACTTTTGTTTCCAACAAGCATTTACTGCCTGTTTACGATAAACCGATGATTTTTTATCCAATTGAAACATTGGTTAAAGCAGGCATAACAGAAGTGCTAATAGTAACAAGCGGTCCGCATGTAGGGCATTTTTTAGGAGTTATTAAAAACGGAAAAGAATTAGGATTAAAACATGTTGAGTATGCATATCAGGAAAAACCGGATGGAGGAATTGCAGACGCCTTATCTCTTGCCGAAAGTTTTGCCGATAATGATAATTTGGCTGTAATATTAGGTGATAACACAACGGATGCGGATATCTTTGAAGAAGTCAAAAAATTTAAGGATGGCGCTCTTGTTTTTCTTAAAGAAGTTGATGATCCCAAGCGTTTTGGTGTTGCAGTTTTTGACAAAGAAGACCCAGGGAAAGTAGTTGCGATTGAAGAAAAACCAGAGAATCCTAAATCAAGCATGGCAGTTACGGGCTTATATATGTATGACAACAAGGTATTTGATGTTATAAAAAATTTAAAACCTTCCGGAAGAGGGGAATTGGAAATTTCCGATGTAAACAATGCTTATATTAAAGAAGGAAAACTAAAATGGTCGAGGCTTGATGGATATTGGAGCGATGCAGGTACATTTAGAAGTCTTTATAATGCCGGGAGATACTGGGCGGAAAAAAACGAGTAAATATGAAATTGTTAGTAACAGGCGGGGCAGGGTTTATTGGCTCTAATTTTATCCTCTATTGGATTAAAACTCATCCGGAAGATTTAATTGTTAACTTAGACAAGCTGACTTACGCCGGAAACTTAGAGAATTTAAAAAGCATAGAGGGAAATTCCAATTATTCTTTTATTCAAGGAGATATTTGCGATTCTAAAATAGTCGATAAGGCAATAGACGGAGCGGATATTGTTGTCCATTTTGCAGCAGAAACACATGTAGACAGGTCCATTATTAATTCTACAGAGTTTGTTAAGACTAATATTTTAGGAACACAGGTTTTGCTTGACGCAGCTTTAAGACATAGAATTAAAAAGTTTCATCACGTTTCTACAGATGAGGTGTATGGTAGCCTTGAACTTAAAGAAAAGAACATTTTTAATGAACGAACAAATTACAACCCCAGAAGTCCTTACGCTGCCAGTAAGGCCGGGTCAGACCATCTCGTTAGAGCATATTACTATACACATAATTTACCCATTACAATTTCTAATTGTTCAAATAATTTTGGTCCTTATCAGTTTCCCGAAAAAATTATTTCCTTGGCAATTACAAACCTTATGGAGGAGAAAAAGATTCCTGTTTATGGAGATGGACTTTATATCAGAGATTGGTTGTACGTTGAAGACCATTGTAGAGCAATAGATTTAATTCTTCAAAAAGGAAAAGCTGGAGATACATATTGCATAGGCGGCTTAGCAGGGGATATTAATAATCTTGAAGTAATCAAAAAAATAATAAAGCTATTGGGAAAAGATGAAAATTTAATTGATTTTGTAAAAGATAGACCCGGTCATGACAGGCGGTATGCAATAGATTGGTCAAAAATAAAAAATGAATTAGGTTGGCAGCCTTTGCATAATTTTGACGAATGGCTGGAAAAAACAGTTCAGTGGTATAAAGAAAATAAAGAATGGTGGGAAAATGTAAAAACCGGTGAATATCAGAGTTATTACAAAAAACAGTATGGAGCATTATGAAAATTTTAGTAACAGGACTAACAGGGCTTGTCGGGTCAAGGTTTGCAGAGCTTTTAAAAGATTCTTATGAACTTGAAGGGATAACAAGGGACTCCGGTGTAGATATAACGGATAAGACCTCAATTGAACAAAGAATATTTTCCTCGGATGCACAAATTGTTATTCATTTGGCAGCAAAGACAGATGTTGACGGATGCGAGAAGGATAAAGAAATAGATGAAAAATTTTTAAATCAAAAAGATTCTAATCAACAAGAATGGATTAGCAAGAAAACAGCCTGGATAATGAATGTTGTTGGTACACGGAATATCGTTGAAGCGTGTAGAAAAAATAACAAGAAACTTATCTATGTATCTACAGATTTTGTTTTTGATGGGAACAAATCTCAAGAAGAAGGCTATGTTGAAGAAGATACTCCAAATCCAATCAATTGGTATGGAAGAACAAAATATGAGGCAGAAAAATTAGTTCAAGATTCTGGACTGGATTGGATAATTCTTCGTCTTGCATATCCATATAGAGCAAATTTTATTAAGAAAAATGATTTTTTCAGAATAATTTTGCAAAAACTTAAGGATGGACAAAGATTAAATATGGTAACGGATCACGTGATGACACCGACTTTTATAGATGATTTTGTTTATGCTGCTGATTCACTTATAAAAATTAAACAAAACGGAATTTTTCATACGGTTGGGGATCAATTTATTTCTCCTTTTGATGCGGCTATTTTGATTGCGGAAAAATTTAATCTGGACAAAAATTTAATTTTACAAACTTCAAGAGCGGAATATTTTAAAGATAGGGCTCAAAGGCCCTTTTTTCTTGGCCTCAAAAATGATAGAATTAAAAAATTAGGCATAGAAATGAAAACGCTTGAGGAGGAGTTGGAGGAAGTTAAAAATCAAATAATATGACAATTACTTTTATTGGACACGGTTATGTAGGATTAGTTACGGCTGCAGTCTTTGCAGATTTTGGGAATACGGTATATGTAATTGGTCACACTAAAGAAAAGATTGAGAATTTAAAGCACGGAATAATTCCAATCTATGAACCTGGACTTGCGGAATTGGTTAAAAAGAATGTGAAAGCAAACAGATTAATTTTTACTCTTGACTATAATCCATCAATTTCCGAATCAGACATAGTTTTTATTGCTGTCGGTACCCCTACAACGAAAACAGGTGACGCCGATCTTTCCACAGTTATGGAGGTTGCTGAAAAAATAGGAAGAAATCTTGAGGGATATACGGTAGTTGCTACAAAGAGTACGGTTCCTGCGGGTACAAATAAAAAAGTTAAAAGGATTTTGGAAGAGTCAAAGCTTCAAGGCACGGAGGTTGATTATGCATCCGTTCCGGAATTTTTGCGGGAGGGGAGTGCAATTTCCGATACTACTAATCCTGACAGAATTGTTATAGGAACGGAGAGTAAGAAAGCACAGAAAGCGTTAGTTAAGCTTCATGAACCGATTAATGCGCCTTTGGTTTTAACAAATTTCGAAACGGCAGAACTCATAAAATACGCAGCCAATGCGTTTTTAGCACTTAAGATTTCATATGCAAATGCAATTGCAAAACTTTCAGAATTGCTCGGAGCAGATGCCTTAAAAGTGCTTGAAGGAATTGGCAAGGATAAAAGAATTGGCAGCATGTTTCTTTCTCCGGGTCCGGGTTATGGAGGAAGTTGTTTTCCAAAAGATGTAAGAGCGCTTATCTCAATTGCAAAAGATAATGATTACCCATTTTCTTTACTAGAAGAAGTAGAAAATATTAATCATCAGTCAAGAAGAGATATTGTTAGAAAAGCCAGAAAAATTCTTGGAGAAATAAGGAATAAAAAAATTGGGATATTAGGTTTAGCTTTTAAAGCAAATACCGATGACATGAGAGATGCCCCGGCGATTGATATTATTAATTTACTTCAAAACGACGGTGCAAAAATTTCTGCTTTCGATCCAAAAGCAATGGATACGGCAGCGGCAGTATTAAAAGATGTTAGTTATAAAAAAGACGCATATGAGGTTGTAAAAGGAGCAGATCTACTTATTATTCTTACAGAATGGAATGAATTTAAAGAGTTAGATTTTGTAAATATTAAAAATGCGATGAAGAGCCCAAATATTATTGACGGACGTAACCTTTATGAGCCCGAGTTAATGAAAGCTAAAGGATTTAACTACATGGGTGTAGGCAGATAGTTTATGGCTACAAAAATACTTATTACAGGAGCAACAGGCTTTGTTGGCAGTCATTTAGCGGAGTATTTTATCGATAAGCATATCGATAATGAAATTTACGGGACTTATTTGTTTGATAGCAGTTTAAAAAATTTAGACACTATTAAAAACCACGTAAATCTTTCAAAACTTGATCTCTCAAACGAAGATGAAGTCTTTAAATTAATAGAAAAAATAAAACCAAACGTCATTTTTCATTTAGCGGCTATGGCTTCTGCTGCAGATAGTTTTTCTTCACCCGCAGAGCCACTGATAAATAATATTCAGTCACAAGTTAATATCCTTGAAGGGGTAAAGAGATTAAACTTAGTTGATTGCAAAATTTTAATTATTTCCTCGGGGGAGGTTTACGGAGACGTAGCGAAGAATGATTTACCAATAGATGAAAATGTTAATTTTAGACCTACAAATCCTTATGCCGTTTCCAAGCTGACGCAGGATTTTTTAGGACTGCAATATTTTTTATCTTATAATTTAAAAACAATTAGAGTAAGGCCTTTTAATCATATTGGTCCTAGACAATCACCGGGGTTTGTTGTTGCGTCTTTTGCTAAAAAAATTGTGGAGATAGAAAAAGGAAAAGGAAACGGCGTTTTAACAGTAGGTAATTTAGAAGCAAAGCGTGATTTTACCGACGTAAGAGATATGGTAAAAGCTTATGATTTAGCAGTATCCAAGGGGGTATTTGGAGATGTTTACAATCTTGGTTCAGGGATTTCTTACAAAATATCTGATATTTTAAATAAAATGCTTTCTTTGTCAAAAGCTGAAATTGCAGTAGAAGTAGATAAGTCTTTATTTAGGCCGATTGATAATCCAGAATTAGTTTGTGATGCAAGTAAATTTAAAAAACTTACAGGTTGGGAACCGGAAATTGAAATAGATACAACACTAAGGGATACGCTGGACTATTGGAGAAATATAATTTAAAATAAATCATATGAAAAAAGCTCTTATTACAGGAATTACAGGACAGGATGGATCATATTTAGCAGAATTTTTGCTTTCAAAAGGATATGAAGTTTTTGGGTTAACCAGAAGAACGAGTACGGTTAATAATGAAAGAATAAGCCATATTGAGGATAAAGTTAATTTTCTTCAGGGAGACTTATTGGATCAAAGTTCTCTTACGGAAGCAATCAGCAAATCACAGCCCGATGAAGTTTATAATTTAGCAGCCCAGTCTTTTGTAAAAACATCATGGAATCAGCCTGTTTTGACAGGTGAATTTACAGCTTTAGGGGTAACGCGGGTTTTAGAAGCAATAAGAACAGTTAATCCCAAAATTAAGTTTTATCAGGCGTCCAGCTCGGAAATGTTTGGAAAGGTAACAGAAATTCCTCAAAAAGAAACAACAAGGTTCCATCCAAGAAGTCCTTATGGAGTGGCAAAAGCCTATGGACATTATATAACTTTAAATTATAGAGAAAGTTACGATATTTTTGCATGTTCCGGGATACTTTTTAATCATGAATCACCAAGAAGAGGGCTTGAATTCGTAACTCGTAAAATAACAAATGCCGTTGCAAGAATAAAACTAGGTACACAAAAAAAACTAGAACTGGGAAACTTAGATGCAAAAAGAGATTGGGGATTTGCAGGAGACTATGTTGAAGCAATGTGGTTAATGCTTCAGCAGGAAAACCCGGAAGATTTTGTAATTGCATCGGGAGAAGCACATTCTGTAAAAGAATTTGCCCAATTAGCATTTGAATCAGCCGGAATAAAAAATTGGGAACAATATGTTATAGCCAATAAACCCGAACATTTAAGGCCTGCAGAAGTAGACCACCTGATTGGAGATTACGGTAAAGCAGAAAAATTATTGGGCTGGAAACCAAAGACCAGCTTTAATCAATTAATTGAAATGATGGTTAAAGCCGATTTGGAAAGAGAAAAGCACTCTAAATAATTATGCAAACCGTTTTAGTCGCCGGAGGAGCGGGTTTTATAGGTTCCCACTTGTGTAAGAGTCTACTTTCTGAAAATTATAAAGTAATTTGCGTCGATAATCTTGTAACCGGAGATAAAAACAATTTAGAGGATATTCTAGATAGTCAAAACTTCACATTTTTAGAGCAGGATATTACTAAATCATTAGGTAAGGAATTAACAGTAGATTATATATTTCATTTGGCAAGCCCCGCATCTCCAAATAAAAAAAGCCCCCGAAGTTATATAAATCATCCAATAGAAACATTGCTTGCAAATTCTCTGGGAACATACAATCTTTTGGAATTGGCAAAAAAAACATCGGCAAAATTTCTTTATGCTTCATCTTCCGAGGTATACGGAAATCCGACAGTTTCTCCTCAAAGCGAGGACTATTTTGGAAATGTTAATCCAAATGGCGTCAGGTCCGTTTATGATGAAGGGAAACGATTTGGAGAAGCAATAACAATGAGTTATGTTAGGGAAAGTGGCTTAGACGCGCGGATAATTAGAATTTTTAACACGTACGGCCCTTTTATGCAGGTTGATGACGGTAGGGTTGTTTCTAACTTTATTAACCAAGCAATTTTAAATAAACCGATAACTATTTATGGGGATGGAAACCAAACCCGCAGTTTTTGTTATATAGACGATATGGTTCAAGGATTAATGCTCTCTATGTTTTCCGATAAAACAAAAGGTGAGGTAATTAATCTTGGGAATTCGGATGAGCGAAAAATTTCAGAACTTGCTACAATAATAAAAGATATAACAAATTCTCAATCGAATATTGTTTTTGAGGATTTGCCCGAAGATGACCCAAAAGTTAGAAAACCGGACATTTCTAAAGCAGAAAGATTAATAGGTTGGAGTCCTAAAGTGGGCATTGAAGAAGGAGTTAAAAAAACAGTAGAATATTTTAAGAGTATTAACATATGAAAGTAGTTATTATTATTCCAACATACAATGAAAAAGGAAACGTTGAGCGTTTAATTACCATATTGGAAGAAGAAATATTCCCCTCAATTAAAAATCATGACATGAACATTTTAGTTGCGGATGATAATTCTCCTGACGGCACCGCAGACGAAGTTAGAAAATTAATGAATAAATGGAAAAATTTAGATATTAACATTGGTGAAAAACATGGTTTGGGTGCCGCGTATGTAAGAGCAATGACATATGCCATAGATAAAATGAATGCTGACGTAATGTTTGAAATGGACGCCGACTTATCTCACGATCCCAAAAAAGTTTCTGTTTTTTTACAAAAAATTGATGAGGGATATGATTTTGTTATAGGAACAAGGTATAGTCAGGGCGGATCTATACCGCCAAATTGGAGTATTACTCGTAAAATGTTTTCGGTATTTGGGAATTTATTGGTTCGTTTTATTCTACTTAAATTTTCAATACATGATTGGACAGGTGGATTCAGGGCGTTAAAAAAAGAAGTATTCTTAAAAGAAAAAAATGAGTTAAATGCTTTTAGGGGTTATACTTTTCAAGTATCGTTTTTAAATAAAGTTGTAAGAGATGGATATAAAGTTGCCGAAGTTCCAATTGCTTTTACAGATAGAACTTTGGGTAGATCAAAAATTGTTCCAAAGGAATATATAATTGATTTATTAAAATATGTAATAACGGCCAGCATAAAGGAAAAAATATTTGGCCCATTTGGAAAATTTTTAGTTGTTGGAGGAATAGGATTTGGTTTACAGGCAGTAATTTTAAAAGTTTTGGTTGATGGTTTTAGCATCAATCCTTCGGTTTCCAATCTTTTAGGTGCAGTTGTTGCAATATTCTCTAATTATAACCTTAATAATATATGGACTTTTAAAAGCGAAAAAGCTACTTCTATAATTCAATATTTTAGTAAGATGCTTAAGTTTTACGCAACATCTGCAATAGGAGTAATAATTATTCAAACAGGAATAATATTTTTAGGAGATACTTTTATTGGAAGAAAATATTATTTTCTTTACTTTATTATAGGAACGGGTTTTCTTTTGATATATAACTTTACAATGTATAGATTAGTCATCTGGCGTAAAAAACCCCATAAATGAAAAGAAATTTTAAATTTTCATTTTTTCCGATAGTTTCTATCATTATACTTGCCGCCTTTTTGAGGTTGTATAGAATTGCCGATTATATGACTTTTTTAGGAGACGAAGGGAGAGATGTCTTAAAAGCGTATGATATTTTGCATGGTCACTTAACTCTTTTAGGTCCAACATCATCGGTTGGGGGATTTTTTTTAGGTCCTATTTATTATTATTTTATGGCACCATTTTTATGGTTGTTCAATTATAACCCCGTAGGACCTGCAGTAATGGTTGCTTTTTTTGGAGTAGCTACAGTTTGGTTAATCTATAAATTTTGTTCGGATTTGTTTAATCGAAGAATTGGAGTAATCGCTTCTTTTCTTTATGCAATATCTCCTTTAATTATTTCCTATTCGCGTTCTTCTTGGAATCCAAATCCTCTTCCGTTTTTTTCCCTGTTAATACTTTTTATCCTTTATAAGGCAGTTTATAAAAATAACCCTAAATTATTTTTTATAGTAGGTATTCTACTTGGAATTGCGATGCAACTTCATTACTTAGCTACATTTTTAGCTATTGTTATATTTATTTATGTATTATTATCTGTTGTGTTTAATGTAAAAACCACTACCCAGAAAATTATCTTATCTTTAACAAGAAAGTATTTTTCTATTTTTGCAGGATTTATAATAGGCTGGATTCCATTTTTAGCTTTTGAACTAAGGCACGGTTTTTTAGATTTTAAAAATATATTAAATTTTATTGTTCATTCAGGCAATACAGGAACTTCCGCAAATTTTATTTCTACTATTTATGATGTTTTCTTTAGGCTTTTTGGTAGACTCTTGGTTTCTTTTCCTCCGCCGGAACAATTTTTTAAATATGGCGGAATAATCCTTAACTTATGGATAGGAGTAATTCTTATAATAGCTGTTTTATCAATTATTTTTCTGTCAAATAACCTTTTTAGAAGCTTTAAATCTAAAAATGAAAATTTTGGAAAATATCTTCTTCTTTTTATCTGGTTTTTCATTGGAATAGTTCTTTTTGGATTTTATAAAAAATCTATTTATGATTATTACTTTAGCTTCATGTTTCCTTTACCATTTATACTTGTGGCAAGTCTAATAGTTTTTATTTATGAAAAGTTTAAGATTTTTGGAAAAGTTTTAGCAATAGTAATATTTTTATTTTTGTTTGTAATTAATATACAAGGACTCCCTTTTAGGTATGAACCTAATAGACAGCTAAATCAAATGAGAACAATTGCAAGTTTTGTTATGACAAAGACTAATGCTAAGCCTTTTAATTTTGCTCTTGTTACAGGAGGAAATTCGGATCATGCTTATAGGTATTTTTTTACCATTTGGGGGCATCCCCCTGTAACGATTCAATATTCATTGGTAGATCCAAAGAAAGAAACCGTAACAGATCAACTTTTTGTTGTTTGTGAAAGTCTTCCATGCTTGCCTTTAGGTAATTCTCTTTGGGAAATTGCAGGATTCGGTAGAGCCGAAATTGAAGGTCATTGGAATGTATCAGTTGTCGAAGTTTATAAACTTGTTCACTATAAAGGTAAGTAAATTTACTTAATAAAAAACCCCGAATTATTTAGATTATCTATATAACGCGGGGCTTTTATTAATTCTTGAAGGATATATTTTGTCCACGTCCCGCAATGCGGGACGAGCTTATCCCGCCTTGGCGGGACTGCGCTCCTTCGAAGGATCTTCAAGAAAATTAGGCAGCTCCGATTCTATACATTCCTGTACCACAGACTGGGCATTTGCCTTTGAGAGCTGGTTTACCATTTTTCATGGTGACCTTCTCTGCATTTGCATCTTCCCTCTTCTGTCTGCATTTTACGCAATACATTGATGCCATATTATATTTCACCCCCTTTCAACCCGCTTGGCGGGTCAGGTTAATAAATTAATCCGTTTAGTGTCAATATGTGGTTTTTTAAAATAACTAAAAGAATTAATTGAGCAGCAACTATAGAAGCTGTTAATATTGCTGTTTTTTGTAAGTCTTTAATCAGATATGCAGTGTTGGTAAAAGTGCTAACGGATTGTTTTTTTTCGTTTAAGCTTAATGTAGGAAGATTAAGGGAAGGAGATAGGGGCACTTCGCGTTTTTCAATCTTTTTTTCCAAAGGAGCGCTCTTTGTTTGCGAAGTATTTATTTGGCGTCTAAGATCGGCAATTATTTTTTGTTGACGAGTTTTTCTTTTAGCCATGCTAGAAGCCTAGACTACACTATTGACACGAGGCTGTCAAGAGGCTAATATAAATGAATATCTATGACATCTGAATTAGTACTAATTGCTTTAGGAATTGTAATATTATGGCTTTTTGTACTAACAATTTTTTTTTGGAAGACACTTTCTCATTACAATAGATTAACAAAAGGCGTTAGCGAAAAAAGTTTAAAAGCAGTTTTAGAAAAGCTCCTGAAAGAATCTGATTTAGCCAGAAAAGATATTGATTATTTAAAAGATTATTGTGGTAGAATTGAGAAAGAAGGTCTTTTACATATTCAGAAGGTAGGCCTTATCCGCTATAACCCTTTTAAAGATACAGGAGGAGATCAGAGCTTTGTTTTGTCTTTAATCGACGGAAATGATAATGGTGTTTTAATTTCCGGTCTTTATTCCCGTTCCGGAACAAGATGGTATGCAAAAAGAGTAGCTAATGGTAAAGGCGTCGAGCATGAGCTAACAGAGGAAGAGAAAAAAGCCCTTAAGGAAGCAAGTATAAGTAAATAAATTATGGATAAGAAAAAAATTTTAACAATTATTTTTGCAGTTTTAGTTTATATTGCGTCAACAGGCGCTTCTTATTTTTTATTCTCTAAAACTATTTCTTCCCAAAGCTTAACATCTCCATTGCCGCAGCCGACTGTTGGGATAAATGGACAACTGGCATTTGACAATAGTCTTCCCAAAACAGAAAGCTGTCCTCTAAACGGAGTCTTATATTCCAAACAGCAAAAGGATTGGTGGGAAAAACATAGGCCTCTTGGGGTAATGATTGAAAATCATGAAAATGCCAGGCCGCAGTCCGGTATTTCCGGGGCAGATGTTATTTACGAAGCTGTTGCCGAAGGGGGTATCACCCGCTTTTTAACATTGTTTTACTGCCAAGACGGCAGTGAGGTCGGGCCTATCCGTTCGGCCAGAACTTATTTCCTAGATTTTATTTCCGAATATGGTGACCATCCTTTATATGTTCATGTCGGTGGAGCTAACCAATCGGGTCCTGCGGATGCCCTTTCGCAAATAGATACCTATGGATGGACAGGATATAACGATATGAACCAGTTTTCAATCGGTTTTCCGACATTTTGGAGAGATTATGATAGGCTTGGTCACACAGCTGCAACAGAACATACAATGTATTCTACTACGCAAAAACTTTGGGACTATGCCGCAAAAACCCGAGGATTAATAAATATTTCAAAAGAAGGAACAGCCTGGGATAAAGGTTTTGTTCCATATACTTTTAAAGATGATGCGCCGGCTTCAGAAAGACCCTCTTTGCAGACAATCCATTTGGAATTTTGGACAGGTGATTCTAATTATTATGTAGACTGGACCTTTGATCCCAAGACAAATCTTTACAAAAGAAATGTTGGTGGAACGCCTCATATAGATAGAGATACGAATAAGCAGTTAACCGCAAAAAGTATAGTTGTTCTTTCAATGCAGCAAAGTTTTGCTAACGACGGTTATGAAAATAACGTTCACTTGCTCTTTAAAGATAAAGGTACCGGTAAAGCTACTATATTTATGGACGGAAAAAAAGTTACTGCAACTTGGAGAAAAGATAAAAGAACATCCAAGACAATTCTAACCGATTCAGTCGGAAATGAGATTAAACTTGACAGAGGACTAATTTGGTTTGAAATCTTGCCCACGGATGGCGTAATTACGGTAAAATAGTCATAAACTGATACTTGAAAATCATTTTCGGTTTGATGTATATTAGTCTTCGTAGTCTAAATAGAACAAATTATGTTTTCAGATCTTATCACATCAAAAGCCAGAGTAAAATTATTAAATGTTTTTTTAACTAATCCGTCCTCGATGTTTCACGTTAGAGATTTGGTTAGAAAAACCGGAGATGAAATAAATGCGGTAAGACGTGAGTTATTCTATTTAGAGAAAAAAGGAATACTCTCAAGGGAGCCTCGAGCAAATAGGGTTTATTATTCTTTTAATAAAAGTTATCCGTTTTATTATGACCTTTTAAGATTAGGTGCAAAGAATATTGGTTTGGGGGCTGAAATTTTAAAGAATCGAGTAAAGCTTGGAAAAATAAAATATGCAATGTTTTCGGGTAAATTTATAAGAAGAATGAAAAATGAGCCCGACGAAGTAGATTTTTTAATAGTAGGTACTGTAGTTTTGCCCGAGTTAGCGCTATTAATTAGAGAGGAAGAAAAAAAATTGGAAACGGAAATAAACTATACGGTTATGACAGAAGAAGAATTCGGTTTTAGAAGAAAAAAAAGAGATCCGTTTATTTTAGCTATCCTTTCCGGTTCGCGAGTAATGTTAATTGGCGATGAGGAGAGCATGCTCTCATGAGAAAAAATCCGCGCCGCCTTTTTTGGTTTATTATTCTTCTTACAATTTTAGCTATTTTCGTTAATGTTCCAACTATCAGTACATTGTCAATTGGTCCATTTCATCAAAAAGTAAATATTAATTCAAGTAATTATCTTCGACTTTTAGGAATTAACAAAGAACTGACTTTTAGAAAAGGTTTAGATATTGAAGGCGGAACGAGTATGACTTTTAAAGCGGAAATGTCGGGAGTTCCTGTTGCGCAAAGGCCGGACGCTTTAAAATCCGCAAAAACAGTTATTGAAAGAAGAGTTAATCTTTTTGGTGTTTCCGAACCGGTTGTCCAGACGTCAACTCTGGCTAACGGGGAATCAAGAATAATAGTGGAACTTCCCGGGGTTACCGATCTTAATCAGGCAAGAAGTATCGTTGGCGCAACCGCACAGCTTTCTTTTTGGGAACAAGGAGTAACCGGAAGCGCAAAACTTAATCTCCCTGCTTCGGTTTATCCTGTAGGCTTGGTTGAATCATTGGGACAAAATCCGAAGAAAACAAATCTTTCAGGAAATGATCTGCAATCAACAAGCGTCACTTTTGATCAAAATACGGGTAAGCCTCAGGTGCAATTAGTTTTTACTTCCGATGGTAAACAAAAGTTTGCAGATATAACAACTAAAAACGTTAACAAGAGAGTGGCAATAGTTTTAGATAATGTCGTTATAAGTGCTCCATCGGTACAGCAACCAATATTAACAGGCGACGCAGTAATAAACGGAAGTTTTACAACAGAGGAGGCGAATGCGCTTAGTACAGATTTAAATGCAGGAGCTTTGCCGATTTCTCTTACCTCATTACAGAATCAAGTAGTTGGTCCATCGCTCGGACTATCTTCTTTGCAAAAAAGTCTTTTTGCCGGAATTATAGGTTTGATAATAATTGTTATTTTTATGAGTGTTTTATATGGACGTTTGGGAATTATTGCCAGCGTTGCCCTTTTTCTTTATACATTATTTGTTTTATCAATCTTTAAACTTAGCTCTCTAACTCCGTACGGTATTACCCTGACGCTTTCAGGTATCGCAGGCTTCATTCTTTCTATAGGTATGGCCGTTGATGCTAATATTTTAATTTTCGAAAGAATGAAGGAAGAAAAACGTTTGGGAAAACCAAGACAAGCCGCAATAGAAATAGGTTTTTCAAGAGCTTGGACTTCAATTCGGGATTCAAATATGTCAACTCTTATTACAAGTGTTGTTTTATATAAATTCGGTTCAGGGATAGTTAGGGGTTTTGCTTTAGTTCTTGCAATCGGAGTTTTAGTATCGATGTTTTCTGCTATTGTTGTAACAAGAACATTTTTAAGAATTGTTTATAAATAATTATGGATTCCGTTAGAAAGAATTGTTTAAAAGTAAATATGTTAAAGTTCATATATAGCCATTTTAGGAGGGCTTTTTAACGAAATGGATATTATAGGTAAAAAATATTTATTTTTTCTTTTTTCTTTAATTATTATTATTCCGGGACTTGTTTCTTTATTTCTTTTTGGCCTTAATTTGTCCATTGATTTTACAGGCGGAACAAGGATAACGGTTTCCTTGCCAAAACAGGCAACACAAGAAACAGTTAATAAAATTAAAAATATTCTAGAAAAAGAAAAATTAAAAGTTTCAAATACGGAAACTTCAAATAATTTAGTTTTTATCCGCACCCAACTTATGGATCAAAAACAAGATAGTAGATTTTTAATTGCTTTAAAAACTCAAATAAAAGATGCGAAACAGGAACAATTTGAAACAATAGGTCCTACAATCGGAGCCGAAACAACGGCAAATGCAATATGGGCTGTAGTTATAGCATCGTTATTTATTGTTATATATATTACTTGGTCTTTCAGAAAAATTCCCAAACCCGCAAGCAGTTTTCGTTTTGGAATTAGCGCAATAGTTGCATTAATTCATGATGTTTTGGTTGTTATAGGTATCTTTGCTATTTTAGGACATTTTTTTCACGTTGAAATAGATAGCCTTTTTGTTACGGCTTTACTTACGGTTATTGGATTTTCGGTTCACGATACAATTGTAGTTTTTGACAGAATCAGAGAAAATTTAAGAAGAGTAAGTGGGCTTTCTTTTGCAGAAATTGTTAATGAGTCAATATTGCAAACCTTGGATAGATCACTGAATACATCTCTAACCGTAGTTTTGGTTCTATTCGCACTTTTGTTATTTGGAGGAGAAAGCATAAGATGGTTTGTGGTTGCTCTTTTGGTGGGAGTTGTAAGCGGAACATATTCTTCTATTTTTAATGCTTCGCCTCTCTTGGTACTTTGGCAAGAATTAAGCGAAAGGTTTAAAAAAACAAAATGAAAAAATTTTTTACTTCCGAATCGGTAACAGAAGGACATCCCGATAAAATTTGCGACCAAATAGCAGATGCAATTTTAGATGAGTTAATAAAAAATGATCCGCTTTCAAGAGTTGCGGTTGAAGCCCTCATAACAAATGGAGTAATTTTTATAGCAGGAGAAGTTACTTCTGACGCATATGTTGATATCTCTCATATAGCAAGAGAAGTAATTAGGGAAATTGGCTATACAAACGCTGAATATGGTTTTCATTGGAAAACAAGCGGAGTTTCCACTGCTATTCATGCGCAATCATCGGATATCGCAAGAGGAGTAGATAGTTATAAAGAAACTACGGCCGGAAAAATTATTAAAGAAGATTTAGAAAATTTGGGAGCGGGAGATCAGGGATTAATGTTTGGGTTTGCCTGTAATGAAACAGAAGAGTTAATGCCTTTGCCAATTGTCTTGGCTCACAATCTTTGTAAGAGATTATCGGAAGTCAGAAAAAAGAATTTAATAAAAGGCTTAAGACCTGACGGGAAAAGTCAGGTAACGGTTGAATATGTAGATGGAAAACCAGTAAGGATTGATGGAGTATTAATTGCGGCACAACATGATGAAAATGTTAATGCGGGAGAATTAAAAAAAGAAATTATCGAAAAAGTTATTAAAAAGGTGATTCCGGTAAAGCTTATAGATTCAAAAACAAAATTTTGGGTAAATACAACGGGAAGGTTTGTGGTCGGTGGTCCTGAAGGAGATACTGGTTTAACTGGGAGAAAAATTATTGTTGATACCTATGGAGGGTATGCGAGACATGGTGGAGGAGCTTTCTCGGGTAAAGATCCGACAAAGGTTGACAGAAGTGCTCAATATATGGCTCGTTACGTTGCTAAAAATATTGTCGCTGCAGGTCTTGCGGATAAATGTGAAGTTCAAGTTTCTTATGCAATTGGTAGAAGCGAACCGATGTCGGTTTTAGTAGACACTTTTGGAACAGGAAAAATAGATGATGAAAAATTAGGTAATATAATTACAAGGGTTTTTGATTTAAGACCCGGAATGATAATAAAAAGCTTGAATCTAAGAAGACCGATTTATAGACAAGTTTCTGCATACGGGCATTTTGGTAGACCGGATCTTGATCTTCCATGGGAAAAGACTGATAAAATTGGCATGCTAAGGAAAATGGCAAAAATATGAATCCCGTTAGAAAGTTTAGTTTAAATCTAAATATAATAATGCATAAATTTGACCTTGAAAGGGGTGTTTTCTAACGGGATGAATAAACAAAAACTTCGAGAGGAATTAAAGCAATCAATGCTTGCAAAAAATGAATTAAAAACTTCAGTTCTTCGAATGCTTCTTTCGGCAATAAATTATTTTGAAATTCAAAAAGGTGGGGCAGGGTACGAAGCAAGTGAGGAAGACGTTTTGTCTGTAGTTCAAAAAGAAGCTAAGCAAAGACGTGATTCAATTGAGCAATTTAAAAATGCAGGAAGACAGGAGTTGGCAGATAAAGAGCAAAAGGAGTTTGAACTTTTGCAAGTTTATCTTCCGGAACAAATTAGCGAAGAGGAAATTAATAAATTAGTTAAAGAAGCTATATTGCAAACAGGCGCAGCATCGATGCAAGATATGGGGAAAGTGATGGGTTATCTGTCTCCAAAAATTAAAGGTAAAGCTGATGGAGGCTTTGTGAGTAAATTAGTCAGGGAATCTCTTTCCCCTTCCTCTTAATTTATAAATTCTTTGCTTAGCTCTTTTACCCTCTTTAATAAATATTCTTTATTATTTTTAGATAAGTCTTCATCAACTTCTTCAAAAAGTTTTTCAATGATTTTACCTATTGCAGGTCCCGGTTTTATATTTAATTCTTTCATAATATCGTTTCCGTCAATTGCCATGTCATTAATAGAAAAAGGTGCGGGTTTTAATTGTTCTTCAATTTTATCTTTAAAAAGTTTTAATCTCCAACTTTCTGCGGTTTGTGTTCCCCCGCCAAGTCTGTCTCCGACTCTTAATTCCATCATGTCCTTAACATTATTAACGCCAATTCTTCTAATAAATCTTCTGACTCCCGCATCAGTTAGGTTCTCATTAACACTAAACATATGCCAGCGTATTAAAGAAACAATTTTTTCAGTATCTTTTTTAGAAAATCTAAGTCTTTCACAAATTTTTGCTGCAATTTTTGCTCCCGCCATTTCGTGATTGTGAAATATTACAAGGCCCTTTTCGTCAGTTGATTTAACTTGAGGTTTTCCAACATCGTGAATTAAAGTTGCAAATTTTACAATCGGGTCAATTGATGGACAAAATTTTAAAGACAAAACATTATGTGTAAAAACATCTGTCGTGTGATGTCTGCCCGGTCTAACTTGTGAAACATTAATTCCTTCCATAAGCTCAGGTAAAATAAATTGTAAAAGTCCGCTATCTCTTAAAAGAATAACTCCATCATATGCGTTTTCACTTCTTAAAATTCTTAAAATCTCATCGTGAATTCTTTCGTTTGAAATATTGGATATTAGAGATGCATCCTCAATTATTTTTTCCCAAGTGTTTTTTTCAATTGTAAAAGAAAGTTCAGTAGCAATTCTTACTGCCCTAATTAATCTTAAAGCATCTTCTTTAAATCTTTTGTTTGCGTCTCCGACTGCTTTAATAATTTTATTTTCAATGTCTTTTTGTCCCTGGTATGGGTCAACGATTTCAAAGTCCGGAACTTTTTTATCAAAAGAAATTAAATTTAGCGCAATTGCGTTAATGGTAAAATCCCTTCTTGCCAAATCTTCTTCTATTGTTTTTCCCCATACAACATTTTCAGGATGTCTATTATCTCTATATTCTGTTTCGGTTCTAAATGTTGTTATTTCTACTATTTCTTTTTTATCTTCAAGAGGAATTCCAACGGTCCCAAATTTGTTGTCATAAAAACCATTCGGAAAAATCTTTAATATATTTTCCGGCGTGGCATTTGTTGTAAGGTCCCAATCTTTAACGTCTTTTTTTAAAATAATATTTCTAACGCATCCGCCAACAAAATATATTTCAAAGTTTGCATTTTGAAGCTTTTTATAAATTTCTAAAATATTTTCAGGAATACTTCTT
>Ga0315281_10004547_pt1 | contig 20085 bp, 17 predicted proteins | sample YL17G07_0_MG_FD_204540 | JGI IMG/M metagenome (GOLD analysis project Ga0315281, IMG submission 204540) | Sediment microbial communities from Yellowstone Lake, YNP, Wyoming, USA - YL17G07_0 | ecosystem: Environmental > Aquatic > Freshwater > Lake > Sediment | place: USA: Wyoming | collected... | reverse complement strand
GCATCTTACTCGCTGCACGTTCCAGAGCGTGTGACAGAGGGCACACTCCAGGAGCCAGAGCCCGTCCTCCTTGCGGAACACTCCCATGAGCGGACGGGCCCCGCATACGGGGCAGGCGCCCCGCTGCCACAAAGAATGCTCTATCAAAGACTGATGAATTCTACCACACTTCATGTAAAACGGCGCAAGTGCTTCCCAGGCAATATTAGAGACGAGCTTTCTGTCCTCAGAGCTCTTCCATGCGACCCCTATTTCGAGCTCCTCGCCGGCGATGACAAGGTCCCGGGTCACGAGGACGTTCCGGGGCTCCAAGCCTTCCCACTTCTCGATCTCGGCGCAGTGCGGGAACCCCCCCGGACTCTTCTCATCCACGATGCGCGCGATATCAAAAACGAGTGCCCGGAAGCGTTCGGCATCGATATCGATTTCGCGTGGGTCCATGAGAGGGATTCCCTCGCTGAGCTTCGTATCCGCCGTCTCCGCGTCGAGGGAAACGTCGCATGTTATCTCTCCGAGGGCCTCCTGCTGAAGCTCCATGATTTGCCCGTACATCTCAATAACGTCAGCCATTTCCGGGTACAGCTCTGCATACCTTTTCACTGCGCGGCGCACGCCAAGTACACCTAGTTCCTCGTTTTCGACAACTATTACCACAATCTACCCCTTCCGCCCTCTGCTCAGCCGGCCGCTTCCGCCGCGGCCGACCGCTTCCTGACCGTGAACTTTGCGAGCAATATGGATATCTCGTACAGGATTACCATCGGAATCGCCACCAGTAACATGGTGACCGGGCTCCAATCCGGCGTGATTATCGCGGAAAAGACAAGGATCACGAGGTAGGCCCACCTCCACTGCTTCCGCAACTGCTCCGGCGTTAGAACCCTGAGCGCCACCAGCATCCAGATGAACATCGGCGTCTCGAACGCGATGCCGATCGCCAGCATGAACCAACCCGCGAACGTCACGTACTCGCTCGCCGAGATCACAGGTTTCATCTGACCTCCGGCGATGTTGAGCAACCATTTGATCCCCACCGGCAGGATGAAATAGTAACCTATGACAACGCCGACGCCGAAAAAAACCACCAGCATGGCCATCACGACCACGGTGTATTTCCGCTCATTTTTCTTGAGGGCGGGAGAGAGGAAAGCCATTACTTCGAACAGTATCACCGGAAGCGCCAGCAGCACGCCACCGTAGAGGGCTAGCTTGAAACGCACCAGGAAAGGCTCCATCGGCTTCATGTAGTGCAAGACCACACTGCCGGCAGGCCGCTCGAGTACGTGCAGGATATCCCATGCGAAGAACCAGCAGACACCGACCGCGGCCGCGAGCGCGACGACACAGACGATGATCCTTCGCCTGAGTTCCTCCAGATGGTGGAGGTACGACATTCGACCGGCTGCCAAGGCTAAGCACCCGCCCCAGGACTATTTCTTCTCTTCTTCACCCGTGACCGTCTCTTCAAGGCTCTTCTTGACCTCCGACTGCACCTTGTCGGTGGATTCACGAAAAGCCCTGAGCGCCTGGCCGACCGACTGCCCTATCTTTGGGAGGCGGGAAGGGCCGAAGATTATGAGCGCAATAACCAAGATGATGATAAGTTCTGTCGGTCCGAGTCCGAAAGGCATAACAAAACCCCTTGCTAAAACTTGTTCTCCTTAAAATCCCGTTGAATGTAACAGCCACCAGCTTCAGTGTCAACTAAGACCCGCGGTATACGAAATCCGACAGTTGTTTCAGGTTCCTGCACTCATGGACACCGTAGACGTGGTCCGTGTACTCGTTCATTACGCTGTCACCGGTGTCCCAGCGGTCCCTGGGCTCGGGGTTCAACCAGTAGACGCGCCTCGCCTTTTCGCGCAGGCTCTCCAGTGCCCAGGTGCGCGGGTCCATGTTGTTGTTCCTCGCGTCGCTCAAGATGAGAACGCTTGACTTGGGAGACAGCTCGTCGTTGAACTCCTGGTAGAAGAGTTCCAGCGCCCTGCCCACGTCGCTGTGACCGTCCCCGTCCACGACAAGGGCCTCCCGATACACCTGCGCTATTGCCTCGTCCACCTCGTAGGTATTGAAATACTCCGTTACTTCGTCGACCCGGTCGATGAACGCGAAGCTTCGCACCGAACGGAACTGCTGGTGCAGGCTGTAGACCAGCTGCAGCGTGAACGTGCTGAACGTCCGCACCGACCCTGAGATGTCGCAGAGGATGAAAAGCTCCGGTCTGGACGGGACCTTTCTCCGGTACTTGACATCGAACGGCACGCCGCCGTAGGAGAGGCTGTGTCTGAGCGTGTTGCGGATGTCAACCCGTCCCGACCTGCCCAGGCTGTGCTTCCTGGCCAGGCGCGCGGCGAGCCTGCGCGCAAGCGCCGGCAGGACCCTCCTCATCTCCTCCACCTGCCCCAGGGTGGCCCCCGTGAAGTCGATCTCCTCGGGCCTGGGGGGGAGCCTCTTCTTCCTTTCATCCTGTCGATCGCCGCGAGCGAGAGCAACCCTTCGCCTTATCTCCCGCTCGAGCGCTTCGCGGAACAAACGGGTGCCCTCTCGAACCCGGTCGTGGGCAAGGACCGGCGGCATGTCGGGTATCAGGTCTCCGTTGCGAGCAAGCTCCTCAAGCCGGCTCGCCGTATCCCTGAAATCGAGCCACTCCATCGCCCTGAAGACGTAGTAGCCGGAGCCGGCCATTGCGGCTACCGCTCTCGAGCCCTGCCCGAACCCTCCCTCCATCATCCCTATACCTTCCGCCGCCATGAGCGCCAGCGCGACCACGTCGTCATGCGTACCGGAGACCACCGCTTCACTCAGCATCGCCGCGAAGTCCACCGGGCCGAGCATCGCGTAATCGGCTTCTTCCGCGAAAGGCTCTTCACCCGAGTCGTTTCCCGCCATGCGCATGGCAAGAGAGCCGGTGAAGTACTCGTCGTAGACCGCCTCGAAAAGGGGGAAGTCGGATTCCTTCTTGATAAGAGTCGCTCTCAGGGAAGCCCGGAGTGTGCCAGCGCTCTCGAGCGGGACCACCTGGAGCGCTTCCAGTGCGTCCTTGCTCTCCGCAAGCGAGACCTGAAGGCCGCTCGCGCGGAGCCTGCCTATGAAGTCCAGCAGGTGCTCGTCAACGGACATGGGGACTACCTTCAGGTGAGGGCCTGTCGCGCAAGTGACTTGATGTTCGCCTGCACCTTCTCGAGGTCCTTCTGCTCCTTGACCAGGAGGCTCAAGGTCTCAGCGATCATATCCTCGTCGATGACGTCACGACCGAGCACCATGATCGAGCGCGCCCAGTCGAGGGTCTCCGAGATGCTGGGGACCTTCTTGAGGTCCATCTGCCTTATGTATCGGACCACCGCCACGACCCGGCGGGCAAGCTCCTCCGCCACCCCGGGCACCCGAAGCCTGACGATCTCGAGCTCTCGCTCAGGGTCGGGGAAATCGATGAAAAGGTAGAGGCACCTGCGCCTGAGGGCCTCGGAGAGGTCCCGGGTGCGGTTCGAGGTCAGGACGACGAAAGGCATTTGGCGGGCCACGACCGTACCCAGCTCGGGGATGGATACCTGGAAGTCGCTCAATACCTCGAGCAGGAACGCCTCGAACTCGACGTCCGCCTTGTCGACCTCGTCAACCAGGAGGACGACCCTCCCGTCGCTGGTGATGGCCTTGAGCAGCGGCCTGGGGAGCAGGAAATCCTCGCTGAAGAGATCGTCCTCGAGCTGTTCCCAGGTAAGGTCGCGGCTGCGGTCGGCCTGGATTCGCAAAAGCTGCTTCTTGTAGTTCCACTCGTACAGGGCCTTGGCCTCGTCCAGCCCCTCGTAACACTGAAGCCTTATCAGGGAAAGGCCGCTGTAACGGCTGTACGCCTTCGCGAGGTCCGTCTTTCCGACACCGGCGGGGCCCTCCGCGAGGATCGGCTTGTTGAGCTCTCCGGCCAGAAAGAGTGACGTGGCTATGTTGTCGTCGCACAGGTAATCCGCGGCCTTCATGCCCTCTTTTATCTCAGGAATCGGGGCCGGCCGGGGGCGCGAGTCTCCCATCGATCCTCCAGGATTGTTCTTCAAGAAACACACTGATCAGTCTAATCCAATGATACAGCATGGGGCGGAGCCTGTCTTATTCGCCCTCGAGGGAGATGCGGCCTGCCTCCAGAAGTGCGGCCAGTTCGGCCACGCGCGCGGCGGTGGAGCGGGCCGAGGCCATGCCCATCTCGTCCTCGGTCACCAGGACCTTCTGCCCCTTCCTGGTTCTGCCGGTCCCATCAAGGCTCGAGAACGCGCCGCCGCCCCAGACGCCCAGGTCCGGCGTTGCCACCAACATGCCGAGCGAGTGGAAGGCCGCGGCGATACTTATGAGGGCCGGTTCGATGCCGGCGTTGCGGAACCATGCGACGGCCAGCGCGCCCCCGACCTTGTCCCGCAGGGCGCCCCTGGTGATCTTCCCGTGAACAAAGACCCTTAGCCTGTCGACGAAGTCGGCGGTCGCCCCGGACAGTCTCCCGAAATGCACCGGGGTCGCGATGATGATTCCGTCGGTCTCGATAAGTACCGGGTAGACCTCTGCCATGTCGTCATCCTGGGCGCAGTAGCGCCCCGGCTTCTGTTTCTTGATGCACCAGTTGCAGTGCCTGCACGGCCCGATCTGCATGCCGGACAGCTCAAAACTAGTGACCTCGATATCCGGCCTGCCGTCGTACTCGGAAAGCGCATGTTCCAGTAAAGCCTGGACATTCCCGCCTGAGACCAGGCTTCCGTTCACCGCTGCTATGTTCACCTGTTGACCCACTCGCCTTTCAGATAGCTAATAACCGAGCTCTCTCAGCCTCGAATCGGGAATCCCGAAATGATGCGCTATCTCGTGGAGGACGACCTGCCTTATCATCTCGTTGACGGGGACCTTCGACTGCTCGCACACCCTTTCGATCGGCTCCCTGTAAATCGATATCCTGTCGGGGAGGACCAGCATGTAGTGCCATCCGCGCTCCGGGAGCGGCACCCCGTGATAGAGACCGAGAAGCGTCTGCCCCTTGCCGACACCTGCCGCCTCGAGGTCGGCCTTCACAGGCCAGTCCTCTACCACGACCTCCACGTTCTCGAGCTTCTCCGCGAAATCGGCAGGTAGGTCATCGAGTACCTCGGCAACCACGTCTTCGAACTCCTTTGCCTTCATCACTTCCCTTTTGGGCAAAACCGCGGCTCAGCGGTTAATCTTCGCCGCGATCTTCGCGCCCAACGGCAAAAGCAATGATTTCGCGAACATCGGCAGACCCAGGAAACGCTGTTCGATAAGCTCAATGATCACCCCGCCGATGGTGGTTGTTTCCAGGTATGCGTATTTGATGGTAAGGCCCATCTGCTTGAGCAGCCCCTGGTGAAGTACCTCGATCCCGGCGTCCCTGACCGCGGCCATGCGTTCATCGAAGTCGTTCACGAAGAAACCGATGTGGTGGATGCCCTCCCCCTGTTCCTCGAGGAAATCGGAATGAAAACTCCTCCCTTCGAGAATCTGTATCAGCTCCAACTCCACCCGGCCCGTTTGAGCCATGGCCATCTTGCCCTTGAAGGTAATACGCTCACCCCTTTCGACACATTCGACGGGCTCCCCGGTGAAAACCGCCCACGGACCTATGCCGAAAGCCTCCTTGTAGTAACTGATCGTCTCGTCGATATCCCTTACGACGATGCCAACCTGGCCGAGCTTCGGCACCTTCAGCCTCTCACTGCCTTTCATTTTCACGCATCTCCCTTACGCGCCTTGTGGTCTTACAGCCTGTCCATCATCCATTACTGTCCGAGCAGGAACGGGTTGGTGCGCTTCTCCAAACCCACCGTCGTCATCCCCATGTGCCCGGGATAGACCTTAGTCTCGGGCGGCAGCACAAAGACTTTTTCCTTTACCGAGCGGATGAGCGTCCCGAAATCACCCCCGGGAAAATCGGTCCTCCCTATCGAGCCCCGGAACACCAGGTCCCCGTCGAAGAGCGCATCGTCAACGAGGAAGCTCACGCTGCCCGGTGAGTGCCCCGGCGTATGGAGCACCTTGATGGTGAGCCCGGCGAGCTCGAGGACCTGCCCGTCCTCGAGAGGCTTGAACTCATCGGGCGTCTTGAGCTCGTCGATTCCCAGCATGGCGAGAATCATCTCGGGCATCATCTCCACGACCTTGGCCTCAATCGAGTTGAGGTATACATCGGCTCCTGTTGCCTCGGCGACATCCGCGGCCCCCACCAGGTGGTCGGGGTGACCGTGGGTCAGAAGCACCGCTTCGAGGCTCAGGCCTTTCTTCCTGATGAAATCGAGGATGAGCTCGGTGTTCAGCCCTGCATCGACCAGGACCGCCTTGTCCGTGCCTTCCTCCCAGACAAGGTAGCTGTTCGTCCCGAACGTGAAGTCGGTGAAAGTCTCAACGTTCAAAAATACCTCCCTCTTAGCTCCCCGGAAAAACTCTCAGACATCGTTGTGCGGCCACAGCCATTATCTCAAGAGTTTAGCCAGTTTATCGCATCCGCCGCAACAGCGGGCAGGGCACCTCACCGCAGCGGACCGAGTTCGATTACGTTCACTTCGGGGCCGACGAGGTCGTCGTAACGGTCCGTGCAGGTGAGCATGATCACCTGCTGCTCGCTCGCGGTATCAACAAGTAACTCCCACAGCAGTCTCAAACGTTCGTCGTCGAAGTACGAGAACGAGTCGTCGAACACCAGGGGCGGCCTGCGGCCCTCAGACAGAAGCTCAACAAGCCTGAGCCGGGACGCGAGGTACAGCTGGCTTACTGTTCCCTTGCTCAAGGTCGACAGGATTTCTTCGGCGGGGATCATGCCGCCTTTCTCCCTCGAGTAAACAGAGATGCCGAGGTCGCTTTCGCTTACCTCCACGGTATCGTAGCGGCCCCCGGTCAGCGAACCGAAGGTTTCGCCAACGCTTTCGGCGAGAAGCGGCACGGCGGGCGAGAGAAGTGATTCTTTCGTCCTGTTCATGGCATCGATGGCCAGCGTATTGATCCGCAGCCGCTTTCGCGCCCTTTCCTCCTCCCCGGAAAGCCAGATGATGTTTTCCTCGAGCTCTATAGCCTCCTCGGTGTCTGCACGTGAATGTTCAAGGTGGAAAGAGAGGCCCTGCCTCTCTCTATCAAGGTCCGCGACCTCTTCGGAGAGGGAACCCACCGACCTGGTCAGCCTGTCAAGTTCCCCCGCCTCGACCCTGAAAGGCTCCAGCTCGCGCGCCTCCGTCGCATACGCCGCGGCTTCAAGGGAAGCTTCTCGCCGCTCCTCCTCGACCTCTTCCACTGTACGGCCCCCCAGCAACGCATCAAGTGCCGCTGCCACTCTTCCCCTCTCTTGAAGCTTTTCCTTGAAAGAGTCAAGCGAGTCTAGAAACGACTCCGGGTCTTTGAACCCGAGCGAATCAAGCAAGTTTTTCTGCCGGGATTCAAGCGACGTTATCTCATCGTCAGTGCTCTTAACCCGCTTATCGATGAGCCTCGCGGCGTCCCCCGAATACTGCGCAGAGGCGCTCCACAGAAGATAAACCCCGGCGACGAGTTCGGCGGTACCAAGGATGACAAGTAAGAAGAGGAAGGAGTTGATCATGCCGAGCGCCACGCCCAGTGCGATGACGACCGCCCCCGCACCCACCGCGGACCATCCCAAACGGGTGCGCTTTCTCAAACCTGCTTCGTTTTCTCTCATCGCCGCGCCCTCGGCCAGTCCGTCGCGCACTTGCGTCAAAGACTTGAGACGCTCCGCCTCCTTGACGATGGTCTCTTCCGCCGAAGGGTCCAGGCTCGCGAATCCGGGATAACCCTTCTCGATCTCCTCGCTGGCCTTTTCAAGCTTCGATCGTGCTTCCCTGACCCTGTCCACCGCATCGAAACGGCGGCGCGCTTCCTCACTCTTCCCCTGGAGCTCGAGGAGCCGCATATTCTTATCTACCAGGGATTTCCGGTCTTCCAGGTCATTTCGTTTCTCCTCGAGGAGTCTCTCGACCTCGGCGAGCCTTGCGCGCTTCTCTTCGAGCCCGGAGACCGCTTCCAAGATCTCCCCCTCGCGCTCGGTCAACCTGATGCGCTCATCCTGCAGGCGCCGGATGGTCCCCGGGCTGCCGGCCGGGTGTTCAAGGCCTCGCTTCAGCTCATCGATCTGACCCGAAAGCTCTTTGATGGCGCTGTCCACGACCTCGCTTTCCCTGACGCCGACCACGAGCTCGCGGAGCATCGAGGCAAGCTTTTGAGCTCCCGACTTTTCTTCGGCCAGGCGTACCATCTGGTCGTGTGTCACGCAGGCCGTGCGAAGGTAATGGGCAGAATCGCTGAAGCCAATAAACCCGGAGACCTTTTCCTGTACGGCCTTGATACTATTGAGCTTCGACCCTCCCCCCAGTTCGTCGAGCTCCGCCTTCGCGCTTCCGAAGTCCTTTACCAGGCGGTAGCTCGAGCCCTCGTGCATGAACTCCATCTCGATAACCGGTTCCTCTTCCGCGCTCCAGCGCCGAGCCGAGCGGATAACCTTGTTCCTGGCCCCCGGCTTCTCAAAAAGGCAGGTTACCATGGCGTTCACCAAGCTTGATTTCCCCGACTCGTTCGGGCCGCGCACCAGGTTCATCCCGGGAGAAAACCGAAAGTCCGCCTCGGTGAATAGGCGGAAATTGAAAATTCGCAGGCGGAGTATTTGCACTAGACCCTCCCCCCGGCAAGCCAAGAGAGGCCGAGTCGCATCGCCTCTAGTATCTCCTCCCGCTCCGACTCCGAAGCCCCTCCGAGCTTTTCCTCAAGAATACGCAGGTAGACGCCGGCTGCCGAATCGGCCGGGTAGTCCGCCGGGTCAACCGCCTCGGGTGTTGGAAGTGAGCTGTCAGACACGATGACGGAGAAGAAACGATCAGACAGTTCACCAACCAGCTCACCGATATCTGGATAACCGATGGGCCGGGCGCCCTGGACGGTAAGCTTTATGACCTTATCCGGGTCTGCTCTCTGCTCAAGGACAGACATGAGCCTTGAGGCGGAATCGATATCCTCAGCTCTCAGCACCACTTCTTCGAAACTCCTCCGCCCCACCCAAACCTTTCTGGCCTGCACCCCCCCGTCAAACTCGACAAGCACAACGTTCCCGAAGTCTCCCTTCTGCGCGCGCACCATCTCGGGGCTTCCCGAGTAGAAGGCCTTTGTCGTTCCGGTCGAGTGGTCCGACGTCCCATGGATATGGCCGAGCGCGAGGTAGTCGAGCCCGCAGGTGGCGATCTGCTCCGCGGTCACGACGTAGGTGTCCTCCGCTATGTCGGGCCTTTCGTAGTTCGCGTGCAGCAGCCCCAAGTTCCAGCGGCTCTCGCTATCTGCTGTGAAGCCCGCGAGCGGAAACTGGTTCTCAAAGGGCTTCATGTTGGCGTTGCCCCAAACGGTGCAGTCCAGCGCCGGCAGACGGATCGGTGTTATCTCTTCGCTTCTAAAGACAGTCAGATTGGACAGATCGGCAAGCGGGGGCACCGCGTACACGGAAGCCTCGCCGAACGGGTCGTGAGTACCGGGTGAGATGCATACCGGGATATCCTTATCCCGTAGGTCGCCCAGCAGGGCGGCCGCCCGCTCGAGAAGCTCCTTTGATACGCCGTTGGAGTCGAAAAGGTCACCCGCAATGAGGAGAAGATCGACCTTCTCCTTGACCACGAGCCCGACGACGTCGCCAAAAGTCTCCAGGAGCTGAGCCCTTTGCTCCGGCCCTTTCCTGCCCAGCCCGACGAACCTGGCCCCGAGGTGGATGTCCGCAGTGTGAAGAACCTTGAAAGGCATAGTCGAAATATCCCGTTCGAAATAACCCGTGCTCCAAGAGATTATAGCAGAGGGCCCCGACAGCGCTTCCTGTTGTCCGGTATACTATCGCTGTCCGTTCGGGCCGCTAGCAGACAACCCCGTCGGCTTTCAACTGCACAATGTTCTCGCTAGAGCAGCCGAGCATCTCCAGTACCTCCGTTGTGTGCTCACCGAGCCTCGGGGCCGACCTTCTTATCTCCCCGGGAGTTGCTCCAAACTTCACCGGTATGCCGAGCGTCTTCGTGCGGCCGAGTTTCTCGTCCTCGACCTCCACCACCATCTCTCGGTGGAGCACCTGCGGGTCGGAGGCCATCTCGGTAATGGAGAGTACCGGGCTCACGCACGCGTCTTCGTCCGCGAAGACCTCCATCCACTCGGCCCGGGTCTTATCCTTGAACTTGTCTTTGAGCCAGGCGAAAATCTCGTCAGTCTTTTCGGTGTTGAACTGCTCCGGCCCGTACTCCGGCTTGCCGAGTATCTCGCACAGCCTCTGCCAGAATTTGTTCTCGAGCGCTCCCACGGCCATGTACCCGTCGCCCGCCTCGTACACGCTGTAACAGGGGAAGGCGCCCTGCAGGACCTGTGTCCCCCGCTCCGGCCCCTTGCCCGTCATAAAGAGTTCCCCGGTGTTCACGGTCAACCAGGAGACGCTGCCGTCCATCATCGAGACGTCTACGTGCTGCCCTTCGCCCGTCTTCATCATGTAGATATAAGCCGTAAGGATGGAAAGGGCACCGAACATGCCGCCCGCGCCGAGGTCCGCTATCTGTACTCCGCATATCACCGGCGGGCCTTCCGCCGCCCCGGTCGAATCTAGCACCCCCGCGTAGCCGAGGTAGTTGATGTCGTGGCCCGCAACATTCCTGTAAGGGCCGTCCTGCCCGTAGCCGGTTATGGAGCAGTAGATTATGGAGGGGTTGACCTCTTTGATCGTGTCGTAGCCAAGCCCGAGTTTCTCCATCACGCCGGGTCTGAACTGCTCGATCAGGACATCCGCCCAGGTTGCAAGTTCAAGGAGGAGCTCGCGCCCCTCCATCCTCTTTAGGTTGATCGCAATGCTCCGCTTGTTCCTGTTGAGCGTGTGGAAGTGTATGCCCATGCCCGAAGACGAAATCGGCGGCGTGAACCGCAGGTAGTCGCCCGCGTCCATGTCCTCCACCTTTATGACATCGGCCCCCATGTCGGCCAGAAGAAGGGTCGAGAACGGGCCTGGAAGCAACCGTGTCAGGTCGAGGACGCGCATCCCTTCGAGCGGCATCGGCATTAGAATCGTCCTTTCGAGAGCGAAGATGAATCTAGGTTAGTATCACAGAAATAACAGGCTCGTTCAACAAGTGGTCGCTTTTCACTACACGCTCGCGCGCATAAGCAATATGATTAACCCGGGAAGAAACCGACGGGAAGAAACACATGGCGCTCGAGATACTGGTGGCCCGCGACTCCTCCTTCTGCCCGGGGGTCGACAGGGCGATGCGGAAAACGGAAAAGAAGCTTGCCGGGAAGAAGGGCCCCGTTTACTCGTTCGGACCGCTCATCCATAACCCGCAGGTGGTATCCAACCTTCGCAGTGCCGGTCTAGAGACCCTGGAACCCGGAAGCGACTTCCCCGACCTGACGGGAGTTACTGTAGTCATCAGATCCCATGGCATCGACATCGAGGGCGAACGCGCGCTCGCGGAGCGCGGCGCGAAGCTCGTGGACGCCACCTGCAACACCGTCAAGCGCGCCCAGAGGGCTGCCCAGGAGCTGGCCGAAGCGGGCTACCGTGTGCTGGTCCTCGGCTCGCCCCGCCACCCGGAGGTCCGCTCCATAATCGGCAGGGCGGGTGCCGATGTGACGGTAATCTCTAACATGGAAGAGGCAGAGCGATTCGCCGAGGAGGCTGCGGTCAAGCCGGGGCCTGTGGGCATCGTTTGCCAGACGACGATCAGCCACACCCTGCTCGACTCCGTAGTCTCTCTGCTGCGCTCAAGAGGGATGGTGGTGGAAGTCCGCGACACGATCTGCAAATGGGTTACCCGCCGCCAACAAGAAGCTGTAGAACTTTCAAAAAGGGTCGACCTGATGTTGGTGGTAGGCGGGCGCGACTCGAGCAACACCGCCCAGCTCGCGGCGATCTGCTCCGCGTCGGGAGTCACAACGCACCATATCGAAGATCCATCCGAGATAATGCCGGGGTGGCTGGAGGGGGTTGCCTCGGTCGGAATCACTGGGGGCGCGTCAACTCCGGACTGGCTTGTCGATGAAACCGTGGTGAGACTAAAGGAAATGGCAAGCGGCTGAGCCTCGCCTATCCGGGAAGAAATACCTTTACGCCGGCGTAGATTATGTACACAAGCGGTTGACTCGTTGTAGCATTATCCGATGGTAGGGACTATCAGGCAGAGACGGGGGTGGCAACACGGGTACCTACGAATCGTTGAAGAGCTCGGCCACCAGAATGGTCGTCTCGAGCGCGCTCGCTATCATCAGGGTGACACCCGACCGCTTCCTCTTGACCTTCGCAGACAGGTGCCTGCGTAACATCCAATACCCCGAGGGCCGCGATTTCCTGAAGACGATACTCCTGCTCGCCAAGCGGCACCTGCACCAAATGTCACCCGCCGTCCAGAAGTCGACACTCAACTTCGTCACTAAACTTCTGGTAATAGGGGAACCTAAACGAAGGCGCTATAAAGAGGAGACCGGGTTCGACCCTCCGGTCCTGATAGTCATAAGCCCCACAATGCGCTGCAACCTGAACTGCTACGGCTGCTACGCCGGCAAGTACTCGAAGAAGGACGACCTCGGGCTCGGCACACTCGAGCGGCTCATCTTCGAGTGCGAGAGAATAGGCATATACTTCATCACCATAAGCGGGGGCGAGCCGTTCATCCTGGGGGACGATTTCTTGAATATACTCGGCAGGCACCCCGGCGTCCTGTTCCAGATATACACCAACGGTACGCTGATCGACGGCAAGATCGCGAGAAAGCTCGCCGAGTTAGGCAATGCTTACCCGTGTATCAGTGTCGAGGGTTTCCAAGAGGAGACGGACGCGAGACGGGGTAAAGGATCCTACGAGCAAATAATAAACGCGATGAACTGCCTGCGCTCTGAAGGCGTGGTCTTCGGCTTCAGCGCCACCGCGACCCGCGAGAACAACGACCTCATCGTGAGCGAGAAGTTCATCGATTTCTACCTGAACAAGGGCTGCCTGGTCGGCTGGTATTTCCACTACGTGCCGGTGGGGAAAGAACCCGGGATCGACCTCATGCCTACGGCGGAGCAGAGGGCCTTCAGGCGAGAAGAGCTCGTCAAGAGGCGGGCGCGCCGCGACATGCTGCTCGCGGACTTCTGGAACGACGGCCCCCTGGTCGGGGGCTGCCTGGCCGGGGGAAGGACCTATCTGCACATAAACTCGGAAGGGGAAGTCGAGCCCTGCGTCTTCGCCCACTTCGCGGTGGATAACATCCGGGACAAGCCTCTTGTCGACATCCTTCAGTCACCTTTCTTCGCGGAGATAAGGAAGCGCCAGCCGTACGACGATAACCTGTTCAGGCCCTGCATGATAATCGACGTACCCGAGGTCTTAAGGGAAGTTGTAACGGTCTGCGGCGCGCACCCGACCCATCTCGGGGCTGATGCCGTGATACACGAACTCGCGAGCGAGCTGGACACGTATTCCGAGTCGTACCATGAACTCGCCGACCGCAAATGGGAAGAATACAACAGTTCGCTCACGAATAAGAAACCACGTTGAAAGGACCGGGCTAAGCCCTGCCGGTCCGTGCCTCATTCGAAAGTCGGTGGGCCGCCCTTAGCGGTTCGGGCAGGCGGTACCGGCCGCAGCAGGTAAGCGTGATGCGAGCGGCTGATTTGATATCGATGAGGTTCCCGACAGAAACGAAAACGGGCTTTACGCCGTCACGTGTTCTCACCGCTAGCCCTACTATATCGCCGTTGTAAACAAGAGGAGTGCGCGACCCCATCCGGCGCGCGGGCATCTCATACTCCCCGACCAGAACCGATTTCGCGACCCCGACGGTCGGAACGCCCAGCAGCACTCCCATGTGGCTCGCGATGCCGAAGCCCCGCGGATGAGCAACCCCGTGGCCGTCGAAAAGTATCACGTCCGGCTCGCATCCAAGCCTTCTGAATACCGAGAGCAGCGGCGGCGCTTCCCTGAACGCGAGCAGGCCCGGCACATAAGGAAAACCCACGGGAGTCGAGCCCCAGCGGGATTCCACGGGTTCCATGTCCGGATAGGTGAAGACGGACACGGCAGCGAACATCCTCTCGTCGCCACGAAGGTAGGAAACGTCCGCTCCCGCGACAAGCTGTACTCTATCCAGGTCCAGAGGTCTGGCGGTTTCAAGCCGGCATTTGAGTTCTTCCTGGAGTCCGACGGCGGCCTTCGGCGTGACCTTGAACCTGTGGGTGATACGCGGCTTCATCTTCATCCGGCGGAAACGGCTTCCGTAATGCGATCCAGTGGTTTGTTCTCCACATCCAGCAGGACATCGATCGCCGTCCTCGCCCCTTCCTCGCCGAGGAACTGCGACGATTCCCGCATGAACTTATCGACCGCTACCTCGAGGCGCATCGCGTCACCCGGCGCGCCGCGAGGGATCAGCCTCTCCGCCTCCAGGACCGTGCCATCTTTCAACTTGACCGTAACGCGCGCGCCGAATGGCATCTGGAGCTCATCAAGCCTTTTTTCTCCGAGGTCGTACCCGGGCGAGACGCCCAGGAAGCTACGCAGGGTGAAAAGAGACCGAAGGAATGACCTGTCTTCTGTGCTGAGACTCTTCCAGGCAGCGAGCGCTTCCCGCGCCCCCATCCTCCCGACCCGCGAAACGTGCTCGCGCAGGCGCCGCCTCGCCCCCATCAGGCCTTTGAGCTCAAGCTGGGCGAGCACTGATTTCAAGTCAAGCACGTCATCCAGCGACTTCACGAAATGCACGGTCAGCGAGGCATCATGCCTCAGGCTTACCCGGCCTGCAAGTCTGAGAATCCTATCCCTGGTGGCAGAAAGGTATTCCTCCCTGAACTGCACCCCTGAAAGCTCCCCCGCCAAGAGGGCGATGGAAAGGCTTACGGGTATCGAGAAGTTTATGACGGTCGGCGATAGCCCGCTTTCCTCCAGGTAACCGCCGGACATTTCGTTCATCGCGATTGTGAGCAGGCTCGCATCAACGTCGATCTCTCTCACTTCATCCGCGTCGATTTCACGCCCCTTCTTATTTCTATACCCCTCCATTATCTCGAAAAGGGCGTCCGCCGCCGTGTCGATGTACGCGCAGCCGGGGTATGGCTTGAACGCGATGGTGTCGGTCACCCATGCACTTCCGAGTCCCGTGAACATGAAAGGAAGTGGCAGGAAGCAGAAGTGCTCCCAGAATCCCTGCGGGTCCTCGAGTATCCCGTGAGAGCCTGTCATGCCCTTCTCCGCCAGGAAGGCCGCAGTCGTCCCGGTGAGTGCCGGCGAGGCAGCGGTGAGAAGTTTGGAGCCGGGTCCCATAAACCCGGGAAACAGGGGGTAGACGGGCTCGGCCAGCGCAATGCCCATAGCGTCTGCAGTTTCCTCGGCGCCAAGACCGAGCACGCGGGAGGCCGCGGCGGCGGCGCCGAGCAGGTGTATATGCGCCCACATCTGGCCGTTGTGAGGGCCCAGAAGGACCGAAGCCCCCAGGCGCCCCGCGACCTCATTGGCGGCGACCAGAGCGACGAGCAAATCCCGCGAAGTCGCTCCCCTCATCTGGGCGAGGGCGAACGGCACCAGGACGGCGCTGTGACCCGTGTGCCCCATGAAGAGGTAGTCGTCGTAGTCCAGCGCCATCGAAAGCGAGCAGTTCTGAAGAATCGCGGAATAGAAAGGCCTCGGGTATCCTCCTGGAAACGCGGTACAGGGACCGGCGCCGCCCCAACCCTCCACGGCACCTACCACGGCCTTCCCACCGGCACAGGAAGCGCCGGCGTGTATCGCCGCCATCACCGAGAGTACCTGGTGGCGCGCCAGGTCGCGTACCCTTTCAGGGATATCCTCATAAGAAAGACCCACCACCCAGGCGGCGACCTCTTCAATTACACTCAAGATTAGGCCTCCGGGAAACGATTTCGCGGAAAGCTGCGCTTACTTCCCAGACTGGACCTTGTACTGCTGTTCGAGATTCTGGATCTGCCCTAATATCTGCGTTACCGAGCCGTCAAACTCGGCCTGCTTCGAACTAAGACCGCTCGCATTGACGAGGCTGTCCACCATCGCGGTTATCTTTCCATCCGTACGGCCCCAATCATCCGCGATTCCAGCAACAATCCTCATGAGCGGCCCACTCTTACGCTTCACTTGTTTCTGATTGCTCTGCTGCGCCGAACTGGTCTGCCCGGATTGTTCTTCTTCCGGGGGCTGCTGCTCCAGCGTACTCTCCGCGACACTCTGAGCATCGGCGAGCTCTTTGTTCATGGTCCCGATGAACGTGGCCAGCTCTTCGCGCACGTTCTGGAAGGTCGGCGACACAAACACACTTTGAAGCCCTGACGCGAGCCGCTCTCCCCGGCTCTGGTAGCTCGCCATCGCGGCTGCAACCTCCTCATCCGAATTCATCTTCGAAAGGATACTCACGATATCGGATGCCTGCTTCGCGAGAGGTGCGAGGTCTCCCAGGTTGTCCGCGAAAGGCGTTATCATGTCCGCAGTCTCCCTCCCCTGGTCCAGGCTCAACCTGAGCAGCCGGGCCAGCTCGGCGCAGGGCGCGGGCTCGTTCTTTGCATCAAGCTTCTGCTGCCCCTCGGCGAGCGCCTTGCGGAAGTCAGCGAGCGAATCCTTGATGCCTTCCTGACCGGGAAGCGGCTGTACCATATAGTTCCTGAGCTCAGAGAGGCGGGAGGTCACACTGTTGAGGATCGGGCGCGTCATCTTCAGGTAATCCTGTACGTCACCCTGGACGGAGCCGCAGCCGCCGGCCAGGAACGCGGCAGAAAGAAATAACGCCATGAAGACAGCCGGCACTTTCAAGGAGCGCCGTCTGCCCCCTGCTCGATTCTTCACAAGAGGCGGTACGCCTTCCACTTTCACCCCCGCGCGGCTGCAGTGAGGAGAACCCGAGTAACCGCGAAAAGAACCCCAGTCGTGACCCGTTCGGAATAACCGACCGTCTGAGTAGTATTATACCGACAGGAGGAACAGCTGAGGAGATTAATTGTGAGGAAAGGCCTTTTCTTTCTGCTGCTGGCTTTTTGCGTGGCGGTCGTTGTCGTGACGGTTTTGGTGGTCAATACCGTAGTTGGGCCGGGCCGTCTCTACCGGCCCGTGAAACAGACTCTGTCGTTCAAGCCTTTCACGCTTCAGGAGCTCTTGAGTCTCAAAATCGAGGTCGACCCCAAGACCTGCGGCAAGCCGATACGCTCGCCCCGGCTTGATAAGATCGAGGAGCGGGTGACGAAGGTCCGCGAGCTTCCACTCCAGAAGCGCATTGCTTTTAGGAGCTGCACCGAGGACGTGATCCGAGCGGAACTAGAGCAGTCGAGTGCACAGGACACCCCGCCGGCAGAAGTAGAAGCCGACCAGAAACTGCTCGTCGCCCTCGGACTCATCCCACCGAAGGAGAACCTGGCCGCGACACTTTCCAACGTGCTGACCGAACAGATAATAGGCGCTTACGATACCGACACGAAGGACATCACCATCGTCGCTGGCAAGGGTGTCGGAAGCACGATGGACGAGCTCACGATGGCGCACGAGATAACACACGGTCTGCAGGACCAGAACTTTAACCTGGTAAAGCCGCCACTCGACAGCAAGAATTACAACGGGGACAACGACCTCGCGGTCACGTCCCTGGTCGAAGGCGACGCGATGGGCACCATGCTCACCTACGCGGAGAAGTATGTCGACCCCCAGAAGCTAACGGAAGCCGAGCTGGCTGAATCCGACACGTCTTCCGAAGAGCTCGACAAAGCTCCCGCGTACATCAGGAAAAGCCTGCTGTTCCCTTACGAAGAAGGGATGAACTTCGTGGAGCAGTTGAAGAACAAGAAGGGGCTTGCCGGCGTTGACGCGGCCCTCCGCGACCCGCCGCTGTCAACCGAGCAGATAATACATCCCGACAAGTACATCACGCACAGGGACAACCCGCGCCCCGTAGACCTTCCCGACATCTCAGACACGCTCGGGCCAAAGTGGAAGCTCATAAACAGCGACACGATGGGAGAGTTCGACGTAAAGGCCTGGTTCGAACAATATGACGGGCTCATAACCGCAAATGACGTAGCGACAGGATGGGGAGGAAACACCATCCAGTATTACCAGGGGCCAGGCAAGAACAACGTCGTCGTCAACATGTTCACCTGGGACACCGCGAAGGACGCTGGCGAATTCTTCAAAAAATACTCCGGCCTTTTGAAGAAACGCTTCAAGAACAAGGTGGAAAAAGCCGGTGGCGATGGCGGCTGGTACATCTACAAAGCGGACGGCGAGCTCTTCTACTGCGGGATCGCGGGCGACGGCACCCTCTGCGTACAGGCACCTGACCAAGAGACCTTACAGAAGGTTTTGAATAACTACCCGCAGTTCCCGAGACCCGCGTAGAGGTTACTAATCCAGTGTAACGTCTCGCTACTCACATGATAGTATTTAGGCCAATGTTGTGCCGCCTATTGACCGGGGGGTGGATCCTATGTCGGTCACTGTTTTCAAGAAGTCTTCCCGACCTCGAAAGTCCAAAGTTACTATCGCAACTCTCTTATCGTTGATACTGGCCATGCTGCTGGTCGTTCTGCTGGGGCTCCCGGCTGCCGCAGCGCCTGGGGACATAATCGCCTGCTCGACCAACAGCGCCGGACAGCTCGGGAACGGCAACAGCGCCTGGTGGGCGGCTTCACCCTTGGCTTCCAGTGTAAGCGCGGACGGGCGGTATGTGGCCTTCAACTCGGAAGCCACGGACCTGGTCCCCGGCGATACAAATGGATTCTCCGACATGTTCCGCAAGGACCTCGTCACCCAGGAGGTCGTGCGCTGCTCCACGAACTCAACGGGGGGCGAGACTCACAACGGCCCCGCGATGTGGCCGTCAATAAGTGCGGACGGAAGATACGTGGCCTTCCTATCGGCCGCGAACGACATCGTGGGAGCGAGCGCCTTGAACAGGTACCACATCTACCGCAAAGATCTGGTGACCGGCGCCACAGTCAGGCTCTCGAACGGCATCGGCGGCGCAGAGGCGGACAACATCTCATACGAGGCATCGATCAGCGCAGACGGCAGATTTGTCGCTTTTGTCTCAGCTGCCACTAACCTGGTCCCCGCAGATACTAACGGTGTAAACGATATCTTCAGAACGGATGCCGACACACTCACGACAGTACGGTGCTCCACAACGTCATCCGGCGGCGAGGCGCACGGCGGCAATTCCCTCACGCCATCCATCAGCGGGAGCGGAAGGTACGTCGCGTTCCAGTCTGTGTCGACCGACATCTTCCCGGGGGTAACGCCAACGAGGTTGCATGTCTACCGCAAGGACTTGAACACACAGTTGTTGGACCTCTGCAGCAGCAGTGAAGCAGGCATGGAGGCTAATAACGATTCGGCCAGCCCGTCGATAAGCGGAGATGGCAGATTCGTGGCCTATGATAGCACCGCCACAAACCTGGTCCCGAACGACACAAACGGCGTCTGGGACGTATTCCGAAAGGACCTCCTCACAAAACAGGTGGTGCGCTGCTCGACGACGGCCCTGGAAGGCCAGGCTGACAACAACTCAGGGTTTCCTTCCATCAGCGCGAGCGGCAGGTTCGTGGTATTCATGTCCCTTGCGACCAACCTGGTTCCAGGCGACACGAACGGGTTTATCGACATATACAGAAAGGACCTTCTGACGTCCCAGATAGTGCGGTGCTCGATCACTGCGACCGGCACCGAGCCGAACAACATGTCCACTTACCCTGCGATCAGCGCCGACGCGAAATACGTCACCTTCGAGTCGTTGGCAACCAACCTGACGGCGGGCGCAACCGGTGGATTCAGTAACGTCTACCGCAGGGAGCTCGAGGTGACCCACCCCGTCTGGTACCTGGCGGAAGGCACCACCGCCTGGGGATTCAGCGCCTACATAACTATTGAGAACCCGAACACGACAGCAGTTACCGCAGATGTGACCTACATGACGAATACAGGACCTGCGGCGGGACCGACCCTGAACCTGCCGCCGCTCTCTCAGACCACCGTGGACCCGAACGTGACCGTACCGAACCAGGACTTCTCAACGAGGGTCTCCTGCAGGGAGGGGCGGACCATCGCGGTCGACCGCACCATGACCT
>Ga0315281_10004546_pt1 | contig 20086 bp, 8 predicted proteins | sample YL17G07_0_MG_FD_204540 | JGI IMG/M metagenome (GOLD analysis project Ga0315281, IMG submission 204540) | Sediment microbial communities from Yellowstone Lake, YNP, Wyoming, USA - YL17G07_0 | ecosystem: Environmental > Aquatic > Freshwater > Lake > Sediment | place: USA: Wyoming | collected... | reverse complement strand
AGAGTGAGGCGTCGTCCTCGCCCTCCAGCACCTTGAGCAGAAGCGACAACTTGGCGACCTCGACGGCTTGCGGGTCTATGTCCACCCCAAAGATGTGGGTGGTGAGGATGCGCTTTTTCTCCGGGATAGTGAGCCGCCACTCCGGGCGGGAATCTGGTGTCGCGTCAGCGCCGCGCGGCTGGCGGGAACGTGTCCGCCATTTCACCGCGCTTTCCCTCACGATCATCCCTCCGGAGGCTGGTTGGGCGACAAGAGATGAAAAGGCGTCTCCAGCGGAGAACGTCTGGGCGACAAGTGAGGCGTCCGTCCCCCCAGCGAAGGACGGCTGGGCCGCGAGAGTCGAGAACAGGTCTTGTGTGGCGGACCCATCCCGCTGCCAAGCCAATCCCGTCTTTTCCCTCTGGCCGACGTGCCGAAGCGCCTGTTTCTTTCCTCCCTGGGTTTCACCCCCGACCTCCCAGACGGCGCCTTTATGCTTCGAGGGGTCGTTTTCGGTGTACCACTTCAGGTAGTGGTCGAGGAGGCACTGGTAGGCCCCCAGCAAAAAGGAACCGGAGCCGCACGCCATGTCGAGCACTCGGAAAGGCTGGAGGTTCCGGCTGCGTCCTTGGCCGCGCAGTTCCTTCGGCGATTTGCCTTCGATCATTTTGCCAACGGTGTTTCGGACGATATAATCCACGATGTAGGCCGGTGTGTAATATACGCCACCGGCCTTTCGCACTTCAGGTTTCTCCTCGATCTTCGCCTGGTGGCCGGACGTCAATCGGATTACCTTCCCCAGGAACCGCTCATAGACGGTTCCCAGGATTTCGACGGGGAGAACGCCGAAGTGGTAGGGCGAGCCGTGGGAGAAATAGAGGCTCTGGAGGATTGGTTTGAAGACTTTGTCATCCACGTCCAGCCGTGGCGTGATCGTGTCGGGCGCTTCGGTCACGCCGGGCTCTTTTTGGAAATGAAACAGGCCGGAGTTGTACTTTTCATCGGCTTTGCGGCACATCTCGCGCATAAAGCGCGCGTAGATATCGGGCCGCTCGCACAGCTTCAGCAGTTCCTCGTAAGGCTCGATTCCACGGTCCTCGGCCATGCGCAGGAAGACCACGCGGTCAATGGTGCGTTGAACGGCGGCGTTGAGGTCGTCCGATGAAAGGTTCTTGTTGCGAAGGGCGATATTTCGGGCCAATTCGTCGCGCCAGCCCTCGATCTCCTTCAGAAACTCAACGTCCACTTCGGAGGAGCCGCGTTTGCCGCGCTTGGACCCGGCGAACCGGTCAAAGGAACCTCCCCACACCGCCTCGCGTGAGAAAATATCCCAGATTTCGCGCCAGCGGTCGGGATATTCGTCAAAGCGAAGGTAGAGAATACGGGCGCGGCTTGCCCTGTCGGTCGGGCGTGGTCGGAGCGTGCAATCGTAAACGCTCAGTTCCTCGAAGTCGGTCAAAATGGACAGTGCGGCCTTGGCGCTCCATCCGTAGCAACGAAGTTGGTAGGCCGGGGCTGGGTCAGTACTGATGTTGACGCCGCACTTCTTGGCCTCGGCGTAAAACTTCGCCGTGGCGCCGACCCGAAAGCTGTAGTCCGGAGCCTTTAGCCGCCCCTCCACCTCCAAGCTATCTTCGGGAACGACTTCCCGGTATTGCGGCGCGATCCTCGCCGTGTTGCGCACGTCCCACCCCAGCGCCTCGAAAAGCGGGTCAATGAGGGATTGGCGGACGTGAGCTTCCTTGACACCCGGGGCCAGAAATGCCTGGCGGTTGGTTTCAAAGTACCGGCACAACTTCGTGATTTCGTCTTTGCCCTGGTCGAATGTCTTGTTCATAAACTCCGGCTCCCTCGCGTTATCGTCTCGAGCGAATGATTGATGGGCCGAGGCCCATCTGATGGGCCGAGGCCCATCCTACGGGGCTCAAGTCTCCAGGCTAAAGTCTCCACCCTGAACTCTTTTTTACGCCAGCGTCTTCGGCAGACGGCGGATCAATTCTTCGGTTTCCTCCCAGCCGATACACCTGTCCGTGATGGAAACGCCGTAGCGCAGCTGTTTTGGGGCTTTAGGCTTTAGGCTGTAGGCTGTAGGCTCTTTTGAGGGTGTAGGCTGTAGGCTGTAGGCTTTAGGCTTTTCTGTTTCCGTTCCTCCAGTCTCCAGTCTCCAGCCTCCAGCCTGTTCTTCTGTTCCTTCAGCCTCCGGTCTCGAGTCTCCGGCCTCCTGCCCCAAGCCCCCGGCCTGTCTCTCCCGCCGCGGGTCTTTGGGCGCGGACACGGGTTGATTGCCCTCGAAGAGGAAACTCTCGAGCATCATCCCGGCGATGGTTTGGTTGCCGGCGTGGATTTGCCCCAGCACGTCGGAAAAGACCAGGTGCTGCTGGCGGTGGTCCTTGTTCGCGTTCGCGTGGCTGCAATCTATGAGGATCCGGTTGGCGACGCCCGCCTTCCGCAGCAGGACCTCGGCGAAGGCGACGTACTCGGACTGGTAGTTCGGCCCGCCGCTGCCGCCCCGCAGCACCAGGTGGCCGTAGGGGTTGCCGCGCGTGGAGGCGATGCCGGTCCGTCCGTCTGCGGTGATGCCTAGGAAAACGTGCGGCCGGGTGGCGGTTTTGATGGCTTCGATGGCAATGGTGAGGTTGCCGTCGGTGGAGTTCTTGAAACCGATGGGCATGGAGAGGCCGCTGGCCATCTGGCGGTGGATCTGCGATGCGGCGGTTCGCGCGCCGATGGACGCCCACGACACCAGGTCGGCGAGGTATTGCGGGACGATCGGGTCGAGGAATTCCGTGGCGGCGGGCAGGCCGATGCGCGTGATTTCGAGCAGGAGGCGGCGGGAGCGGCGGAAGCCTTCCTGGATATCGTCCGATTCGTCCAGCCAGGGGTCGTAAAGCATCCCCTTCCATCCCACGGTGGTGCGGGGCTTCTCAAAGTAAGCGCGCATCACCAGCAGGACCTTCTCGCCGAGGTCCACCTGGAGGCGGCGCAGGCGCGCGGCGTATTCCAGGGTGGCTTCCTCGTCGTGGAGCGAGCAGGGGCCTACGATGACCAGCGGGCGCGAGTCCCTCCGGGCCAGGATGCGCTGGATGGAGTCGCGGGCGTGGATGATGATCCCCGCCAGGTTCTCCGGCAGCGGGAGTTCCTTCTTGAGATTCCTGGGGCTGATCAGGGGCCTGATCTCTTCAATGTTCAGGTTTTCTGTGCGTTCCATGACACCTTCCCCCTTTCTCCAGGGGTTGCAGAGTCCGCCCATTCTGAACAAGAAATGACGGGAATGCAAAAGAAAAAGCAGGCTTTAGGGTTTAGGGTTTAGGCTTTAGGCTGCAGGCTTTAGGCTTTAGGGTTTAGGGTTTAGGCTTTAGGCTTTAGGCTGCAGGCTTTAGGCTTTAGGGTTTAGGGTTTAGGCTTTGGGCTTTAGGCTGCAGGCTTTAGGCTTTAGGGTTTAGGGTTTAGGCTTTAGGCTGCAGGCTTGAGACTTATGATTGCGGATTGGGGATTGAGGATTGCGGATTGAAAACCATGTATCAGTCAGTCCTCAATCCCCAATCCGCAATCCCCAATCCGCAATCCCCAATCCGCAATCCCCAATCCACAATTCGTTGCGGGTTTTCCTTGACAAGGATTCCGCCCCGTGTCGTATTGTTTGGCAGTGCATTTCTCGTTGGAGAGGGAAATGCGGAAGCGCTTGGAGCGCTTACCGAGGGATGGAGAATGTGCCCGGTTCCGGCCGGAGTCTGACTTACGGGGGGATGGATCCGCTTCCCGCGGGGAGGATCTTGCCGGCCTGCCGGTGGCGCGTTTTGCAAGGGGGACTGTCCCGGCTCACCGCCTGCTCTTCCGTTCTCTTTCTTTTCCCGTCCCGCGTCCCCCTAACGGTCGGGCTACTGCACTTGGCTTGTCCTTCAGCGTTCCTGTATGGTCTCTTGCGTAGTGACCCGACCATTAGGGGGGGTACCCGTGAGAATATGAAAGACGGTGGTGGGTATACAACAGGAAGGAGCTTGCGTCATGCCAAAGAAGGCCTTCTTGCTCATTCTCTGCGCCGCGTGTCTGATCGTCAACGAAAGGGCCGGCGCCGTGGGTGAGCGTCTCAAGCACCCGCAGTATGAGCCGCAGGAGCCCGTCGGGTTCCTGAGCGCCTCCAACCTGTTCCTGCGCGCCAAGGTGACCGCTTCGGGACACTGGGGCGACCGTGTTCCCGAATTCGCCGTGGACGGCAAACGGGAGCCGGGCGACCACTGGGCCGCGGAGAACCTGCCGGTGTGGCTGATGGTGGATTTGAAGGACGCCCGCGAGATCAATGTCATTCACATTTGGCCCTTTTGGGGCGACGGGCGAGCCTACAAGTACCTCATTGAAGGCTCCTTGGATGGGCAATCCTGGAGGAAACTGGCCGACTACCGGCAAAACACGCAGCCCTCCAGCGAAAACGGCGACGTGTTTCCCTTTCCGACGCAGAAGGTCCGCTTTGTGCGGACTACTTTCACACACAGCACGAGAGGGGACGTGAACGGCGGCCACATCGTGGAAATCGAGGGGTACAACGTGGCTCCGGAGAAGCTGGAAGCGGAAAAGACCGCGCGGGAAGCCTGGCGGAAAGTCCCCCCGGGGCTTCAGGGTTCCTTTGCCTCGCTGGACGAGCGGTATGCGCGGGACCGCGTCCCCGCCGTCCGGAGTGCCAAGTCCTGGAAGGGCACGGCTTGGCGCGGCGAGCGCCTGAACGCGCAGCTTGTGCTCTGGACCACCTCCGCCGCCGAGCAGGTGCGGTTTGCGGTCTCTCCTCTCACCAGCGCCGCGGGCAAGGCGCTGGGGCCGAAATCCCTGTATCCGCGTTTTGTGCGCTACACGCTCGGGGAAGGATTGCCCTGGGCCGACATTCTGGACACGGCGGACCGGCTCGACATCCCCGGGGGAACGGCGCGCCCCGTGTGGGTGACGCTGGATATTCCCCGCGATGCCGAGCCGGGCCAATACAAGAGCTGCCTCACGGTCGAGGCGCAGGGCGGGGTGAAAGCACCGTTCGATTTCGAGGTGGAAGTCCTCCCCCACGTGCTGCCTGAGCCCAAGGACTGGAAGTTCCACCTGGATCTGTGGCAGAACCCCTATTCCATCGCGCGCTACCACCAGGTCGAGCCCTGGACGGCGGAGTTTTTCCGCGTGGCCGAGCCTTACTACCGCATGTTGGCCGAGGCCGGGCAGAAATGTCTGACCGCTTCCATCATCTATGATCCCTGGGGTGGGCAGACCTACGACAGCTACGACACCATGATCGAATGGATTCGCAAGGCGGACGGTTCGTGGCAGTACGATTTCACCATCTTTGACCAGTATGTCGAGTTCGGCGCGCAATGCGGCCTGGACAAGCACATCAACTGCTATTCGATGGTGCCCTGGAGCAACCAGGTCCGCTACCTGGATCAGGCAAAGGGGGATCACATCACGGCGACCATCCGGCCGGGCGAGAAAGAATACGACGAGATCTGGCGCCCCTTCCTGAAGGCTTTCGAGGCGCATCTCCAGGAGAAGGGCTGGCTGGGGCGGACCTACATTGCGATGGACGAGCGGGCTCCGGAGCAGATGAAAGCGGCGATTGACCTGATCCGGGACGCTGCGCCAGGGCTCAAGGTCGCCTCCGCGGAAAACCAGGCGCCGCAGCTTTCCGACCTGATCCATGATTGGAGCATGACGATTGATCTCTCCAACAATCCGGAGATCATCAAGAAGAGAGCCCAGAGCCCGCAAGACTACCAGACCACGTTCTACGTCTGCTGCGGGCCTGCCCGGCCCAACACGTTCACCTTCTCTCCTCCGGCGGAATCGGCTTGGCTCGGGTTGCGCGCCGCGGCGGGAGGGTTCACGGGGTTCCTGCGCTGGGCCTACAACTGCTGGACCGCCGATCCGTTCGCGGACACCAACCACGTGACCTGGCCGGCGGGCGATTGCTTTCTGGTGTACCCGGGTCCCCGCAGTTCCATCCGGTTCGAGCGTTTGCGCGAAGGTATCCAGGACTATGAGAAGATCCATCTACTGTGCGCGGCGGCGGCCGGGAGCCAGAACGCGGCGGTGCGGCGCGCGCTGGAACGGCTGAGCGCCGCGCTGGCTGAGGTGACGTACGAGAACGCCCAGAAGAGGCCCGCGTCGGAGTTTGTCAACGCCGTCAAGAAGGAGATTGAGGTGCTCTCCCATCTGACGTCCGAGCGGTGAGACGGCGCCACCCCAGAGAGAAGGAGGCGCCGGGCGAGAGTAAAAGCGGTTCAACCAGCCTTTCGCGCCGGGAATCCGCTCCGAAGAACCTGAGATCCGAAAACGGCAGATTCCCAGGCACCCTCCGGGATATCCTGGGGAGCGATACATATCAACGCAGAGGGAGGTCGGCGGCAATGAACCTAAGCGATTCCATCAAGAGGGGTTTGCTCGTAGCGCTGGTGGTATTCACGGGGGCCGCTTTCGCCGGCAAGCCGGTGGTGGAGGAGGGTCCGCGCGGCGGGCTTGTGGAGACGAAGGAGGAGCGCGACGCCCGGATGGGCTGGTGGCGGGAGGCCCGCTTCGGCATGTTCATCCATTGGGGCCTCTACGCGGTGCACGGGGGAGAATGGAAGGGACGCCAGTACCGCGGATGGTCGGAATGGGTGGTGCAGGGCATTCCGGTGGCCGATTACGAGACGCTGGCGCCGAAGTTCAACCCGGTGCGGTTCAACGCGGAGGAATGGGCCAAGCTTGCCAAGGACGCGGGGATGAAGTACATCGTGATCACGACCAAACACCATGAGGGCTTCTGCCTCTGGGACACGAAGTTGACCACCTTCAGCGTGATGTCCACGCCCTTCAAGCGGGACATTATGAAGGAACTCGCGGCGGCGTGTCAGAAGGAAGGCATCCGGCTGGGCTGGTACTACTCGGTCATGGACTGGCACCACCCCGAGTATATCCCGCGCAGGCCGGTGGACAAACGCCCCGCCGAAAAAGACTGCTATCCCCGGTACGTGGAGTACATGAAGGGCCAGTTGAAGGAGCTTCTGACCAACTACGGCCCCATTTCGGCGGTTTGGTTTGACGGGGACTGGGAGCATTCGGCGGGCGAGAATAACTCGAAGGAGATCGGCGAGCTGATCTACGGGTTGCAGCCCGGCGCCCTCATCAACAACCGGATCAACATGGCTATGGACTTCGACACGCCGGAACAGCAGATTCCCGAGAAGGACGTCCCAAAGCGCGACTGGGAAACCTGCATGACCATCACCAGTTCCTGGGGGTATAACAAGAGTTTGCGGAATTGGAAACCCACCAGCGTTCTGCTCCGGAACCTTGCGGACACCGCGTCGAAGGGCGGCAACTATCTCCTGAATGTGGGGCCGACCGGGGAGGGGATCATCACTCCGCAGGACACGGAGCGCTTGAGGGAAGTGGGCGCTTGGCTGAAAGTGAACGGAGAAGCCATCTATGGCACTCTGGCCAGCCCCTTCCGCTCGAGCGCCGCAACGCCGTGGGGTCGCTGCACCCGCAAGAGCCTGTCGGGGGGCGGCACGCGCCTGTACCTGCATGTTTTCGAGTGGCCCGAAGGGGGACGGCTCAACGTGGCGGAGTTGTGCAATCCCGCGGACAAGGCGTATCTCCTGACCGACAGGGCGGGCGAGTTGAAAATGGAAAGCAACGGAAAGAACGGCCAGGTCGTGCTCTTGCCCGAGACGCAGCCGGACCCGATCAACACGGTGGTGGTGCTGGAGTACGCGGGCGAGCCCGTGACCCACCATCCCCCGGTCTTCGAGACGTCCGCTGCGATCCTTTATGATTCGATGGACGTGGCCATCAGTTCGCCCGCGAGGGGCGCGGAAATCCGCTACACGTGTGACGGCTCGGAACCCTCCGCCACTTCTACCAAAGTCACCGGCCCGATCCACCTGACCCAGACCACCACGATCAAGGCGCGCTCCTTCCACAAGGGCCAGCCCATCCTGGAGACCGTGCAGGCCACCTTCACGAAGACGTCTCCGGCTCCGGCCGCCAAGGTGGCGGGCCTCAAGCAGGGGCTGAGATACGAGTACTTCGAGGGGACCTGGAAGCAAGTGTCGGAGATGACGGCGCTGAAACCCGTCTCGACGGGCGTTGTGCCCACCTTCGATATCTCGTCGCACAAGGTTCCGGACAAATTCGGCTTCCGCTTCACCGGCTACGTGGAGGTTCCCAAGGACGGGGTCTATGCCTTCGAGCTGACTTCGGACGACGGCAGCCAGATGCTCATCGGCGACAAGCTGGTGGTGGATAACGATGGTCCCCATAGCATGAAGGAGGCGACGGGCGCCGCCGCGCTGGCCAAGGGCTTGCACCCCATCACGGTTCTGTTCTTTGACAGCGGGGGTTCTTCGGGACTCAAGGTGCGCTGGAGCGAGTCCGGCGGGCCTCTGCGGCCTATCGAACCCGGTGTACTGCACTATCAGCCGGCCCAATAGAAAGGAGAGGACATTTCCATGCTTGAATTCATCCCACAACCCAAGAACGTGAAAGAAGGCTCGGGGTACTTCCAGGTCCCCGCGAAGGGGAGCATCGGCATCAGCGGAGTGGAACTCGATCCGCTGGCGGAGGAGATTTGGATGCTGCTGGGGGACTATTCCGTCGCGGTGGCCCTGAAGCGCGTTCCGGACACGGTGCGCCTGGTCCTGAAAGAAGGACTCAAGCCGGGCGGCTACAATCTCACGATCAGCGCCAAGGGGATCGCCATCGAAGCCGACAGCGTGGCTGGGGCCTGGTGCGCCGTTCAGACGCTCGGCCAAATCGTCCAGCAGTGCCCCAGGGGCAAGCTGCGCGAGGTCACGATTCGCGACTGGCCGGATTTCGCCGACCGCGGGGTCTACTACGACGTTTGCCGCGGGCGAGTGCCAACGCTCGAGTCCCTGATGAAGCAGGCGGACCTGCTGGCGCGCTACAAGATCAACCAGTTACAGTACTACGTCAAACACACCTTCACCTTTCGCGGGCATCCGGATATTGGCAAGAACTGCGGCCCGCTCACGCCCGACGAAATCCTGGAACTCGACGCTTACTGCCGTGAACTCCATATCGAACTGGTGCCCTCGATCGCATCTTTCGGCCACATGGACCGCATTCTCGAACATCCCCAGTACCATCACCTGGCTGAGGATTGGGGCGTGGGCAAGTACATCGAGAAGGACGTCAAGCCGTGGGTCAAAGGCCCGTGGAGCGTCTCGCCGGCCAACCCGGACATATATCCCTTCATTGATTCGCTGTGGAGGGAGTTCCTTCCCCTGTTCAGTTCCAAGCGTTTCAACATGTGCTGCGACGAGACCTATGACCTGGGATGGGGCCAGTCCTACGATCTGTGCCAGAAGAAGGGCAAAGGCAAGGTTTACCTCGATCACATTCTCAGGCTGCGCAAGTTGGCCGCCAAATACGGAAAGAAGGTCATGTTCTGGGGCGACATCATCCACCACCATCCCGAGCTGATCCCCCAGATCCCGAAAGACGTGACCGTCCTGGACTGGGGCTATTGGTACGGCCACAACTGCGAACAGATAGCCGCCTTCAAGCAAGCCGGGTGCGCCTTCATGGCGTGCCCGGGCGTGGGGAGCTGGGGCCGGCTCTTCCCGCAGCTCACCGAAGCCACCCAAAACATCGCGAATTACGCGAAGGCGGGCCTGAAGCATGGCGCCACCGGCCTGCTCAACACGGACTGGGGTGACAACGGGCATTTTAATCTCATGGAGTTTTCCTGGCACGGCTATCTCTTTGGCGCGGAGCAGTCCTGGAACGCAAAAGCGGACAAGAGCACTTTCACCCGGCGTTTCTGCAAGCTCTTCCTGAACGTCCCCAGCGCGGAGCTGGCGCGCGCCGTTGATGAACTCGGAGAGGTGTCCACCGGCTGGTGGCAAGTGGCTTTCTTCTCCAAGCCCGGCGACAAGGTCTTCGCGCGGGATGACAAGGTCGGCTTCCTCACGCCCGAGGGCAAGCTCTACCACCATGAATGGAACGCGGCGCTGGGCAGGCGGACCCTTGCGCGGTTGGTGAAAGTGCGCAAGGTTCTGGCCCAATACGCCAAGGGCCGCGCGGTGGATCCACAGGGCGTGCTGCCTTACTGGGTTTTCGCGGCGGACACGCTGATCCACGCGGCGCGCAAGCAGGCGGCCTTCGGCAGGGGCGGGAAGGCCACGGCGGCCCTCCGTCGCTCGCTCAAGAAGGAACTGACGGCGCTCATGACGCGTTTCCAGGCGTTGTGGATGGCTAGCAACAAGAAGTCGGAGATCGAGCAAACGCTCAAGCGCTACCGCCGGGCCATCAAGGGGCTGTGAAAAAGGATGAAGGAGGAAGGGTGAAGGGTGAAGGGTGAAGAGCGAATACCGTTGATGTCCTTGGCGTCCTTGAGGTCCTTGATGTCCTTGAGGTCCTTGATGTCCTTGAGGTCCTTGGTGTCCTTGAGGTCCGTGTTTGTCCGTGTGCGTCCCTGTTTGCCCCGTGAAAGGCGATTAGACCGAAGTTTACTCTGAATTAGAGGAAAGGACAAGATGATAACCCACAAGTTCATCCCGGAGAAGGTGCAGAAGCTTTGTGAAAGGTACAGGAAGTTGCGTTTTGAGGACGTGGCGGGGGTTCCCATGGAATACTGGGAAACAAAGGAGCATTTCCGCAGGGAACCGACAGCCAGGGACGGCGCGAAGTGGCGTCCCGCCAAGAAGGGTACCCGTTGGGGCGGGGAATGGATCAGCGCCTGGTTTCGGGCTGGCGTCAGGTTGCCCGCCGCCTGTGTGGGAAAGCGCGTTTTCCTGAGAGTGGACCAGCATGCCGAAACCCTGCTGCTGGTGGACCACGTTCCCAACGGCACATTCGGCGAATTCCACTCCGCGGTGATGATTGCCCTCAAAGGCAAGGCGGACCATCGCTATCACGTCAACCTGGAAGCATACGCCGGACACTACTACCCCGGCACGGGCGTGGATCCCGCCAGCCGTCCCACTGCCCGGAAGTGGAAGATGTTCAATGGGGCTTTCATCGCACTGGAACGAGGGGACGTGACTGCTTTCCTCTTCGACGCCCTCACGCTCTTGCAGCTGGCGGAGATCCTGGACGACAACAGTTTGCGCAAGGGTCGTATCCTTCACTGCCTGGCTGAAGTGTTCTCGGTGGTGGACGCGATGCCAGCCGAAATGCCCGAATTCAGCTGGCGCCCCAAGCTGGCTGAGGCCCGGCGGATCATGCGTCCGCTCCTCGAGGCCCGAAATGGCTCGACGGCCCCTCTCATGGCCATGCTCGGCAACTCCCACCTCGACACCGCGTGGCTCTGGCCCATCGCCGAAACCTGGCGGAAGGCTGCGCGCACTTTCTCCTCCGTCGTGAACCTGATGGACCAGTATCCGGAACTGACCTTCTTCCAGTCGGCCCCCTGCCACACCGAGATGGTCCGTCAACTCTATCCCGAGCTGTTCGAGCGTATCCGCAAGCGCGTCGCATCCGGCCAATGGGAGCCCAACGGCTGCATGTGGGTGGAGCCCGACGGCAACATTCCCAGCGGCGAGGCGTTCATCCGCCAGATCCTGGCTGGGCAGGCGTGGTGGCGCAAGCACTTCAATCGCGCGGCGGACACGCTCTGGCTGCCCGACACGTTCGGCTACTCAGCCAATCTTCCCCAGATTCTCAAGGGGTGCGGTGTGGATTACTTCTGCACCCAGAAGATCGGATGGAACGACACCACGCGCTTTCCCTACGACACGTTCAACTGGCACGGCATTGACGGGACGCGGGTCCTCACCCACTTCGTGAGTGACTACGTGGGCACCCCCGACCCGAAAGCCCTGACCCGCGAATGGAACAAAGTGCAACACAAGGACGTTCAGGACCGGCGGCTGTTCATGCTGGGATACGGCGACGGCGGCGGCGGGCCGACCAACGAGATGCTCGAATTTGGGCGGCGAGTGAAGGACCTGGAGGGATTGCCTCGGACGGAGTGGAGCACGGCGAGCGCCTTCCTGCGGAAGATGGAGCGGGAACTCACGGACCTGCCGGAGTGGATCGGAGAGCTCTACCTGGAAGCGCACCGGGGCACCCTGACCTCGATCGCGAAGATCAAGCGCGGCAACCGCAAGGCCGAGTTCGCCCTGCGCGACGCGGAGATTATCGCGTCACTAGCCGCCCTTCGCGGCGCGGCCTACCCCGCCACCGAACTGGAGGAGCTCTGGAAGGACCTCCTCATCCTTCAGTTCCATGATATCCTTCCCGGGTCTTCGATAGACCGGGTCAACGACGAAGCCATCGCCGCTTTCGCCGAGCTTCAGAAGAAGACCCATGCGCTCCGGGACCGGATGCTCGATCGTGTGTGCGCGCCAAACCGGAAATCGAAGGATCAGGCCATCCTGCTGGTCAACACGCTGAGCTGGCGTCGCGGGGGCGAGCTGGTGCTCGATGGGGTTCCCGCCGGGATGATTCCGGAAGGAGAGAACGTTATCCATCAGGCTTACACGGACGTCGAGGGGCGTGCGAAGCTGGCGGTTTTGGGCATCGAGGCCGAGCCGTTGTCCGGCCGCGCAATCCCGCTTGCGCGGGCGAAGCGGGGCGGACAGCCGAAGTCTCCTTTCATTGTCACCAGGCAGGGTGTGATAACGCCTTTTGCCTCGATCCGTTTCAACAAGGCGGGGTACATCACTTCGATGCAGGACAAGGCATCGGGCCGCGAGCTGGTCAAGAAGGGCGGCATGCTGGCATATTTCATGGCCGGTGAAAACGTGCCTCTGTATTGGGACAACTGGGATGTCAACCCGGATCAGCACCTGAAGATGGGCATACAGGGACATCTCCTCAGCCGCGTGGTGGTGGCGTCGGGGCCGCTCCAGCTGCGCATCCGCTCTTCCTGGAAGGTGGGGACGAATTCCACGCTCACCCAGGACATGGTGTTTCACTCGACTACGCCGCGCGTGGATTTTGAGACGCTCGTGGACTGGAACGAGACGCACCAGTTGCTCAAGGCGTGCTTCGACCTGAACATTCTGGCCGATTCGGCGCGGCATGAAATCCAGTTCGGGCACGTCGAGCGCCCCACGCACTTCAACCAGCCGGATGACCGCGCCCGCTTCGAAGTATGTGCACACAAATGGACCGATCTTTCCGAAAACGGCTTCGGCGCCGCGTTGCTCAACGACTGCAAGTACGGAGTGAGCGTTCTGGGGACCACGATTGGGCTTACTCTCATGAAGGCCGGGATGAATCCGGACCCGCGCGGGGACAAGGGGCGCCACCTGATGACCTACGCCCTGATGCCGCACAACACGCCCTTTTCCGTTGAATCGGTGGTTCGCCCGGCGTATGAGATCAATGTGCCTCTCATCACTCGCATGGCGGATGTCTCGAGCCGGTGCTTTGGGGCGCCGGCCCTGGTGGACGCGCCAAACGTGATCATCGAGGCGATCAAGTGGGCCGAGGGGGGGGATGGGTTCGTCCTGAGGCTTTATGAAGCCGGCAAGACGGCCACCAAAGCGCGGGTTTCGCTCAACTTCCCCGTGCGGGAAGTGTGCGAGACCACGCACCTGGAAGAGCAGCCCCGGAAACTGAGAGTGCGGGATGGCGCTGTGGATCTGGACTTCCGAGCGTTTGAAATCAAGACCCTGCTATGCAAGATATGACGGCAGGGGATGGGGAAGGAGATCTTCAAAGTCAATCGAAGGGCTTGGAACCCTGTTCGTAGCTCCTCCTTCAGGAGGCCTATTGGCCCCAACCGCCTGAAGGCGGAGCTACGAACGGGAGTTTGAAATCTCCCCGGGAGACGGGGAAAGACTGCGGGAAAGGAGATTGTTCCATGGGGAAGGCGGCGGCGGCAAAACGGTCCGGCCTGAAGGGCAAAGCGGTATGGTGCGGGCACCAGGAAGCCGGAATGACGCGGAAGTCGGTGGCCGAATTCGTGGAGCGGATGTATGAGGCCCACATCAACACGATCATTGTTCACCTCAAGGGGGGCGGGGGCGAGCTGTTCTGGCCCAGCAAGCTCTTCCCCGAGGCCGTTGCTCCGGGTTACGAATCCTTCGACCTGCCCGCTGCGCTCCTGGCGGAGTGCCGCAAGCGCGGGATGCAGATGCACGTATGGTTCATAGACTACTTCGAAGGCGCAAACGGCGTTCCCTACAAGAAACATCCGGACTGGGCCGCCCTGAGCCCGAAGGGCCTCCCCACCAGCGAGGAGATCCTCCGCGGCCGCAAGTTCGGCGCCATCTGGATGTGCCCGGCGCGGCGTCCCGGTTACACGGATCAATGGCTGGTGCCCGCCATCGAGGAATTCGCCCGCATGTACGACGTGGACGCCATGCACCACGATTACATCCGCTATCCCGGCGACATTGCGCCCGACACCTATTGTTTCTGCGACTATTGCCTGGAGCAGATTCCCAAGTTCAACAGCTACTACTACGAAACCTATCCCAATGAGCCTTTCCTCCACCATTCCTACGACCGCGGCCACCTCGAGGCCCATTGGGAGCCCGGCCCGCGGGTCCTCCCCGCCAATTGGGACCGCTTGCCCAGGGAGATGAAGAGCCGTTTCCTTCTTCACGGCAGCTTCTTCCAGGGCGGGCTGTATGACCTGGACTACTTCTTCTACACCTACCGCACCTATTGGGTCACGCGGTTCGCCCGCGAAGCCGCCGAGGCTGTCCGGAAGGTGAAGCCGAAGATGGAGATGTCGGCGGCGGTCTTCAAGAACCCGATCCACAGCGGACGTTTCATCGGCCAGGACTGGCGTACCTGGGCGCCTTACGTCGAGTATTGCATGCCGATGAACTACCGGGATCATATTCCCGGGGACTTTGAGACCTATCTGCCTCTCCTCCGAGAGGTCATCCTGCGGCAGAAGAACGATTGGGCGCGGGACTTCAAGCATTTCTGGCCGGGGTTCGCGGTCAACATGCTCTTTGACGAGGAGGAGAAGCCTCTGTGGCGCTTGCAGGGATTTCTGGATGGGGAGGCTTGCGCGGCGGATATCGAGGCCGAGCTCCGGAAGATCGCCCCGCGCCTCAAAATCGCCGGGCGCGACCTGCACGGGCGGATGCAAGCCTGGCTCAAAAAAAGCGGGCAGAAGGATTTCGAGAAAGAGCGCCGTGGCGTCGCCGCCGATTTCAGCGCGTTCCGTAAGAACATCCCGCAGTCCTACTGGCCCAAGGAGAAACTCGCGCGCACCATCGAGTGCGTGAAAGCTACGGGAGTCGAAGGCCTGGTCATGTTCTGCGAAGGGCATTTGCCGCACTACGGCCTTTATGATGTTGTGAAAGAAGCGTTTTCGGATTGAGATGGAGATCCGACTAAGCGGGGAAAGCAGAACCATTCCGAGAAGAAAGAGATACTCCGATGACCCTCATGAAATCCGTCAAGTTGGTCCCCCAGACATGGGTCTGTCTGTTGTTCGCCGCCGTGATTTGCCTTCTGTTTGTTCCCCAGCCCGGCCCGGCCCGCGATCTGCAGGCCCAAGGAACCGAAATCATTACCCTCAACGAGTGGCTGACTCTCCGGGGCGGAGGAGGGGGGCCGGGGGGCCGTGGCGCCGCGCCCGCGGACCCCGTGGCCGCGGAGATTATCTCCGGCAAATGGAAGGCTCCCAAAGAAGGAGACACCGTGACAATGCCGAATGGGGACAAGCGGACGTGGACCAAGGTCACCGCCGGCGCTCAAGAGGGACCCGGCGGGGGCAGGGGCTTTGGGGGAGCGTATTCCTGCTTCAGCCTGCAATCCGACAAGGAGAAAGTGGTTCTCCTGGTTGCGCCGGGGTGTTCAATGGTCTATGTGAACGGCGAACCCCGGACCGGCGACGTTTACGGCTATGGCAATATGCCGATCCCCGTGCTCCTCAAGAAGGGCAAGAACGATCTGCTGTTTTCAGGCGGCCGGGGCGGGCTCAAGGTGCAGGTGCTGACGCCCCGCGCCGACGCGGTTCTGGTCGCCTCGGAGCAAACCACGCCCGACCTGATTATCGGCGAAAACGGGGAGTACTCCGCCGCCGTGCTGGTGGTGAACGCCTCGAGCCGGCCTTTGCCGGCGGCGCGCATCTTGGCCAGGCCCGCGGAGGACGCGCCGGAACTGATCGTCAAGGGCTTTGAGAGTCCCACGACTTCCTCTCTGCCTTCGATTCCGCCGTTGAGTATCCGCAAGGTTCCTTACCAGATCAAGGCCCTGGCCCTCAACGCGCCAGGCAAGGTCAAGATGCAGCTGGACCTGGAACTCATGCCCCTTGGGACGTGGGTTCCCACGGATTCGGACACAATCGAGTTCGAGATCGTGCGGCCCGATCAGCCGCACAAGCGCACCTTCACGAGCGGGATAGACGGCGCCCTGCAGTACTATGCCGTCCAGCCCGCGCATCCGCTCGGGATCGAGACCGAAAGGCCCGCGCTGGTCCTGTCGGTTCACGGCGCGGGTGTGGAGGCCATCGGCCAGGCCAGGGCTTACTCCCCCAAATCGTGGGCGCATATCGTCGCGCCCACCAACCGCCGCCCCTATGGCTATGATTGGGAGGACTGGGGCCGCATGGACGCGATGGAAGTGCTCGCCCTCGCCAAAAAGCAGTACGACACCGCGGCCTACCGCACCTACCTCACCGGCCACTCGATGGGCGGCCACGGCGCCTGGCACCTCGGGGTGACGTATCCGGACCAGTGGGGTGCGATCGCTCCGAGCGCCGGCTGGGCCAGCTTTGGCAGCTACGGCGGATCCAGAGGACGGGAGGGCGGGCAAGCTGCCCCAAGTCCGGTGGAAGCGATGCTGCGCAGGGCCGCCTCGCCCGGCGACACGCTCTCCAGCCTCTCGCTCAACTATCGTCAACATGGCGTTTATATCCTTCACGGCGAGGCCGATGACAACGTCCCGGTGACCCAGGCCCGCATGATGCGTAAACTGCTCACTCCCTTCCACTCGGATCTCACGTACCACGAAGAACCCGGTCAAGGCCACTGGTGGGACCTTAGCCCGGAACCCGGCGCGGACTGCGTGGACTGGGCTCCGATGTTCGACTTCTTCGCGCGTCATCGGGTCCCGTCTTCAGACTCGATCCGCCGTGTGCAGTTCTACACGGCCTGCCCAAGCGTTTCCTCCAAATCCCACTGGGTGACCATCGAGGCGCAGATTGAGGACCTCAAGCTGAGCTCGGTGGACATCCAATACGATCCGGGGCGGAACCTCTTCTTCGGCGCCACCAAGAACGTCGCGCGGCTCTCGCTGGACCTCAGCTATCTTCCCGAGGGCAAGCGGTTGGACGTGGACTTGGACGGGGTCAAGATCGAAAGACTCGGGGTTCCCAAGGAGAAGCGCCTCTGGTTCGAACGCCGCCTGGGAAGCTGGTACGTCCTGTATGAGAAGCCTTCCGCCGATCTCAAGGGCTCGCATCGCTACGGCCCCTTCAAGGATGCTTTCCGCAACAAGTTCCAGTTCGTGTACGGCACAAAGGGCTCGACCGAGGAGAACGCGGCGGCCTTCCAGAAGGCGCGGCATGACGGCGAACTCTTCATGTACCGTGGCAACGGCTCGGTGGACGTGGTGGCCGACGCGGACTTCGATCCCAAGTCCGAACCCGACCGTAACGTGATTCTTTACGGCAACGCCGACACCAATGCGGCCTGGGCGGCGCTGTTGGGGGATAGCCCGGTTCAGGTGCGGCGCGGGATGGTCCGCATCGGCGGCAAAGAGGCGCGCGGCAAGGATTTGGCTTGCATATTCCTGCGTCCGCGTCCCGGCAGCGACGTGGCAAGTGTCGGAGTCGTCGGCGGCTCCGGCCCCGCCGGGATGCGCCTTACCCAACGCCTGCAGTACCTCTCGCCCGCGTCGGGCTATCCCGACTGCCTGGTGGTCGGCCCGGAGATGCTGACCAAGGGGATGGCCGAGGGCGTTCGCGCGGCCGGTTTCTTTGGCCAGGACTGGAGCGTGGCTTCGGGCGACTTTGTGTGGCAGAACGTTCAGGAGGTTCCCCGGAAGGAGAAGTCCGTCAAGCTTACGGCTGAGCAGCAGCGGGCCTTCCGGCTTCCGAAGGGATATCTGGCCTATCGTGCGGCGGGCCCGATCCAGATAGACGGAGTGCTCGACGATGCGGAATGGGGCAAGATTCCCTGGGGGGACTACCACGAGGACATCGAGGGCGACAAGAAACCTCTGCCTACGTACAAGGTCCGGGAGAAGATGCAGTGGGACGATGAGAACCTCTACATCGCCGCCGAGCTCGAGGAGCCGCACGTTTGGGGAACGCTGACCAAGCGCCAAAGCGTCATCTTCTACGACAACGACTTCGAGATGTTCATAGATCCGGACAGCGACCGGCGGTTCTACGTGGAATACGAGATGAACGCGCTGAACACGATCTGGACCATGCTGCTGGAGCGCACGTACAACGAGGGCGTGGACGCGCGGGTTCACGAGTATCCCGGCATCAGAACCGGCGTTCATGTAAACGGCAGCCCAAACGATCCGCGCGACAAGGACAAGGGCTGGACGCTGGAGATCGCCTTCCCGTGGAAGGCGCTGTCGGCCACCACGCAGAAGCCTTGTCCTCCGCGCGAGGGCGACCAGTGGCGCATCAACTTCTCGCGCGTGGAATGGGACGTGGACCTCGTGGATGGCATGTATGTCAAGGTTCCCCGCCATCCTGAGCACAACTGGATCTGGTCCCCCCAAGGTTTCGTGAACATGCACCTGCCCGAATACTGGGGCTATGTCCAGTTCTCCGCGCAGAAAGCGGGAGAGGCCGGTGAGGACCTAACGGCGGGGGCGCGCCAGGTCTTGCGTCACGTGCACTTCGCCCAGATGGAGTTCCACCGCAAGCACAAACGCTTCGCCACGGACCTTGCGGAACTCGGAGTGGCGGGGATCGGGCATCAGACGATCTCCGGCCCCATCCGGATCGAGGGCCATGTGGATGATTTCAAGGCCGCCGCCGAAGTGAGAGTCCGGGGCGCGGGAAAGCAGACTATCTCCATCGGGCGGGACGCCCGGTTCGTGATCCGGAAAGACTGAAGAAGGAGAGCAAGAAGCCATGACGTTCAAACCTGCGGGCAATGAACCGCTTCTGAAGCGGTATCCCGGCAATCCCATTATCCCGCGCAACGTGCTGCCGACCTCGAACAGCGTCCTCAACAGCGCGGTGGTGCGCTTCGGCAACGAATACCGTGGCGTGTTCCGCGTGGACAACCAGGAGCGCGACATGTGTATCCACGCGGGACGCAGCAAAGACGGCATCCATTGGGAGATCGCCCCGGAGCGCATCCGCTGGACGTGCCGGAATCCGGACGTGCCGACGGACGGCTACTGCTACGATCCCCGCATCACGCCCATCGAGGGCCGGTACCTGATTTCCTGGTGCTATGGCTACCACGGGCCGTGCATCGGACTGGGCGAGACGAAGGATTTCGAGAACTTCGAGTTGCTCGATATCGCCCTGCCGCCCTACAACCGCAACGCGGTGCTCTTTCCGCGCCGGATCAACGGCGAATACGTGATGCTGCATCGTCCCAGCGACAACGGCCACACGCCGTTCGGGGACATTTTTCTGGCGCACTCGCCCGACCTGATCCACTGGGGCAAGCATCGCTTCGTGATGGGCACCGCCAACGCCTGGCAGAGCACCAAGATCGGCGCGGGCCCGGTTCCCATCGAAACGCCGGAGGGATGGGTGCTGATCTACCACGGGGTTCTGACCTCGTGCAATGGGTTTGTGTACGCGGCGGGCGCGGCTATCCTGGAGCTCGAAAAGCCCTGGAAGGTTCTGCACCGCACCAAGAGCTATATCCTGCACCCGACGGAGCTTTACGAGTGCGTGGGAGACGTTCCGAACGTGGCGTTCCCTTGCGCCGCGCTGCACGATCCGAAGACGGACGAACTGAGGGTGTATTACGGCGCGGCGGACACGTGCGTCTGCATGGCCACGACGACACTCAAGGAGTTGATCGCCTACATCAAGGCGCATGACATGATCGAGGAGAAGACGCAGTAGGATTGCGGATTAGGGATTGGGGATTGGGGATTGAGGATTGCGGATTGGGGCCTTGATCCTTCATGGCGAGGCGAAGGTGCGGAAGAGATCGCTGATACGCCGAGAAGGGGGCCGCGAAGCGGCCCAATATGAATAGAAGGTATGGTTCGCTGTCAAGCC
>Ga0315281_10004545_pt1 | contig 20091 bp, 20 predicted proteins | sample YL17G07_0_MG_FD_204540 | JGI IMG/M metagenome (GOLD analysis project Ga0315281, IMG submission 204540) | Sediment microbial communities from Yellowstone Lake, YNP, Wyoming, USA - YL17G07_0 | ecosystem: Environmental > Aquatic > Freshwater > Lake > Sediment | place: USA: Wyoming | collected... | reverse complement strand
TAAATATTTGGGTGCGGAACCAAGTCCTTCAGAACGGTATAGCGCCAAAATGTTTCAGGGCTTTATGGAGATATCTAATTCGATTCAAACGTTAGAAGAGAACGTAATATATTTGGGGCGATTGCCATTTAGGGATATGAAAATAAAGCCTGAACGCTACCTAAAATATCATATAGAGGTTCATTTACACGAAATCTATGTCCTTCAAGTGCGGCTCATTAATTATTTGAATAGGACAATTCTGCCTGGATATAAGAAAGATGCGAGACTTCACGAAATTAAGAAAATATGCGGGCCACTCAAAGATGAAATTCTCGAATCATTAAGTGGGGTTATCAGGACGCGCGGTAGACATGTCCATGAAGGAAGATTTACCGATGATGATATTGACCGTTTAAATCTTATTGCATCCCTCAGGCTTAGTTCAGGTAAGGATAGGGAATTTGCAAGGGCAATAAATGTACTCTTTCAAATTGAGTACAAGCAAACAAAGCGGAAATGGCAGAGCACGGCTAAAAAGAATTGCGAAGTTGTCCGACAAATTCTAGATAACTATTTTGATAGGCTGTGGCCGGTAGTTTTTGAAGGAAATGGGGCGTTATTATTTCCTAGCCGAATGGTTGTGGAATAGATGTTTATTTCCAACTCCCCTCAAGGCGGAGGAGGAATTCCTTGATGCGTAATCCTCCGGCGTAGCCTGTCAGTGAGCCGTCTTTGCCGATGACGCGGTGGCACGGGACGATTATAGGAATGGGGTTCTTGCCGTTGGCGGAGGCCACGGCCCGCGTTTTTTTTACGCTACCGACCAGCTTTGCCTGTTCGCTATAGCTAACGGTTTTGCCGTAGGGGATTGTCAAAAGCGCGTTCCATGTTTTTATCTGAAACGGCGTGCCGGAAAAATCTATCGGGATGTCAAACCGTTTCCGTTTTCCGGCAAAATACTCCATTAACTGTCGTTCGGTCTTGTTTAGCAAGGGATGCTGGTCGTCTGATGAAACTTTTTTGTAATCCTTTGCAAAATGAACCTCCTTGAGGCCGTTGTCGGACGCTATCAGCACAAGTTTGCCCACGGGACTCTCGCAGGTTTTGTAATAAACGGAGCCATTCTTTTCCATAAGGCGGATTATATCTCCAAATTGTCATTCCCGCGAAGGCGGGAATCCAGAAGGTAAAGAGCTGGATGCCCGTTTTCACGGGCATGACAATACTTATTATCCCTTCCTTGACTAATGGGGCGGGCGGTCATACTCTTAAACTAAGGAGAAGATTATGACGCAACGCACTCTCATGAAAGTGGTCACCGGCAAAAAAACGTCCGACGGGGCCGGGGTGAAACTTGTCCGTTCGCTCGGCACGGCACAGCTTTCGGTTCTCGACCCGTTTTTGATGCTAGACGAATTCCGTAGCGACGACCCTAACGACTACATAGCCGGATTTCCCGACCACCCCCACCGGGGGTTCGAGACCGTCACCTACATGCTTGCCGGGCTGATGGAGCACGGCGACAGCCACGGCCACAAGGGCGTGTTAAAAGGTGGCGGGGCGCAATGGATGACGGCGGGCCGCGGCATTGTCCACTCCGAGATGCCGAAGCAAAAGGACGGCCTCATCTGGGGATTCCAACTTTGGATAAACCTTCCCGCCTCTGAAAAAATGCGCGAGCCGCGATACCAAAACATCGAGCCGGAGCAAATTCCTGAGGTTCGGCGAGCGGACGGCGCGGTGATAAAGGTTGTCGCGGGGGAGGCGGACGGCGCCACCGGGCCGGTGAAAGGCGTCGTCACCGAGCCGCTTTACATAGATGTTGCCCTGCCGCCGGGCGTCGCGTACACCCACTCCGTTCCAAACGGACACAGCGCGTTCGCATACCTGTTTGAGGGTTCCGCCGAAATAGGGGGGGCGTCGGTCAAAGCCTCCGCGCTGGCGGCGTTCGCCTACGACGGCGACGAGGTTAAAGTGACGGCCGGGCCGGACGGGGCGCGGTTTCTTTTATTGGCGGCGAAAAAAATCGGCGAGCCGGTGGCGCGTTACGGACCGTTTGTGATGAACACGGACGAGGAACTGGAGCAGGCCTTCGACGACTACCGCAACGGTAGGTTTTAGCCTTATTTTCCAACACATAACCAAGAAGGCGGTTAAGCCCAAATTAAACTTGACAAATTTAATAGGGTAATTTATCTTTTGTCTAGTAATGAAGAGCTGTATTAGGACATCCGCCGAAGAATTGGTGGGCAACACCCCGTTGCTAAAGCTTGGCTCGATGACCGAAAAAAACGGCGCGAATATTTTCGCCAAGCTGGATTATATGAATCCGGGCGGAAGCGTAAAAGACCGCGTCGCCAGCAACATCATTAGAAACGCGGAGAAAAACGGACTGCTGAGGAAGGGGCACACGATAGTGGAGGCCTCCGGCGGAAACATGGGATTGAGCCTTGCCCTAATCGGGCGGCTTAAAGGGTACGAGGTGGTGATAGCTATGCCGGATCAAAACAACGAACGGTTGAAAAAAAGCCTGAAAAGGCTCGGCGCCAGGGTGGAGCTTTCCCCCGTCGACGAGGGGATGAAGGGCGCCAGGGAGCGCGTCTCGCAAATTTGCAAAAAGCGCCCCGACCATTACAACCCGGATTGCTTCAGCAACCCGTCCAACGCGGAAATCCATAGGAACACCACGGCGAGGGAAATTATGAAGGCCATGGGAAACGGCAAGATAGACGCCTTTGTGGCAGGAGTCGGGACGGGCGGCACCATAACCGGCGTGGGCGAGGCGTTAAAGTCAAAGAACCCGAACGTAAAAATAATCGCGGTGGAGCCCGCGGAATCCCCGGTGCTCTCCGGCGGAAAGCCGGGCTCGCATTTGATAAGCGGGATAGGCGCCGGGGTCGTCCCGCCGTTGCTAAACATGGACATAGTGGACAAGATAATTCAGGTCAGCTCGGAGCTGGCGCGGAAAACAGCCGAGAAACTCTCGCTTAAGGAGGGGATTATCGCCGGGCTGTCGTCCGGCGCGGCCCTTTACGCCGCGTTGAAGTTTTCCGCCGAGCTGGGGCACAACAAGAACATAGTGGTTTTTTTCGCCGACGCGGCGGTTGGAGATTAAGGGATGGGATTTGTAAAAGGTCTTAGGTGCAGGGAATGCGGCAGGGAGTACCCGACCGAGCCGAAATACGTTTGTGAGTTTTGCTTCGGCCCGCTTGAGGTCACATACGACTACGAGGGGATAAAGAAAACCCTGACGAGGGAGAAGATTGCGTCCCGTGACCAGAACATGTGGCGTTACAGGGAGCTGTTGCCGTTCGACGGGGAGATTACCATCGGACTGCCGATAGGCTTCACCCCGCTTGTACACGCAAAAAACTTGGGCAAAGCGTGGGGCATGGACAAGCTTTATTTGAAGAACGACGCCGTGAATCATCCTACGCTTTCGTTCAAGGACAGGGTGGTCGCGACCGCCGTCATCAAGGCGAAGGAGTTCGGGTTCGACACCATCGGTTGCGCCAGCACGGGCAACCTGGCGAACTCCGTGTCCGCCCTTTCGGCGCACGCGGGGCTAAAGGCGATAATACTCGTGCCGTCCGACCTCGAAAGCGGAAAGATAATCGGCTCGCAAATTTACAACCCCACGCTGGTGAAGGTTTTCGGAAGTTACGACGACGTGAACCGACTTTGTAGCGAGATAGCGGGCAAGCACAAGATAGCGTTCGTGAACATCACACTGCGCCCGTGGTACGGGGACGGCTCCAAGACCTACGGCTACGAGATAGCCGAGCAGTTGGGCTGGAAGACGCCCGACCAGATAGTGGTGCCGATAGCCGGGTCGTCGCTCATCACAAAAATATACAAGGCGTTCGGGGAGTTCGAGAAGCTAGGGCTTATCGACAAGGTCACCACGCAGGTTTTCGGGGCGCAGGCCACCGGATGCTCTCCCGTGACAACGGCGGTAAAGGCGGGGCAGAAGAACTTCAAGCCGCAAAAACCGCACACAATCGCAAAGTCCATAGCCATCGGCAACCCGGCCGACGGCTATTACGGCATAAAGGTGATAAACGAGTCCGGCGGATGGGCCGAGGACGTGTCCGACCCCGAGGTTGTGGAGGGGATGAAAATCCTGGCCGAGCACGAGGGGATATTCACCGAGACGGCGGGCGGCGTCGTGGTGTCCGTCGCGAAAAAACTTTTGGAGCAGGGGCGGCTTAAAAAGGACAAGCTCACAGTGCTTTGCATAACCGGCAACGGCTTCAAGACCATGGAGGCGCTGGGCGGAACGATGGGCGAACTGCCTACGATTCATCCGCGCCTCGACGAATTTGAAAAAGTTTATAAATAATTTACCGATGGAGGAAAGATGTCAATAACAGTCAGGGTGCCAACCCCGCTTCAGAAAATAACGAACGGAAAAAGCGAGGTTACCGCCTCCGGTGCGACCGTGAAGGCCGCGCTCGCGGATCTTGAGAAAAATTTTCCCGGCCTGCGGGAAAGACTTTACAGCGAGGACGGAGAGTTGAGAAAGTTCATCAACATCTACGTGAACGAGGAGGACATCAGGTTCCTCGAATCCGAGGAGAGCGTCCTGAAGGACGGCGACGTTATTTCCATCATCCCGGCTATAGCGGGCGGAAGATAAAGGAAGAGAGTCGGTCAAAATGAAATTCACCGAAGACCAGATATATAGGTACGCAAGACACATCATCCTGCCCGAAGTCGGCGGGAAGGGGCAGGAGAAACTGCTCGGCGGGAGGGTTCTGCTCCTTGGCGCCGGCGGGCTCGGCTCCCCCATCGCCTTATACCTTGCCGCGGCCGGCGTGGGCAACATAGGGATAATCGATTTCGACGTTGTGGACAAATCCAACCTGCAAAGGCAGATACTCCACAACATGGACGACGTCGGGCGGCTGAAGGTGGACTCCGCGAAAAACAAGCTCTCTAAGCTCAATCCGGACGTAAAGGTCACCTTGTACAACGAAAGGCTTGATTCCAGCAACGTGCTGAGGATTTTCAAGGATTGGGACATCGTGGTGGATGGTTGCGACAACTTTCCCACGCGGTATCTCGTCAACGACGCGTGCGTTATGCTGGGAAAGACGAACGTGCACGGATCCATATTCAGGTTCGAGGGGCAGGTGACGGTTTTCAAATCCCCCGAGGGGCCGTGCTACCGCTGTATGTATCCCGAGCCTCCCCCGCCCGGACTGGTGCCAAGTTGCCAGGAGGCCGGCGTGCTCGGGGTTCTTCCCGGCGTGGTCGGTTGCCTTCAGGCTGTCGAGGTAGTCAAACAGATAATCGGGATAGGCGAAACGCTCGTCGGCAAGCTTCTGCTTTACGACGCGCTTAAGGCGGAGACAAGAAAAATGAACGTGCGCAAAGACCCCAAGTGCCCGCTTTGCGGAAAAAATCCGACGATTACGCAATTGGTGGACTACGACGTTTTTTGCGGAGTCGTGCCGTCGAGCCATGGCTGAAAAAAAACTCGGCATACTGCTGTTCAACGGCCCGGACAGCCAGGACGTGCATACGGCGATAGGGCTGGCGGATGTAGCGTTAACGCGCGGAATCGAAGTGGAGATTTTTATGATGTACTCCGCCGTTCAAAACGCGACATTGCCGGGGATTGAAACGCTCGCCGACAGGGGGGCGAAGATAACCGTTTGCACCCACAACGCGGCCGAGAGAAAAGCGGCGATGTCGGAAAAATGTCATTACGGCGGACAGTACGACAACTCGAACATAGTCAACGACACCGACAGGTTTTTGGCGTTTATATGAGCAAGAGAGTTTGCGTGGTTTTCAACGAGTATCCGTTGGGCACGAACAAGACGTCGGAAAAACTCCGAATGGCTTTGGGGCTCACTCTCAACGACGACAACGAGGTTTCGCTTGTGTTTCTGGGGAACTCCCGCAGGGCGCTGGGGGAACTGGACGAGAAGGAGGCGAACATGCTTCCCATAGGAAAGCATCTTCTGATGATTGCGAAGATGAAGGGGAAGATTTTCGCGGAGGAGGGCGGCTCTTGGCCCGTGATGGACGGGCTTAATACCACGACGATTGGTCGAGCGGAGCTGAACGCAATGATGGACAAAGCGAATGTTTTATTGCATTAAGGAAACAATATGAAGGCAAGCCAGCTTGATCCGAACCTCAGGGTTCCGATTATAACAAAATACGACGAATCGGTGCTCGATCACATCGGCAACACGCCGCTGGTGAAAATAAAGAACATCACCAAGAACCTCGGCAAGAAAGTCGAGGTTTACGCGAAGGCGGAATGGGTGAATCCGGGCGGAAGCGTTAAGGCAAGGCCCGCGTTGCGCATGGTGAGGGACGGCATAAAGCAGGGAAAACTGGGGCAGGGAAAAGAGCTGATAGACTCCACCTCCGGCAACACCGGCATAGCATACGCCCTTATCGGAAAAATAATGGGGTTCAAGGTGAACCTTGTCCTGCCCGAGAACGTTTGCAGGCAGAGGAAGGGAACCATGGCTAGCCAGTTCAACGCGAACCTGATTCTTTCCGAGGCGATAGAGTCATCCGACGGCGCGATAAGGCTCTGCAAAAAGATTTACACCGAAAACCCGGACAAATATTTCATGCCCGACCAGTACAACAACCCGTCCAACTGGATGGCGCACAGGGACACCACCGCCAAGGAAATATGGGAGCAGACTAAAGGGAGCGTCACCCATTTCTTGGCGGGAATCGGAACATCCGGCACGTTGATGGGAACGACGAGGGGGTTGAAGGCGTTCAACGCCAAGATTCTTTCCTACGCCATCGAGCCGGCCGAGGCGTTGCACGGCATCGAGGGGTTGAAGCATATGGAAACCTCCATCATCCCCGGCATTTACGACCCGAAGGTTTTCGACGAGAAATTATCCGTCAAAACCGAGGAGGCGTACAAAATGGTCAGGAAGCTGGAGGAGGAAGAGGGATTGCTTGTGGGAACATCCGCCGGAGCGGCGATGGTCGGCGCCATGAGGGTGGCCGAGAGCATCGACGAAGGCATAGTCGTCACCATATTCCCGGACAGTTGCGAAGAATGCGTTATCGCCCACGGGGAGTTTTAGCCGGTGCGCCTGCTTATTGTCAGGAACCCGCAGTCCCCGCTTTTGGAATATCTTGACACGGGCGCGGAGAACATAAAGGTCGTCCTCGTTCAAAACGGGGTCTACTCCGACGAGTTGCGGTCAAACGGCGCGCTGTCGCTCGATAACGACGTGAGGGCGCGCAAGCTGGATGTGGCGAACGACAACCGTATAAATTACGACGAACTGTTGGACGCGGTTTTTCAAGCCGACAACGTTTTAGTCGTTTAGGAATAGGAGAAAAAATGAACATAGACATGAGCATCAACATAAAGGGGGAGGTTTGCCCCTACACTTTTGTGCGCTCAAAACTCGCCATAGAGGAGCTGGAGTCCGGCCAGGTTTTGGAGGTCATCACGGATCATTTTCCGGCGACAAAGAACGTCCCGCGTAGCATGGAGAACGAGGGAAACAAGGTGCTGGAGATAACCCAGCTAAACGAAAAAGACTGGCGGATGGTCTTCCAGAAAAAATAACCTCAGGCGTCATTCCCGCGAAAGCGGGAATCCAGTTCCGAAAACTATTTCAACACGGCGCAGGGGACGGAGCCTTCCGCCGCTGACGCCAAAATACCCTCGCGGAGGCCGGAGTCGGAGACTGAAATCATATCCTCCGAAAAGGCGTTCATAGTCGCCAGTGCTAAGGCCACGCCGGGTATTATCAAATCCTCGCGTCCGTTCTCCAGCGAGGGGATTTTACCCCTTTGCTCGATGGTCATCTTTCCGAGGTCGCCGAGAAGTTCGGTCACGGCCTTTCGCGTGAGTTTTTTGTTGTTCACTTTCTCCGGGCTGAAAGGATGGACGTTGTATAAAATCGCCGCTATGGAGGTTATCGTGCCGGCGGTGCCGACGAGGACGAACGGTTTTTCAGGATGTAGCTCTAGCGCGGTTTTCGCAAGCTCCGCCTTTAGGTAATCCGCCAACGCTTCATATTCCTCCGCCACCAACGGGGCGTGCTTTATGAAAGTTTCCGAAAGCCTTACGACGCCAAGCTCCGTCCCCACGGCCCGCACTTTCGCGTCCGCCCCTCTGTAAATGAACTCCGTGCTTCCGCCGCCGATGTCGAAAAGCAAAATCGGTTTTTCCGCGCCCACGACCATCTCGGCCCCTTTGAGCGACAGCTCGGCCTCTTTTTCCCATTCGATGATGTTCAGCGGGAAACCGAGCCTGCATTCAAAAAGTCTGGCGAACTCCCCCCCGTTTTTGGCGCGCCGCACGGCGTGCGTGGCGGCGGCACACATGCAAAAAGGTTTTAAGTGCGCGGCCCCCGCGACCATCTCGGCCGCACCGGCAAGCGTTCGTTCCATCGCCTCTTCCGACAGGAGTGTGGTTTCATGCGCCTTCTGCGCCAGGCGTGTTATTTTTTGAAGAGAACACAGATCCTTAAATCCGCCGTCCGGCGTCGTCTCCGCCACAAGCAGGCGGATGGTGTTGGAGCCGATGTCCATAGAGCCGTACCGTACGTTTTTTGTCACAATAAGATTCCTTGTCTTCAGATATTATTAAGGATGGACTAAGTCGTCCGACGTAATCAATAATATAGCAGAATGATTACCGTAAAAACCCCGACACGCATCGACCTCGCCGGAGGGACGCTGGACATCTGGCCCCTTTCGGCGATGTTCGCGCCATCCGTATCCGTCAACGCCGCGATTGATCTCTACGCGACGATAGAGGCGCGTAAGACCCGCAAGAGTCGGGACGTTCTCATAAAGAACGTAAACACCGGCGCTGTCGTCAAATATTCAAAAAATACGCCGGAGGCAAAAAAAACGCTTTTCCACCGCGCGCTGGACATAATCCCGTTGGAAGGCTGGGAGTTCTCGGCGACCTCCACTTCCCCCGCCGGAGCCGGATTGGGCGGCTCCTCCTCGATGCTCGTGGCGTTCCTGCGGACGCTCGACAAGATATGCGGTTGCGGCATGACGGACGGCGACATATTGGACACCGCCAAGAACATAGAGGCGAGGCACCTCGGAATCCCCACGGGGGTTCAGGACTACGTGGCGGCGCTCAACGGCGGTGTGAACGCCGTCTTGAACAACAAGCACGGGCAGGAGTCCCGCGCGTTACCGGTGAACCCGGACGAGGTCGAGCGCAGGGTCGTGTTGGTTTATTCCGGCGTGTCGCGCGTTTCAGGCGCGCCGAACTGGTCGATGATGAAAAAGGCGGTCGAGAAGGACGCGAAAACCACGGACGCTTTCGAGAGGATAGCGCGGAATTCTCTCGACGTGATGTCCGCCCTTTTGGACGGCAAATATTCCAAGGTCGGCAGGCTTGTCGACGTCGAGAGCACCCAGCGGGAGCTGTTGGGGCGCGGGGTTATAACCCCCGTGTTGCGGAAGGCGTTCTCCCTCGCCGTGAAGAACGGGGGGCACCCGAAGGTGTGCGGAGCCGGCGGTGGCGGATGTTTTCTCGTCTGGTGCGATCCGGACAAAAAAAAATCCATAACCACTTCGTTGCGGGAGTCGGGTCTTCGGGTTCTCGACTTTAAAGTCGCCCCGGAAAACCAAAAATAAGTTTGATGGAGCAGGTCGGTTTTCTAGGCGATTTAATAATCATTTTTTTCATGTCCGCCGTTGTCGTTTACGTTTTCGACCGGGTGAAAATCCCCGTCATTGTCGGGTTTCTCGTCTCCGGCGTGGCCCTTGGCCCCCACGGTCTTTCCCTCATACACGACATCAAGACGGTCGAGCAGTTGGCCGAGATAGGCGTTGTGCTTTTGCTGTTCTCGGTGGGGCTGGAGTTTTCCTTGGCGAAGATATTCAAGATGCGTCAGATAGTGTTTATCGGCGGCTCGATACAGGTGGCGCTCACCGTAGCCACAGCCGGACTTATTGCGTGGTTTTTCACGGGAAAAGGCGGGGTGTCGATTTTTATAGGGTTTTTGGTCGCCCTTTCCAGCACGGCGGTGGTGCTGAAGGTGCTTGCCAACAGGGCGGAGCTCAACTCGCTTCACGGGCAGAGCATTGTCGGTCTTCTAATCTTTCAGGATTTGTGCGCGGTGCCGATGATGCTTTTTACGCCGGTTTTGGCCGGGCAGGACGTTTCCGTAAGCGTGCTTTTGTACCTTGTGTTCAAGGCGGTCTTTCTGCTGGTCGTGGTCGTGGCCGCCGCGGAGTACGTTGTGCCGCACATCTTGTACCACGCGGTCAACACGCGAATACGCGAGCTTTTCATAATGGTGATACTCCTCATGTGCCTCGGCACGGCGTACATAACTTTCGAGGCCGGGTTGTCGCTCGCGCTTGGCGCGTTCATCGCCGGGATGATGATATCGGACTCCGACTACAGCCATCAGGTGGTTGCCGAGATACTGCCGTTCAAGGATATTTTCAACTCGCTGTTCTTCGTCTCCATCGGGATGTTGATGGATTTGCATTACGTCATGGCGAATTTTCCGCTGGTGCTTGCCGCGACGCTCGGCATTATTTTAATAAAGGCTCCAATCGCCGCCATTCCTCCGTTAATCCTAAAATATCCGGCGAGGCTCGCGATAATAACAGGCGTCTCGCTTTCGCAGGTGGGGGAGTTCTCCTTCGTGCTTGCCGGAGTCGGCATTAAGTCCGGCATGGAATTGGGGGGGATTTACCAGCTTTTTCTCGCGTCGGCCGTCGTCACGATGGCGGTAACGCCTTTCATGATGTCGGGTGGGCCGTTGATAGCCAACGCGGTTTTAAGGTACTTTCCGCGAATCAGATTGGATCGCGCACTCGACGACGGCGGAAAATATCCGCCCATCAAGGACCACGTGGTAATTATCGGGTATGGGCTTAACGGCAGACGGCTGGCAAAAGTGCTGAAAGCGACGGGCATCCCGTACAACATATTGGACATGAACCCCGCCGCCGTGCGCGAGGGGGCAAAACTGGGCGAGCCGATACATTACGGCGACGCCACGCGCGAGCACGTCCTTTCCCACATCTCCGCCGAAAAGGCGCGCGTGATGGTCGTGGCGACGTCCGACGCCTCGTCCGAAAGGCGGCTGGTGTCCGTCGCCCGCCATTTGAGCCCGACCCTGCACATCATAGTCCGCACGAGATATGTGCGTGAGATAGAGCCTCTGATGGCGCTCGGAGCCAACGAGGTCATACCGGAGGAGTTCGAGACGAGCATAGAAATATTCGCCCACGTGCTTCAAACCTACGACGTCCCGTTCAACGTGATAATGGACGAGGTGAGCAACGCGCGGGAATCGAAGTACGGGATGTTGCGCGGAGTCTCGGTCGGGAGGGGGGAGATGTCACCGTTGCTGACGGCTCTTTCAAACAAGCTCGGTCTTCAGACCGTGGAGCTAGTCAAGGACGGGAAGGCCGACGGCAAATCGATAATTGACCTGCGCCTCAGGGCCGAGACGGGGGCGACAGTTCTGGCGGTGCAAAGGCGTTCGGAGCTTGTCACCAACCCGGCACCGGATTATATCCTCGCGGCGGGGGACATCGTGTATCTTGTGGGGAGCGCGGCCCAACTTAAGGACGCCACCAAGCTTGTCAAAAGAAAAGATTGAGCGGATTTACCGTCCGCCAGTCGTTTTTTTTAGGAGTCGCCCGTCTTTAATTTGGAAATAATCAGGGCGCGAATAGCCTTTTCCAATTTAGCGGCTTCCTCCACGGGGGCGACAAAAACCTTGAAAAATTCGTACGGGGTGGTCAGTCCGCCCAAGTTGGCGTTCCCGGCGAGTTCCCCGACGCGGGTCGCCGCGTTTTTCGGGTCGACCTGCTCGCAAAAGTTCTCGCCGTGAGTGTTTTGAAAGAGGATGGTGACCTCGTCCAGATCCTTTTTCCACGGGTGCGAGGTGAGGTTGGCCACGAAAATCATCTTTGACACCATCGGCGGTTTTAGCAACGCCTCGTTGCTTATATACGAAAGCGAATTGTTTGGCATGAATTCGTTTATCAGCTTCATAAGTCCCTGTATGGTCTTGAGCGCGACCGGCGACTGGTTCGGGATGAGGTGAAGGAACGACTTGCCGTCAATCACCACGTTGACCGTGAGCCAGAAAATTACCTCGGCCAGCGACTGCCCTTTTTTTAAGGTCGCGTAGTCGATGTTTTGGTTGCGCGCCACCTCGGTAGCCACGTTTCCCCTGAACGCGCACCAAACCGGTTTCTTGCCGGTTTGGAGGATTGGATAAAACGTGACGGACTCCTGCCGCACCGCGTCGTCGGACGGCCTTTTAATCAGCTCTATTTTGCCTGGCTGGCGTTTGTAGAAGGAGAATAGTTTCCTGCCGAGCACCGTTCTGTCCGTGTCGGTTATCGTGGATATCGTCCCCTCCCCTGTTTTCAGAAGGTCCGTCACCTCCTTGTACGTCTCAAGAAGGAACGCGTGAAGCTCGTTCCCCAGTTTAAGCATGGACTCGAAATCCCAGTTTTCAAAGTCGTTCATGTGGTTGGTCGTCGTTTCGTCCCATCCCCAATCGTCGACGCAGTTTATCATCGCCTCTTCCTTGAAGCTCCGGGTCTGCTTCTTTCTGATACCGGGGATTATCTTGACCTTGGCCTTGTTGTAAAAACACTTCCGGATGAGGGACACGACGCCGTCGCGCTTTTTCCCCACGTAAAAATTCAGGAGCCTGTTTATCATCAACAGGTAAGGGTCGGTCGCCTTCGGGGTCTGCACGTCGGCTAAAACGTATTTTTTAAGCTCGTCGCAAAGAAGGGTGCTGTCGCCGTTCTTGTCGACCAGGCTCTCCATCAACGCGATCTTCATCACCGATTTGTACGGTGAATCCATGGCCTTGTTTATTTGCCACAGCGCGGCGCCGAACACCTCCTCGATTCCGATGTTACCGGCGTTCCCCAGGTCGACGTATCTAGATTTGTCGAAGCCGGTGGCGGCGGTGATTTTTTTTACCGAATCCGCGTACTCTTGGTCGGTGGTCGAAGGGGGGGTGAGCCACCATATCGGGTATTTTCCGGCGACGTGGATGCACGTCCTGTAGAACTCCTCCTTCAGTAATTTAGCCTGCGAGGACCCGGCGCTTTCCTTGTCCGCCGACCCAAAATCTCCGACCCGCACTTTGTCCACGTCGGAATAAAAGAAATGAATCTCCGTGTTTTGTTTTTCGGCCCACTTTTCCACCAGCACGAGTTTTTTGCGAAGCGTGGCTTGTGCTTGCGGCGTGAGTGTTTTTTCGTCAACCACCACCCAGAAGTCAAAATCCGACTGTGCGTTTTGGGCGCACGAGCCGACGCTTCCCATCAAAATCAAGGACTCTATCGCCGGTTTTCGCATGTTTCTGGATTGTTGATTTAAATCTCTTTCAATCGAAGAATAATCTTTGACGAGCGAGGAAGCGGTGCTTTTCATCTGTTCCGTAAGCTCAAAAACCGCTATTCCACTCGCCTCCTCCGCCCCATCGATGTACCCCGGAAGGGACGGGTGGTTGAAATGCAGAAGCACCGGGGCCAGATAGAGCGCGATGGCCGATTTTTGCGGGGCCACCTGCAAGGCTATATTAACCCGGCGTCTGTTGTACTCGATGAAATGCCTCTCGGCGGGAAGCAAGGACGAGTTTTGCCTCATCCTGTTGTCATTTAGCCCGCCTGACGACGATCTGTAATCCATTTACGTCCTCAACTATGTTTCGTTTTGCCGGAGTAGAGTTGCCCCTCGTGCTCCGACACATAGTCGCCCGCCTTGACCGCCGCTATCGCCCCCTCGCCGACGGAGACCGCCACCTGCCTTAGCGGGGTGGCCCTGCAGTCCCCGACCGCAAAAAGACCGGCGACCGACGACTGCATGTTTTCGTCGGTCTTGATAAATCCGGCGGAGTCTTTTTCGCACTCCACAAACCCGGTGTTCGGGACGACGCCGACGAAAACAAAAACGCCGTGAACCACAAGGTGGCGCTTGTCCCCGGTTTTTACGTTTTCAATGTCGAGTCCGGTGACGCCGCTCTGGTCGCCCTTTACCTCCGCGGCCTTGTGGTTCCACAAGAACTCGATGTTCGGCCGCGCCAGGACGCGTTCCTGCAATATCTTTTCCGCTCGAAGCGAGTCGCGCCTGTGAACCACGTAAATTTTGGAGACGAGCCTGCTCAGGTAGATGGCCTCTTTTACCGCCGTGTCCCCGCCGCCTATAATTGCTATGTCTCGTCCTTTGTAAAAAGGCCCGTCGCAGGTGGCGCAGGTGGAGACGCCCCTGCCGGTGAATTTCTCCTCGCCGGGAATCCCGAGTTTTGACGGCTCGGCCCCGGAGCTTATTATCACGGACTTGGCGGTTATCTTTTCTCCGCCGAGGTCGAGATGAAAAACGTCGTTTTTCTTAGTAATTTTTTCGACGAAGGCGTATTTTATGGGAACGTCGAGAGATTTGACGTGGTCCTCGAAATGCCCCACCAACTCCGACCCGGAAAGGGACGGGAACCCGAGGTAATTCTCTATTATGTCGGTGATGGCTATCTGGCCGCCAAGCCCGGCTTTTTCCAAGAGCAGGACGCTCATCTTCGCCCTCGTGGCGTAAATGGCCGCGGACAACCCGCCGGGGCCGCCGCCAATAATTACTATGTCGTACGAACTCATAATGTTCCCACCTGATTTTTTATATCCGTTGTATTCGTTGTCGTGTAGCCAGCCAGAAAGAATTCTAACCTTATTTACCCTTCGAAAAAAGAGGAAAACCGTCCGCCAGACCGGGGGGGTAAATAATATTTTAACGGAAATACTCCCTCACTTTGTTATAATGCCTCAAAACAATGTTGCATAAAAACGAGAGAGAGATGGAAAAAAACAAGACGGGCATCGACCCGCAGACCCACTTGGCTGGTGACTACGCGAAGATTTTCGGACACTGCGCGGTGTGCGGCGGGCCGATATGGTTCAACAGGCTTATCGACAGCTTGGGAACCCCGATACTCACCTATCACTGCTGGAACGGGCATTATCACGCCATGGACGAGCAAACGCTGGATCTTTACAAGAGAGGGAGCCTGAACCTCCCGCCCGAAGAAATAAGGAAAATCCTGCCTTTTATAAGGTTCATACGCACGGAAACGTAAATTGGACCCGCGAAAGCGCCTTGAGGAGCTAAAGTCAGAGATAAATCGCCACGACAGGGCTTATTATCTCGAAGACAAACCGGAAATAAGTGACGAGCGGTTCGACGCGCTCATGCGCGAGCTACGCGAGCTGGAAGAAAAACACCCGGAACTGATAACGCCCGATTCCCCCACGCAAAAAGTGGGCGGCGGCGTCTCCGCAAAATTCGCCCCTCGCAACCATAATCCCCCGATGCTTTCTTTGGACAACACCTATGACGCGGAAGAGCTTGAAAAGTTCGACCAGCGGGTTAAAAAGGGGCTTGCGAGAGAGGACGTGGAATATCTTACGGAACCCAAGATAGACGGGCTTGGAATCAACCTTGTTTACGTAGACGGCGCTCTCGTGCACGCAATCACGCGCGGCGACGGCAAGACGGGGGAGGATATCACCGAAAACGTTCTGACAATCCGGTCGATTCCGCGAAAAATGACGTTCAAGACTGGCTGGAAAAGGGCCGAGGTGCGCGGGGAGATATATATGCGTCGGAATGATTTCGAGTCGCTTAACGCCGAAAAGCTGAAAAAGGGGGAGGCGGAGTTCGCCAATCCGAGAAACGCCGCCGCCGGGAGTGTGAGGCTTTTGGACGCCGGGGTCACGCGGGAACGCAAACTGCACCTTTTCTGCTACTCGCTCTATATTTTCGGAGTCGACGGTTCCCCGGTGGCGGACAAGAATATGAGCACGCAATTTGAAATGCTAAAAAAACTTGTCGAGTCGGGGTTCCCGGTGAACGAAGGTTTTAAAAAGCACCCGTCCCTAAAATCGGTTTTGACCGAAATTGTGGATTTTGAAAAGACCCGCCTTTCCCTCGGCTACGACACGGACGGAATGGTGGTGAAGGTAAATTCCTTCGCCGACCAGCGGGAGTTGGGGGCCACCTCGAAATTTCCCCGGTGGGCTGTGGCGTATAAATACGCCGCGGAGCAGGCCCAAACCTTGGTCGAGGATATTATCGTTCAGGTCGGGCGGGTCGGCACGCTAACCCCCGTGGCTCTGCTTAGGCCGGTTTCGCTCTCCGGGAGCGTCATCTCCCGCGCCACCCTGCACAACGAGGACGAGATAAAACGGAAGGACATAAGGGTGGGGGACACGGTGATAATAGAAAAAGGGGGGGAGATAATCCCGAAGGTCGTGGAGGTGGTCGCGCAAAAAAGGGCGCCCGGCTCCAAACCGTTTTCCATGCCGCACAAATGTCCGTCGTGCGGCCAGCCGGCCCACCGAGAGGAGGGGGAGGCCGCGTGGCGTTGCGTCAACCGTTCTTGCCCCGCCCAAAGATTGGAGTCGATACTTCATTTCGTCTCGCGGGACGCGATGGACATAGAGGGGCTGGGGCCGTCCACGGTGGAGCAGATGTTGGAGAAGGGGATGTTGGGGGATGTCGCCGGACTTTTCCGGCTCGACTACGCCCGCGTTGCGGAGTTGGAAAAGATGGGGGAGAAATCCGCCGACAACATTAGAAGGGCGGTGGAGGAGGCGAAGGGGCGCGGCCTGCAAAGGCTGTTGACCGGGTTGGGGATACGCCATGTGGGGGAACGCGCCGCGATGGTGCTTTCTAGGCGGTACGGCTCCATGGACGAGCTTATGAGCGCGGGGGAGGAGGAGCTTTCCTCGATTTTTGAGATAGGGCCGAAAATCGCGCAAAGCGTCGCAGAATTTTTCAAGGACTCCGAAAACAGAAAACTCGCGAAAGATCTCAACGAATTCGGGGTCAACACCAAAAGCATCGAAAAGCGGCTTGACCGACAGGTCTTCGACGGCAAAACGTTCGTGATAACCGGAACGCTGGACGGGATGTCGCGCAACGAGGCAAAGGAGCTAATCACCCGCGCCGGGGGAAGGGTCTCCGGTACGGTGTCCAAAAAAACGGATTATCTTCTCGCCGGGGAAGAGCCGGGAAGCAAGCTGGACAAGGCGAACGAACTGGGCGTGAAAACCATCACGCTCGCGCAACTAAAGGAAATGCTCTGATGCAGGGGTTGCCAAATCATTCTGATTGACTGGGAATAAAAACTGCCATATTGTCTTTATATATTCCTAGAAAGTAGGGGGCGATGAAGAAAAGCGGTTCTATTGGCAGTCTTTTATTAGAAGTGAATTCCATCTATTCGCAGAAGGAAGTCGCCAATTATTTTGGGGTGGATACAAGAACTATCCAACGGTGGGAAATTGGGGAATGCACCCCCCCGCCATACGCGAAGCGGTCTCTCCAACAACTTCTTTTGCCACTCAATCTGTCGGCATACGAGCCTGAAGGGGATTTCACATTCATTGACCTTTTTGCAGGGATTGGAGGCATCCGCTTGGGGTTTGAATCACAGGGCGGGAAGTCTCTCTTTACCAGCGAATGGAATGAACATGCGGTTGAGACCTATCGGGCTAATTTTAATGACGACCATCCCATAGTTGGCGACATCACCAAGGTCCCCATTAAGCTTATCCCCGATCATGATGTGCTTTTGGCCGGTTTCCCATGCCAGCCGTTTTCTATTGCCGGAGTTTCTAAAAAGAACTCATTGGGCAGGGAACATGGTTTTAAATGCCAGACGCAGGGAACCCTATTTTTTGACGTTGCCAGAATCATCGAGGCAAAACGTCCAACCGCCTTCCTACTGGAAAACGTAAAGAACCTTGTCAGTCATGACCAAGGAAGAACCTTTAAGGTCATTAAGGAGACCTTAAAAGACGAACTAGGATACGAGATGCACTATAAAGTTGTTGACGGCCAGCATTTTGTCCCTCAGCACAGGGAAAGAATTTACATGGTGGGATTTAGGGAGAGAACGGATTTTTCTTGGGATGACCTCAAGCTACCCATTTTAAGCAAAGGCCCAAAGATAGAAAACATTCTTCACCCGGAGGATGGCACCGAAGCTACCGAGGATCCATTCACCAAAGGCAAGACAGGAACGGTTAATGAAAAATACATTCTTAGCGACCACCTTTGGAAATATTTACAGGATTACGCCGCAAAACATAAGGCCAAAGGAAACGGCTTTGGCTTCGGCCTTGTGAGGAAAGGCGGGATTGCAAGAACCCTTTCCGCACGTTATTACAAGGACGGCTCGGAAGTCCTTATAGACCGAGGCAGAGGGAAAAATCCCCGCCGCCTTACCCCCCGAGAATGCGCCCGGCTTATGGGTTTCGACACCAAAAAGAAAAAGGTCCAAATCCCCGTTTCGGACACCCAAGCATACAAACAGTTTGGCAATGCCGTCGTGGTGCCGGTTATAAAGGAAATCGCCCGTATCATGAAGCCGCATGTGATGGCGTTAAAGGCCGAGACCGTTATAAAGATTAGGAAAACGGCTTAAAAGGTTCGGAATGCCAATCAAAGACATTGAAGGTTATTCGGAATGGTCAAAAGACCTGAATGCTCTTTTGCGAATGTTACGCGATAAGGGAGGACGAAAGTTTTATGTTAAGTATCTTGCCGAAAATGACAACTCCAAAAACCAGCCGTATTTAGGTTCAGGATTTGAAGCACTTAATATCTTCCCGTTTGCCAATCCATACGCCGACAATGAAAAAGGCAGGGCCAATTTTAAGGCTAAGTTAAATTTCGCCTGGATAAGCGATGATGGCGAGGAGAGTGTTGCTCCACATGCCCAACTGATTCTTTATCCCAAATACCCTGAAGTCCGTTTTTCCGGTTTTCTTCGAGATTGTTCCAACCGACCTTCTTCTTTCATGTCGAAAAGGATGAAGGGGCGAGTGATTTTCTTTGCAATAACTGATAGCGGGAAGGTGTTGGGCCACGTTATTGGGAATAAAAGCTCCATAAAAAAAGAGTTGGAGGAGTTTCTAGGAACAAAAGCCGCCGAAGGAGTTTTGTTAGAAATTCCTTATAAAGATGAAAAGTTAATCGAAAACACCGAAGAGGAGTTGCTGAAAGAACTTTTAAGGATTCATCGCGACGGCTGGATAAAGTCGAAAAGGCTTTCACGTGGTAAAATCCTTAAATCTTGTAAGGCCTCCAATTGTGTGGGATATACTTTGGAAGCCGAATTAGGCATAATTCCCAACGGATATTCCGACCCAGACTTCCTTGGTTGGGAGGTAAAAGGGCATACTGTTTCCCAATTCAACAAATTCAAATCTGGCGTGATTACTCTCATGACCCCTGAGCCAACGGGAGGGTTTTATAAGGAAAAGGGGGTTGAAGATTTCGTTGTTAAGTACGGCTATCCAGATAAAAATGGCAAACCCGACCGCCTAAACTTTGGTGGCATTCATAAAGTAGGCAATAAACACAAGAACACCGGACTAACCCTTACACTTATTGGTTATGATCAAGAAAGCAGGACTATAAAGGATTCGTCCGGCGGTATTGCTTTAGTCTCTTCGAAAGGCCAGATTGCCGCCTTATGGGATTTTAGCGGTTTAATCGCTCATTGGAATCGCAAACATGCCCAAGCAGTATATGTGCCCTCGATGAAAGATGACGTATCGGAATTGAAGTATAGCTATGGCAACATTGTGCGGTTATGCACCGGAACAAATTTTCTCAAACTATTGCGAGCAATTAGTAGTGGAAACGTCTATTACGATCCAGGTATAAAGTTGGAAAATGTCTCTACTAAGCCGAAGACCAAAAGGCGAAGTCAGTTCCGTATTCATTCCAAGGACATTCCCACCCTTTACGAAAACACCCGCGAGAAAAACTTGTTGGAATAAAAAATGGAAGAAATTGGGTTGCAAGGGCTGAGGCCGCTTATAGACAAATGCGTGTTGTGCGGGGGGTGTCATCCGGACTGCCCCACGTACAAACTGACGCGGTACGAGCATGACGCCGCGCGCGGCAAAGTTATCCTGGCCGACGCGTTGTTGAAGGGAACCGTCCAGCCGACGCAAAAATTGGCGGAGACGTTCGCCCATTGCCTTTCCTGCATGGCCTGCACGCAGGCGTGTCCCGCCGGGGCCGACCCGGCGAGGGTCATCGTAGCCGCCAGGGGAGAGCTTTTCAAAAAGACC
>Ga0315281_10004544_pt1 | contig 20093 bp, 17 predicted proteins | sample YL17G07_0_MG_FD_204540 | JGI IMG/M metagenome (GOLD analysis project Ga0315281, IMG submission 204540) | Sediment microbial communities from Yellowstone Lake, YNP, Wyoming, USA - YL17G07_0 | ecosystem: Environmental > Aquatic > Freshwater > Lake > Sediment | place: USA: Wyoming | collected... | reverse complement strand
GCCACGCCCACCAACGCGATCACCGTCCCGGCCTTTTTGGCGCAGTTCCCATATGCCAACGAACGGCCGACCGTGTCCTACTACAACGAGGCTTCGGCCGCGCTACAACTCGCAATCCAGGAGGCACTGACGGGAGTGAAGTCCCCGAAGCAAGCCCTGGATGATGCAGCGGCGAAGTGGGTGACGCTCGCCCAATAGTGCTGCACAGCTGATTTGCGAGGGTGGATTTGCGATTGGGCAAGTCCACCCTCCGCTTTCCGATATGGCGGCTAGCACGTCCCCCTTGCGCAAGAGGCACCTCTCCCTGCGGCAACAGGATGCACGCATCGCGTGGATGTTGGTCCTGCCCAGCCTGGTTGTGATCCTCGGTGTGACCCTCTGGCCAATCCTGTACACCTTCGCCCTCAGCTTCTACCATGCCCCCACCGGAATCAACCAGGTCAGGACCTTTGTCGGTTTTGGCAACTACCTGACCGTCATCCGAGACCGGACCTTCTGGGAAACGATCGGGCGAACGATGTATTTCACCGTGGTCTCGGTGGGCTTGGAGCTGATGCTGGGCCTGGGGATTGCCCAGCTCATTCACTCTAAGCCATGGGGCTGGAGGTTCCTGCGGCTCAGTTTGATCATCCCCTGGGCAGTTCCGACTATCGTCAACGGGGCCATGTGGCGCTGGATCTACAGCGCCGATTTCGGTGCCCTAAACGGCCTGTTGATGCAATTGGGCTTGATAAAGCACTACGTGCCGTGGCTGTCTCTTCCCAACGCAGCCATGAACCTAATCATCCTGGCGGACGTCTGGCACATGATGCCGTTCGTCGCCCTGATTCTGCAGTCCGCCTTGGCGACTCTGCCCGAGGAACTGGAGGAGGCCGCCGCTGTCGACGGGGCCAATGCCCTGCAGCGGTTCTGGAGCATTCGCCTGCCCATGCTGCGTCCGGCCATCCTGATCGCGCTGATCGTCCGCACGGTGGATGCTTTTCGCGTGTTTGACATCGCCTACATCATCACCAATGGCGGACCGGCATTCCGCACTGTCACCATCACTTACCTGACCTATTTCAATGCCTTTGCCTATGGCAAGCAGGGCATTGGCGCTGCCCTTTCGTTCCTGATCTCGGTCTTCTCGATCACCATGGCGGTCATTTTCATTCGCTTCCTCTATCGTCCCGAGGAGACCCAATGATCCCCTATCGAAGGATTCTGCGGAAGCTGGGATTGTTCCTCTTGACGCTTCCGGTGCTGGCCTTCATCTTCTTCCCGATCCTTTGGCTGTTCACCGCCAGCCTTTCCACCCAGGTTGAGCTGTTTGCGATCCCGCCGCATTGGCTTCCCCAGCATCCGACATTTCAGAACTACCTGGACATCTTCTTCCCGAGCCAGGCGGCCTCAACCGTCCCGCGGACCTTTGCTATTGCCCTGCTGAACTCAATCAAAATCGCATCGGCCGTGACACTGATCTGCATTCTGATTGGCAGCTTGGCCGCCTACGCCCTCGTTCGCATCCCCTTCCGGTTCAATCGTGCCATCCAGATCGGCATCCTGGGGTCTCGAATGATCCCCGAGGTTTCGCTGATCCTGCCCCTGTTCATCGTGGCCTCGACGCTGCAATTGATCAACAAGCCGATTGTGCTGATTATCGCCTACATGAGCTTCGCGCTGCCTTATGCCATTTGGATGATGGCGGCGTTCTTCCAGACGGTCCCGGTCGAGCTGGAAGACGCCGCGCGGATTGACGGTTGCAACCGCCTCGGCATTCTCCGCTGGATTGTCATGCCGGTCGCCGTTCCCGGGCTGATCTCCACAGCCATGTTCACTTTCTTGCTGGCGTGGGATGAGTTCTTCTATGCATTGATCTTCACCAGTACCCTCGCGGCCAAGACCGCTCCCGTGGCAATCGCCGAATTCATCGGTCGGTACGCGGTCAACATCACGGGGATGATGGCAGGAGGTGTCCTGGCGGCACTGCCGCCCGTCATCCTTGGTCTCATATTCCAGCGTTACGTGGTGAGTGGAATGACGGCCGGGGCCGTTAAGGGTTGACGGAATGCCAGAGCGATGGGCCACGGACCGCTAGCGATTGGGGCGGGCCGGTTGTTCATCGTCCTGGCTCGAACGTGTCCAGTGTCAGGCAACCACACCCGGCCCGCGATGCTGGGAGTCCAGCAAGCCGGCCACAGAACGAATCAACGCCTCGCGCACGCCGGACTCATCCAATCGCGCCGCCTGCATCCCAAGGAGCACACCCCCCGCGACGGGCGGCGCGGTCAGGCGGACGAGGCGGGCCAAGGGTGCCTCGGCCAAGATGGACGTGCGCATGGGATCGATGAGCATTGACCCGCCGTCGAACAAGCTCCCAACGAGTACGACCTCAAAGGCCTCGCCGCCGATTCTCAGTTGACGAATGACCCCGAGCGCCAGATTGCCCAGCTCAGTCCCTGCCCAGCCAATGGTCGCTCGGGCGGCCTCGTCCCCTTCCTCGGCGATGCGGAAGATCAGCAGCGCGGTGTCAGGCCCCAGAGTGTAGCGACGCGAGCTGAGGCCGCTGAGCAAATCCTCGACATTCTGCGCGCCGCAGTGCTCCACAAATCGTTCGGCCAGCAGGGTCTTCGGCCCACGGAGGGACCAGCCTCGCGAGACGGCGCGGATCGCCTCCTCTACGAGCTCCGCCGCACCGGCGGCCTCCCCCATCTCCCATCCGAGGCCGGTCACGCGCCCCACGCGGTGGTCCCGATCCCAACCCCAGCAGTTGCAGCCTGTGCCGGCGACAACCGCCACGCCCCATCCTTCCCGGGCACCGGCCAGTAGGCCAATGATGGCATCGTTGGCAATTTCAACCGGGCACGTCAGCCCCATCCTTCGCACGACAGCGAGCAGGGCATCTCGCTGGGAGGGCCAGTCGAAGCCGCCGATCCCGAAGCCTGCGCCTTGAATCTGGCTCAGCGAGGCACCGGCCCGATCGAGAGCCATTTCCACGGAGTCGTTCAGGACGTCAAGCAGGCCGTCGTACCCAACGTTGTCCGGGTTGCCTGGACCGGCCTCGCCGAATCCGAGCACCCGCCCGCTCCCATTGGCAACGAGCGCGTGGGTCTTTGTCCCTCCGACATCAGCCCCAAGGAAGATGTCCGACATCCCCTAACCCTTCCGCCAGAAGCGAGGCAAATGGGCGCGGTGCGTCCGGAGCATATCTTCTAGAACAGCAGCGACGCGATCGGCGGGAGGGCCGAGGGGATGCGCCAGCAGAGCCTGATGGGCAAGGGCGCGGTCGCCGCTCAGCGCCGCCTCAACGATCAGGAGTTCGACCATCTTGACCTGAGCGATAAGCCCGTAGCAAACCGGCGGCAGGGGTTCGGTGGGAAGAGGATGAACGCCTTGTCGATCCACACGGCATGGGAGTTCGAGCACCCAGTCCGCCGGCCAACCCGGCACGGCGCCGTTGTGTCGGGTGTTGACGACGTGCGTTTCGCCCAGCGCGTTATGGTGCGCCGTGAGGAGCTGGGTGGCGACGGTCGAGTAGTACGCGCCGCCGCGCTCCATCAGCCCTGGCGGAGGCGTGTTCCTCGCTGGATCGGCATACTCACGCAGGAGCCGCTCTTCAATCGCCATCACCTGCTCGGCTCGGGAGGGCGGCCAAGCCGCTTGTGCTGCCAGCATGCGGTCGGTCTGATAGTAGTAGCGCAGGTAGTCGTTGGGGATCATCTGCAGGACACGCAGGGTAGCAGCGTCCCACTCGGGCTCGGTTCTACTTTCGAGCTCTTCCAGGAAGCGGCGCATCACCTGGGGCCACAGGTCCTTTCCGTCGATAAGCAGGCCCCGGTGCCAGGTGAGATGGTTGAGGCCGAGCGTGCGCAGCTCCGCGCGCCCTGGCGGGATCTCTCCTACATCCGGCCGCAGCAGCTCGAGCAGCTCGGTCTTGGTGTGAACGGCAACATTGCACACACCCACCGAGGCGATGTCTGGAGCGTGCCGCTGCAGCGCTTCGGTAATCAGACCGGATGGATTCGTGAAGTTGACCAGCCAGGCCCCCGGCGCCACGGTACGCATGTCCTCGGCGATATCTAGGATCACCGGAACGGTCCGCAACGCCTTGGCCATGCCCCCGATCCCTGTCGTCTCCTGCCCGATCAGGCCGTGGCGCTTCCCCAGGTACTCGTCCTCGCGCCGGGCCGCCATCTGCCCGACCCGCAACTGCGTGATGACATACGAGGCACCCGCCAGTGCTTGACGGCGGTCGGTCGTGCAGACCACTTCGAACGGTGAGCCACGCGATACCACCATACGTCGGGCAAACCCGCCCACGACGCCCAGCCGATCGTCGTCAATGTCCATGAGGACCAACTGGCGAAGCGGGAAGGCCTCCACGCGGTCGAGAAACCCATTCACCAACTCGGGTGTGTAAGTAGAACCGCCACCGATGACTGTCACCCGCATGATCGTTGGCTCCCCAGGACGGCACGTGCCCCTTGCGGGCACGTCCCTAGATCGCTGCTTTGGGTCCAGCCCCAGCGCACCTTGCGGCGAATACTGGCAAGAGGGCTTGTTCGTCCTCGAAGGCGCAGTCGAGGAACGCCTTCGCCTTCGCATACGAACCACACAGAGGGTGAGCGACCAGCGCGGCGATGGCGATGCCGGGGTCACCCGTGAGCGCTGCCTCGATCGCCAGCTCCTCGTACGCCTTGACCGCTTGCACCAGACCGCGCACCGTGATCGGCATGGGGCCCACGGGCACGGGCTCGGTGCTCTCGCGCCGAAAGCGCGCCGGCACCTCGACACACGACCCCGGCGGCAGCTCTGGCAGGGCTTCGCCATTCCGCACGTCGGCCACCACGAGCGCGCCGGTGTCGTGAACAATCGCTTCGATCACCTGCAACACCGGCTCGTAGTATTGAGCGCCGCCCTTGGCAGCCAAGATCTCGCGCGCCTGCTGGTCATATCCGGTGCGCTGGTAGATCGCCCGCAACTGCTCGTCGGCAGCAATGTCCCGCTGCCCGTCGGTTTGCGGGCTCAACCGATCTTCTTCCAGCACCTGTTCCGGGTAGTAGAAGTAGCGGCAGTACCAGTTGGGGACCATGCCCAAGATCTGGAGCCAATCAGGATCCACCAGCGCATCGACCAGCCCGCGGCGGTAGAGGGTCGCCTCACGGTTGCGCGCTTCCGCCAGCAGGCGCCTGAGCACCTCCTGACCGTCCAGGTAGGCCCGAGGTACCCAACCCAGATGGTTGAGGCCGAAGTACTCGATCCGCACCCGGTCTATGGAGACGTCCAGGGCTTCGGCCAGACCGGTGACGAGGTTGATCGGGATGTTGCAAAAGCCGATCGTGCGCAGGGAGCTGTGGTTCAGGAGCGCCTCGGTCACAATCCCGGCCGGGTTGGTCAGGTTGAGCAGGCAGGCCCGAGGGGCAAGGCGTTCCAGGGCCTGGGCGTACGCCAGCGCCACCGGCACGGTGCGCAGCGCGCACATGAATCCGCCCGGCCCAGTCGTCTCGTTGCCGACCATGCCGAAGCGCATCGGCAGCGTCTCGTCGCGAATGCGCGCCAAGCTGCCACCGACCCGGATCTGCAAAATGACGAAATCGGCGCCTTCGAGCGCCTCGTCCGGGGCGAGGGTTGTCCGGATGCGCAGGCCGCGGCCCGCCGACTCCACGAGCCGACGCGAAACCCCGGCCACCAGATCGAGCCGTGCGGGGTCCAGATCCAGCAGCGCAACCTCGTCGACGGCCAGCCTCGAAACAGGCTGGAGCAGGCCGGCGAACAGTTCCGGCGTGTAGCTGCTTGCCCCTCCAATGACGGCGATCTTCAGACCCATGGCGATGCTCGAGCCCTACGCCTTGAGGGCGCCGGCCAGCAGGCCGCGCAGGAACTGCCGCTGCATGATCAGCACGATCAGGATGACCGGGACTGTAGCCAGGACCGAGGCGGCCATCTGACTTCCCCAGACCACCATGCCCTGGCGCAGTTGCATGTTGGCGATGCCGACCGGCAGGGTGAACATCGACTCCTTGCGCAGGACAATGAGAGGCCACAGGTAGTCGTTCCAGATGAACAGGAAACGGAAGACCACCAGCGTCCCCAACGCCGGCCGACTCAAGGGGACCATGACTCGCCAGAAGATGCGGAACGGGCCGGCGCCATCGACCTTGGCGGCGTCGATGAGTTCGTTAGGGATGGTCTCCATGTACTGGCGTAGCAGGAATATGCCGTAGGCGTCGATGACACTTGGCCAGATGAGGGCGTGGTAGGTGTTGATGAATCCGATCTTGGAGAACAGCCAGAAGGTCGGGATGAGCGTGGCATAGATAGGCAGCATCATCGTGCCGATCATCAACCAGAACAGGAATGCCTTGCCCCGGAAGGTGAACTTGGCGAAGGCGTAGGCGGCCAGGGCGTCCGTCGTCACCACCAGGATGAGACTGGCGAGGGTGACGATTAGCGTGTTCTTGTAGTAGGTGAGGAAGGGAACAACTAGCGTCAGGCCCTTGAAATGATACCCGTTGAGCAGCCGGTCGTACTGCTCCAGCGTCGGTGCTGCGGGGAAGACATGGCCCGAGAAGATCTCTGCGTCCGGCTTAAATGACATGGCGGCCATCCAGATGTAGGGGAACAAGTACAGGATGGCAAACAGACACAGGAAGCCGGCGATGCCCCAGCGCAGGATTCGGGCTTGTCGCATGATGCTCTACCTTCCCCGGTCTAGTACTCGACCTCGGCCTTCACGAATCGGAAGTTGAGATAGCTTGAGACGAACATGATCAAGGACAGGATGATAGCCATAGCCGAGGCATAGCCGAACTTGTGGTAGAGGAATCCCTGTTCGTACAGCATCACGGCGATGGTCTGCGTCTTCCGTAGTGGGCCTCCGCCGGTGAGCAACTGAGGCTGGGCGAAGATCCCCCACAGGTAGATCACGCTGGTGACTAGGACAAAAGCCAGCGTCGGGCGCAGCAGCGGCAGCGTAATGTGCCAGAACTCGGACCAGCCACTAGCCCCGTCGACGCGGGCGGCATCATAGTACTCGGAGGGGATCGAGCGCAGCCCGGCAGCAATGATCAGGGCGTCCCATCCGAGCCCTGCCCAAATGAGCATGACGATGATGGCTGGCAGGGCCAGGCGCGCATCCTGGAGCCACTTCTGCGGTGCCAAGCCCAGCTGCTGGACCAGGACGTTGAAGTAGCCGTAGTCGGTGTTGTAAAGGTACCTCCAGATGTAGGCGATGACGACGACCGAGGTGACGGAGGGCAGGAAGAAGATGACCCGCAACAGAGAAGCCAGGCGGTCGTTCACCTTCTCCAGGAGGACCGCCAGGGCCAGCGAGCCGGCCGTTCCGACGACGGTGCATACGACGGTGATGATCAGCGTCACGCGTAAGGCGCTCCAGAATCGCGGGTCCTTCGACAGGGCAATGAAGTTCTGCAGGCCGGTGAAGCGGATGCTGGTCATCCCGTTCCACTCGGCCAAGCTGAGGTAGCCGGAGAACAGGATCGGCAGCAGCTGGAAGGCAATGAACCCGACAAAGAACGGCGCGATTAACAGGTAGGGCGCCACGGCGGACTCGCGATGCGAGGCATGCTGGCGCTTTCCTGCTGGGGACAGGGCAGGACTGTTGAGGGATGGAGTAAGGACAGGCATGCTCACCTCCTTGAGGAGGGGGTTCCAGCCGGCGGACCGGCTGGAACCCGGGACGTCCGTCTCGCCGTCGCGGGCTAATCCAGCGGCGGCGCTGCAGCCACGGCCGCATCGAGCGCTTCCTTGGCAGTTGCCAGGCCCGTGGTGGTCTTGACGATGGCCTCGCCGATTAGGTCACCCACCTCCCGCGAGGGTAGTTGCATCGGCATCGTTCGCAGCGCCCATTCGGCCACCGAACGCCCGATGGGCACACCGAAGTATGGGTTCACTTCGTCGAGGGCGGGATCGGTCCAGGAGGTCTTGAGGGACGGAACACCCGCTACGATCTTGAAGTATTCCGCCTGGTTCTTGGCCGACTCAGCGTACTTCATGAACTCCCACGCCAGGTCGGGATGGGCGGCCTTCTTGGGGATGGACAGACACGCCCCACCCGTGGCGGCGTCATAGGGCCGGTTCGCCTGCCCCCAGGGCAGCGAGGTAATGGCCCACTTGCCCGCCAGGTCCGGCGCGCCAGAAGCCAGCTCGGTGGCAAACCACGAGCCGCGCATGACGGCGAGGATATCGCCGCCGCTCAGGGCCACCATCGGATCGCCATCCGTATTGATGTCCCACAGCTTGGCGACATTATGCTTGTTCACCAGATCGGAGTACAGCTGCAGCGCCTGGACCGCCACATCGCTGTTAAAGACGTACTTGGTCCCATCGTCGCTGATCAGGTTGCCGCCCAGGGGGGCCAGGAAGCTCTGGTACCAGATGTAATAGTCGTTCTGGTCGACGATCAGGGCCGGCTTCCCGGTCTCTTTGACGACCTGCTGAGCCAGCTTGATGAAGTCATCCGTGTTCTTGGGCAGCTCCGTCATCCCCAGCGTGGCCATCGCCGCATCGTAGACATCCTTGCGATAGAACAGGACGTTGAAGTCGAGGTCAAGCGGGACGCCGTATTGGACGCCCTTCCAGGCATACATGTTGTAGCCGCCCGGGACGAAGTCGGCGACGCTGAGCTCGGTGGCAGCCTTGTCCAGCGGGAGGACGGTCCCATTGCGGATCAGGTCGCCCGCCCACATTGGGTCGAGAGTGACAACATCGGGGACACCCTCGCCCGAAGCCAGAGTCGTCAAGATCATGGCCTCGTAGGGGTCGTATTCGAAGCGCCCGACCTCGACTTTGACGCCTGGGTGAGCAGCCTCGAAGTCGGGCTTGATGGCATCCAGCCAGTCTGCCGTCCAGACGAAGCCCCAAACCTGGAGTGTCGTCTCAGCCGCTGCAGCCGGGGGTTCGGTTGCGGCGGGCGGCGCGCTGGTGGCCCCACCGCCGCAGGCGGCCACCACCAAGCCGATGGCTACCAGAAGGCTTGCACAAAGGAACGTTCGGCGTGATCTCATGGCATTCCCTCCTTAGGGGACTTCGTTGGTGCACGGAATCCATATGTGATTCTTGTGGGGCATCCCCGGTGTGCTCAGAGTCTTGCCCGATCTCCCCTCCCTCTGCCTGCCGCTGCCGATCAGAACCTGATGGTGGGCGGACCCACCCGCAGTATGCCGCGACAGTCAGATCCGTAGCGGCTGTTATCCTCTTTCGCCCGCCCTTCTAAGGGCAGCCGCATGAGCGGCGGATCACCAGGTCGGTGGGAAACAACACCTCCCGTGGGATCAGACCGTGATGGGTCAGACGGATCAGCGCCTGGGCCGCCTCGTAGCCGGACTCCTCGATCGGGGCCCGGACAGTGGTGAGCGGAGGCGTGATGTACTGTGCTGCCGGGACGTCATCGAAGCCCACGACGGCGACGTCCTCGGGCACGCGCCGGCCGGCGCGGGTGAGCGCCTGGATGGCGCCGATGGCCGACTCGTCATCGGCGGCGAAGATGGCATCCAACCCCACGCTGTCCAGGATCCATTGCTCGACCGCTTTCTGGGCCACGCGAGGGTCGAACCCGCCGACCGCCAACAACTCGGGCCGCACGGGGATGGCGTGCGCCGCGAGGGAGTCGAGGTAGCCGCGCTCGCGCCAATGCGAATCGTTCGAGCCCTCGGGGCCGGCCAGGAAGCCGATGCGTCGGTAGCCATGGGCGTCGATCAGGTGATCGACCATGCGGCGCGAGCCGGCCTTGTTCTCAAAGGCGACGTAGGGAATGGGCGGGGAGGCTGGCAGGGTGAAATGCAGCAGCACAATAGGGAACCCGGAAGAGTGCAGCCGCAGGATCTCGGCACCGGGCATTCCGTCGGGGAAGACCAACATGCCATCGGTATTGTGGTTGCCAAATGCTTGCGCAGCCGGGCGTTCGGTGGGGCCGGCGCCGCGGCTGGAGTAGATCAGCAGCCCAAGGTTGTGCTCGACGGTGGCGGCCGAGATGCCGCGGAGCAAGGGTGGGAAGAAGTGATCCCACCCAATTTCGGGCAGGATCAGGCCGATAGCGTTCGTCCGGCGGCTGGGGAGGTTGCGGGCCGCAGCCCGGGGAGCGTAGTGCAATTCGGCGATGGCCGAGCGCACCCGTTCAGCCGTAGGCGGGGCCACGCTGTCCGGGTGGTTGAGCACACGGCTGATCGTGGCGATCGAAACGCCAGCCTGCTTGGCAACGTCAGCAATCGTGGCTGGCTGGCCTCTGGGCGAGCGGGCCATCCTTCCCCCTCAGCGTGTCGGCTGTAAGCGTTTTCTGAAAGCGCTTACAAGATACCCCGTTTCCGTCGGTCATGTCAAGTCCTGTCCCGGTTGTAATGGCACTGGGTGAGACGAAAGTGGCGAACGGTAGGTCGGGGCGGCCTCCCCTTTGGGAAGGGCGAACGTGGCAAATCTGGCGCCTCAGGCCTGCCATGCTGGCGCGAAGAGCGAGGTAAGCCGTGTCGCCTAAGCGGCGATAGGGCAATGGAAGGATGGTTGCGCGGATGAAGATCCTGCATTCACCCAAACCCCCTCAACGTTCGCGATTGGGCAGGCCATCCAGTCCCATTGTCAACCTCAGCTAACGGGATTGTGGCCATCTGGTCAAGCTGGCGGCTTTGCCTCCGAGAGGGGCGTTGCCCTAGAGGCCCATTCGCCCACTTGTTGTCAACAGCGGTCGAAAAGCAGTCCAGAATCAGCGGTTGAAAAGTAGGCCACTTTGTACCTAGCCCAAGACGGTGGCTGGGCTAGGCCTGGGTTTGTGGTCAGACAGCTTCTTGTCTCTGAGGCGGTAGGAGTCTCCTTTCAGCGAGAAAATCTCCGCATGGTGGACGAGGCGATCGATCATCGCGGCCGCGACGACGGGGTCTCCGAAGATCTCGCCCCATGCGGTGAAGGGCTTGTTGGATGTGACGATCACCGACCATCGTTCGTAGCGAGAGGAGACGAGCTGGAAGAACAGGTTTGCGGCCTCGGCGTCAAAGGGGATGTAGCCCACCTCGTCGATGATGATGAGTGGCGTGCGCTCAAGCAAGCGGAGGTAAGCCTCGAGCCGTTTCTCGTGGTTAGCTGTCGCAAGCCTCATCACCCATTGAGTTGCGGTGGCAAACTGGACCCGGTGGCCAGCCAGGCAGGCCTTCATCCCCAACGCCACGGCCAGATGGGTCTTGCCCGTGCCCGGTGGACCGAGGAAGATCACATTGTCCCTGGCTTCGATGAAGGAGAGGGTTGCCAAGTGGAGAACCACCTGCTGGCGCAGGCTTGTCTGGTAGGTGAAGTCGAAGTCTTCAATCGTCTTGCGGGCCGGGAAGTGAGCTGCGCGGATGCGGGCTTCGCCGCCCTGTGCCTGCCTGGCGAGGACCTCTTGATCCAGAAGCACGGCCAGAAAGTTCTCGTAGCTCCAGCTCTCGTTTCGGGCTTGCTCGGCAACTCGCGTGACGGACTGGGCGATGCGCGGTGCTTTCATCTGCCGGATGAGGTAGGCCAGGTCGTTCATGCCACCACCTCCTCCGACACGAGGGCATCATAGACGCTGAGGTCCCGCTGCTCCACGCCGAGCGCCGCATGCCGCGGCAGCTGCAGACCAGGCACCAGCTCGCGAGGGAGCACGGGTGCGGTCCCCCTGCGCAGGGACCACGGACGGTCTTGGTGCCCAGGGAGTGTCAGCACCTGATGGTGGCCGAAGCAGCGAGCATGTTGGGTCACGAGACGCCCTTGGTCAAAGATGCGCACCAGGGCGGGGTCCAGCTTGGCCGCCAGTCGTCTTCCAGCCAAGATCAAGGGAATCGAGTAGTCGTTTCCGTCGAGCCGGACGTAGCCCCAGCGGCTGGCTTTGGCAAAGAGGATCTCCTCGGTTTGGTAGGGCTCCTCGGGAAAAGCCAGGAGATGGGTCCGCTCGAGTTCGAAACGATCGATCGGGCGCTCGTCCAAACCGGAATGCATTCGCACGTTGCAGATCATGTCCCGCCAGGTGAATCCTTGGCCGTGCAGGTCTTCCATGTCGGCGAACTCCCGCCCGGCCCAGAAGTTGGTCTTCAGGTACAGGATCGGGCGCTCCACCAACCCCTTCTCGTGCGGCTCCCCAGGCCAGGTCGGCAGAGGGCAGAACTGGTAATGGTCGGCGAACGGGAGGAATGCCGGATTGAAGGTCACCTCGGCGCCCCGACGCGACAGAACCACCGACTTGAGGTTGTCGTACACGATGGTGTGAGGCGTTCCCCCGAAAAAGGCCAGCGCTTCTGCATGGCACCTCAAGAAGTCAACCAGCCGTGTGCGGAAGGAGAAGACCACGGTCAGCATCCGGCTGTACCCAAGGACCATGACAAAGGCATAGACCCGTCTGAGCTTGCCATATGCATCGGGGATCGGGTCGGGCATCTCTGCCCAATCCACCTGCCCAATCTCCCCCGGCAGGTACACCGTCCTCTGGAAAGCGGCGATCGGGCGTGGGCGCACTCTGCGCAGATACGCTCGCACGATCGTTTCGCCTCCCGTGAAGCCCTCCTGTGTGAGTATCTCGCGCACGCGCACGGCCGACAGTTTTGGGTACTCGGCGATCAACTCGGCGATGCGCGCCTTGAACGGATCCAGCTTCGAAGGCCGCGGTGCCCGCCGATACACGGGCGGCCCCTTCGCTCGAAGAGCCCCCGCCACTGTCTCGCGCGCCTTCCCAAGTCGGCGGCTGATGCTTCGGATCGACATGCCTTCCACACGGTGCAACCGTCGAATCTCGGCCCATTGCTCCACGCTGATCATCCTTCCAGCCTCCCCGTGCCCCGAGTTTGCTGCTCGGCTGGAGGCCGATGATAGCCGTCCGGAGTGGCCTAGTTTTCGACCGCTGGTATTGGCCTATTATTCAACCGTTGCTGACAACTTGTCCCTCTCCCGATTGACTGACAGTCAAGGCGAATCATTCCATGAAGGCAAGGTTGCTCAACCGCACCTAATCGGGCTCCAGGCAAACTCGGAGTATCCATGTATATGTTGGATGGGGACAATGCAGCGAACTACCCTGACAGACAGGGACTGGGAATTCGCGGTGTTGTCCGGGTCTTGGCGGACGAGAGCCTGGAGGGAGCAAGCGGCCGGCCCCGTCCGAAATAGACCAAGCGACGTCTGGACACTTGGTAGAATCGGGCCATTCGTGACGGGCCTGCAGTAGGCCGGCCCAGTCTACACTGATGTCAGCGCTGGACATTCGCTTCGGGCGGAGTGAGAATTCTATGGGTGGACAAGTCTACTTCGGTTCGGCACACCAAACACGGCTCGAAGCCTCCGAAACGCTCCCCGCCAAACTCGATCTCATCCTTGACCGGCTGCAACTGCGCGACCGGGTGAAAGACGAGATGGTCGTGATCAAGATGCACACCGGAAACGACCTCAACTACTCCACCATCCCGCCGGTCTTCGTCCGCAAGGTCGTGCAAGCCGTGAAAGACGGCGGGGGCAAGCCCTTTGTGGCCGACGTGACCTGGGATGTTGAGGGAGCGGAACTGCGCGGGTACAGCCCGGACATCATTGGCTGCCCTGTGTACCCGGCCGGAGGCCCACAGGACAAGTACTTCTACGCTCACGAACGTCCCTACAAGAACATACGGGAATGGAGGGTGGCCGGGCTGATCGAAGAGGCTAGTTTCCTGGTCAACTTCGCCCACGTCAAGGGGCACCCCTCGTGCGGGTTCGGGGGCGCGCTCAAGAACTTGGCCTTGGGCTGCATGGTGGGGGAGACGCGCAGCGCAATGCACGACAGCTGCCACGTTGATCGCTACTGGTTCAGCGACAAGTGCCCGGATCCAGATGTTCGCAAGCTAGTGGTCGAGTCCTGCCCGCACCTGGCGCTGGTCGAGGACAAGGAGCGGCCCGGCGAACTGCACCTGCACATTGAGCAGTGCAACCAGTGCGGGCGCTGCCTCAAAGTGGCCCCCGTGGGCAGCTTGCGAATTGACCCGGTCAATTTCCACAGCTTTCAGGAAGCGTGCGCCATTAGCACAGCCATCACGCTCTCCACCTTCGCCCCTGAGAAGGCCGTCCATCTCAGCCTTCTGACCAACATGACGCCGCTATGCGACTGTTTTGGATTCACGACCCTGGCCATCTTGCCCGATGTGGGTATCCTCGGGTCGGACGACATACTGGCACTCGAGCAGGCCAATCTCGACCTCACCGCACACCTCAGTTTGATTGAAGAGAACGTGCCCGCCGCGCTCGAGGTCCACGACCGCCGAGGTCACCCGTTTCAGCAGCTGCATGGGCCGCTCAAGGACCCGTACAAGGTGCTCGAATATGGCGAGGCGCTCGGGCTGGGGTCGCGGACATACGAGTTGGTTGATGTGCTGCCGGTGAGCGCGATCAGCCGCGCACCCATCGGGTTCATTTCCGCTCGCTGAGGTGAGTGGAGTCTTGACTCTGTTCACGCTTGGTCGGGAAATGGGCTAGGATCGGAAGCGCAATATTCTCTCCGGCATAGGTGCTGCCAATCGGCCAGGAGATCGATCCGCTCGTCACCTCCTGCCAAGCCGCACATCCGGCCAACCCTCTCCGCGATTTCACTTTCACAACAGGTTCTTTCTCCACCCTAATCCGGCTCGCCGATCGGTCCCGCTTCCGAAGGTGAGTGTTTCCGTGCGCAGAAGCGCTAGACTCCGCGTGCCCCTAGGGACCTAGATCAACCCCAAGGCCGTATGCGACTGATGTTGTTCATAGGCGGCCAGCACGAGGCAGACGAGGGCAATGGGGGGTGTCTTCACCGGTTTTCGACTACGAATGGTCTGTCGTCAATCTCGGGCTTGCCATCGATGCCATTTGGCCATGCGAGTATGGCAGAAACTTGGTCGACCGCAAGAAGGACAAAGTGGTCGCTAAGGCCCGGTGCGCGGGAGCGAATCGCGGTCGGCTAGGATTCCGTGGACTGGCGGCATCCGCTCAAGCGGGCCATCGGGCGACGGTACAACGAGTTCGCCAGGCGAAGGCGCTCCGTTGGCATGTGCAAGAGATCCCACGACAAGACGATCCCATCCGGACCTCCGGCCAGGACTGCCTCAGAATCAGCGCGAATCTGATCGGCGTTGAGTTCGCTCATTCCGGGTATTTCGACAAGTTCGATGCCGGCGAGGAGTTGGCGCGTATGCGAAAGCCGCCCACGCCGCAGTTCCTTCGTCAAGATGGAAGAGGATAGTCCTCCGTGTCGCACATTATGGCGGGATGTGGGGAGTAGCCAACCTGTACCCTCGGCGATGCACGCCATTGCCTCGAGTTCGCTCACACCACCGGATCCCATCAGCCAATCGGCCAAGCCCAGGATTTCGAATGGAAGCGTGGCTGGCCCATAGGCTCGCGCATAGGTCATCACCTTGATCCAGTCGCAATGCCCTGCCAAAGCTTGCAAATCCTGCCCAACCATTCGGGCCAGCGTGGGCGAGTAGCAGTCAAGTCCAACCGCCAGACCATTGGCGATGGCAATGTCTGCGGCCTCCTTGACAATGGAAGTGATACTCTGCTCGCGGAATTGAATCAGATGCTTCAGCGATTGGAGTGGCCCTTCAGGATCATTGACATTGGAACCCGATAGCAGTACGCGAGTCGCGACACGTCTGCCTTCCTGTGTGGCAGTAAGACTTAGAAGGTCCTGTCGCACTATGGTCAAGTCAAAGCCAACCTGCCTCAATTCCTCGCGGCACGCATCGCAGAAACACCCCAGCTGACGCACAAGGTCGCCCGCTGGCGAGGGAAAACGGATCCTATCAAGGAAGGCCCCTCGGTAGTAGCCGCCCGCAATGGCTGCGCTCAGATGGTGGAGAACATTCTCCCGAGCACCGGGTCGGTTCGGGCAGACAAAGGCGAATTCGGGCTTGTGCCCATATCCGACTGCGGGGTGGCCGTCCAAGGCAACCACGTTCCATGCTGGATCGGGCCGAAATGGCCCGTGTGCCGTGAGCAGTGGTAGCCACAGGTAGAGATCAGCTCCTTGGAGAGCGCATTCTTCCGCGCAGGCTTCAACCACGCGCGGAGGAAGGTCCCAGCCCAGGAGGACCATGGCCAAGGGCAGTTCTTCAAATGCGGCGCGAAGACGGCCGCGGGCCTCCTCGGGAGAGACCCCGGCAGCAGGCAAACCGCTCTCAAGGTACTGGATCGAGACATTCATGGCTTGGCTGGTAGGCAGCTAAGCTGCACAAGCTGCGAAGGGCTGACTTGGCGCGAGGCCGCAACACAATCTTGAGTTAAACTAAGCTGTCGCGGAAGAGAGAGCGACGGGCGGTATTGGACGATCTCTTCACGAGTCTAGCGCAGCCTGGGGATTTGGCAAGCGGGTCCCGGCGCGGCTGTCCTGGCCGAAGATCCTGTCCATCCGACTTCAAGCCCAACAACAATCTCGGAGAAGCCGCGATTGTTGCACGAGCAATACGAATATCGACACTGACGGATTGCGGTGGTCCCGACTGAGTCGGCCTTCAATTCGAAACCCCGTTGACATCGGGTCCCCAATCGACTACTGTGTGATTCGATCTTGCCATCGACGACGTCCAAGCACGGGTGGCGCGCCGAAGGATGGGTATCACTGCCATCTCACGTGTTCTCAAACGGGCACATGGAAAGATTGAGTCACTTTATTCGTCGAATCACCGATGGCGTCATCGCAGAGAATCAGGGAAAGGCAAGGCATCCGGGTGATGTGAGAGTCGCCCTCTTCCCAAGCAAGCATTCGCGGGTTCGAATCCCGTCACCCGCTCTCGCAGCCAGAAACAAGACCTCCCGGCATCCAACTGGATGCCGGGAGGTTTGAGACTCACTTTCCATCAAATCAAGAGTGCTCGGGTTCGAATCCCGTCACCCGCTCTCACAGCCAGAAACAAGGCCGCTCGGCCTCCGGCGAGGAGGCCAAGATCAAAAGTGAATCCTTTCTTCGGCGGGTCAGAGCACACGCTCTGGCCCTTTCGCTTACCCTCATCCGGCTCACCCAATCGCTCTATGCCCCGGCGCGTTCCCGCCTCTGGCCAAGAGCAGGACAGCCTTTCTCAAGCATACACCATCCTAAACGGTTTGCACCACAACTGCCGGCCTGCTGTGTGAGCCTGTCCCCCGAACAACCTCGGACGGGGTTGTCGGCTGGCACAGGCTTAGCGATCGGCCGGCTTCCCTCAGCTTCAGGGGACCTTCGGCCTATTCGGGGAGAGAACCAGGGGCGAGGTGGGGCTGCACTCTGCTCGAGGGCGCTACTCCGCAGCCGCTGGGCCTGCCGGCGGATCGAGCGGAAGCGTGAAGCGGATCGTTGTCCCATGTTCGGCGGCGCTCTCAGCCTCGATCTCTCCGCCGTGCGCCAGCACCAGATTGCGGGCGATCGCCAGCCCCAGCCCGCTGCCAGTCGAGTCGGCGGTCTTGTAGAAGCGCTCGAACACGTGCGGCAGGTCCCCCGGGGCGATCCCCGTCCCAGTGTCGGCCACCGAGAAGCGCAGGCTCCCAGATGCCGCCGCAACGGCAATGCACACCTCGCCGCCGGGGGGTGTGTGGCGCAACGCATTGGCGGTCAGGTTGATCAGAACCTCGCGCACCCGAAGCGGGTCGATCTCGGCCAACGGCACATTGTCGGGAACCTCGGCGCGCAGCGCTACGCCGCCGCTCTCGGCCGGGGTGCGGAAAGCGGCGATCACCTCGCCGACGAGCACCCCCAAGTCGGACGTTTCGCGGTGCAGTTCCAGCACACCGCTCTCGGTCAATGACAACGTGCGCAGGTCGTCGATCAGCCGCGATAGCAGCCGGGTCTCCTCCAGCAGCGGGCCCAGATGCTCGGCGTCGGCCGGGTAGACGCCGTCGACCATCGCCTCCAGGTTGCCCTGCAGCACTGCGACCGGTGTTCGCAGCTCGTGGGTCACATCGGCCAGCAGTTGCCGGCGCTGGAGCTCGTTGTGGCGGAGTCGTTCGAGCATGGAATTGAAGGCGCGGGCCAGAGCGCGCAGTTCGCGCGGCCCGCGCGGGCGCACCCGCGGCTCGAGGTCGCCAGCCTCGACGCGCTGCGCCGCCTCGACCAGGTCGCCCAGCGGCAGCGCCAGCATCCTTACGCCAGACACAAGGATGATGAAGGCCAGCACCGCGGCCAGCGCCAGGACGGTCCAGGCCGGGCTGCCGGCGTTCTGACCCGTGAGCACGCCGATCAGCCACAACGTCCCGGCGCAGCCGGCCGACCCGAGGAGCCACACGACGAGCATTGCCAAAAGGGCTCGCATCAGACATCCGCCGCGGCTGCGACCCCAGCGCGGGCGTGATTCCGTCGGCGATGGCGGCCAGGGCTCGGTCTCAGGCCACCAGGGCGGGCGCCGGTGCGGGTGCGATCGCCAGCGGTGCGAACCGGACATTGGTCTCATGCATCCGCCAGCCGGTAGCCGACGCCGTAGACGGTCAGGAGATAGCGCGGCTGGTGGGGGTCGGGCTCGATCTTGCGGCGCAGGTTCTTGATGTGCGTGTCGATCGCCCGCTCGTACGACTCGAAGGCCACGCCGTGCACGGCGTCGAGCAGCTGGGAGCGGGTGAAGATTCGGCCGGGCTGGCGCGCAAGCGCCGCCAGGAGCTGGAACTCCGTCGCCGTCAGCTCGATCGGCCGGTCGCCGACCGTCAGGCGCTGGCGCGGCAGGTCCAGCGTCAAGTCCATCACGCGCAGCACGTCGGCAGCCGGCCCGGCCCGGCCTTCGGCCCGGCGCAGCACCGCGCGCACCCGGGCGACAAGCTCTCTGGGGCTGAAGGGCTTGACCATGTAGTCGTCGGCGCCCAGCTCGAGGCCGACGAGCTTGTCGCTCTCCTCGCCCCGAGCGGTGAGCATGATGATTGGGACATCCGACGCTCGGCGGATCTGGCGCGTGACCTCCAGCCCGTCGGGGCCCGGCAGCCCGAGGTCGAGCACGATCAGATCAGGCGGCCGCGAGCGGAAGGCGTCCAACGCCGCCTCGCCATTGGCCGCGCTGGCGACGCTAAAGCCGGCACGCTCAAGGTAGTCGCGGCCGAGCTGCACGATCTTGGGTTCGTCATCCACCAGCAGGATCGTCGTCATCGGAGCCGATTCAACCCCAAACCCGCCGGCTTGGCAAAAGCCCGGTTCAGCCCTCGCCCATGCGATCGTGCAGGCGAGGGCCGAGTCCAACTGTTGGCCTTGGATCAGGCGGACGGCTTGTCGGCAGGCGGCTCACCGCTTCCGGTGGCGTGCGCCTCCCGGTGCCACTCGTCCATCCGTTGACGCCAGTGCTCGCGCATCCCCTCGGGATTGAAACCGCCGCGCGGTCCCCAACCTCCGTGCATATGCCGGCCCATCCCGCCCCACACCACGAGACGGAACAGGCTGAAGACCAGGAACAGGAACGCCAGAGGAACCAGGCGGACCATGCCGTACGGCGCCACGCTCGGAGGTGCGCCGGCGGCCTGCGCCGCGCCCCGCGTCAGGCCGGCGTTGTAGGCGATCCACCCAAGCGCCGCGGCAGCGGCGATCAGCGCCACGACGAGTACCACCCCCAGAACGAACCGCAGACCGGTTCGATCCTTCATCTTGACCTCCTCACGGACTGTGCCGTATTGCAGACAGTCTGTCAGGAGATTGTGGGGAGATTGTGGTTGCGGCGTGGCGAACCTATGGCGGCTGCGATCCCTGCCCTGCCAACACACGGTTTGGCACGCCTCGGCCTTCCGGCACGCACAGGCGGGAGTGCGCCGCCAGCGGCTCGGCGATCCGACCCTTGCAGGAATCCACCTTCGAACGGCTAACTGCCTTCCGGTGCTCCGGAGACCTCTCCGATCTCAGAACCTCGCCAAGTGCACTGCGTGGAAGCCCAAGAACCCGGCTTATCGCCCTGATCGACAACATTCACGACATGAAATCGCCGCACCTCAGCCTAGACTTCCAGGATGACTATCCTCCCGCCTCATCAGGCCCGGCCTGTCCAGGGCACATGCGGCCAATCCGCCGCCCTCGGATAGTGCCTAGGATATGAGCTGGTGTCAGCAACGGTTGAATAATAGGCCAATACCAGCGGTCGAAAACTAGGCCACTCCGGACGGCTATCATCGGCCTCCAGCCGAGCAGCAAACTCGGGGCACGGGGAGGCTGGAAGGATGATCAG
>Ga0315281_10004543_pt1 | contig 20094 bp, 16 predicted proteins | sample YL17G07_0_MG_FD_204540 | JGI IMG/M metagenome (GOLD analysis project Ga0315281, IMG submission 204540) | Sediment microbial communities from Yellowstone Lake, YNP, Wyoming, USA - YL17G07_0 | ecosystem: Environmental > Aquatic > Freshwater > Lake > Sediment | place: USA: Wyoming | collected... | reverse complement strand
ATGACAAGTGACGCGAGATACGCGAACATCCCCCAGGAACTGAAGGCTCGGCGGCAGTGGGTCTGTTACCGGATCGAGGAACGAGACGGCAAGAAGACCAAGATACCGTATCGTACCGACAAGGTGGTGCGACGGAAGGCGAGAACGAACGACCCGGCGACCTGGCACACGTTTGACGAAGTGCTGGAGGCGGTCGGCGAGCCCAGGAACAGGTTCGACGGCATCGGGTTCATGCTGTCGGATGCCGACCCCTACGTGTTCATAGACCTGGACCACATCGTGGATGGCGGCGTGATCGAGAAATGGGCGAGGGAGATCATTGATACGGTCGGGTCGTATACGGAGTTCAGCCAGTCGGGGACAGGCATTCACGTCATTGCCCGTGCGGAGAAGCCGGGACCCAGGTGCAGGACGCACAAGCATCCCCAGTTCGAGATATACGACAGCGTGCGGCTGGTCGTGTTCACCGGCAAGGTGCTGCCGGGGTCACCGGCGGAGATAAGGGATGCGCAGGAGGCCATAAGCGAAATCTACTTCGAGGTGTTCGCCGAGAACCCTCGGAACGTCCCTCCGAAAGAGACGACGAAGAACGCCCGGCCAGTCGGGATGTCGGACCCAATGCTAATCGAGAAAGCGACGTCGGCGGCGAACGGCGACAAGTTCGGCAGGCTCTGGAACGGGAATACGGGCGACTACAATGGCGACGACAGCGCGGCGGACATGGCGCTCTGCTGTATGTTGGCGTTTTGGACGCAGCGCGACCCTGTGAGAATGGATAGACTCTTCCGTGAGTCCGGCCTGATGCGCGGTAAGTGGGACGAGAAGAGAGGTGATAGGACATACGGCGAGATGACGGTAAATGCGGCGATTGACCAGACCACGGAGGTGTATGGAGGTTCGTCAGGGAGGCGGGGCAAGCGCGAGGTGACGGAAGATGAGTTGGCGTCAGCCCGTGAAGCGATCGGGCAGGCGAAGCAAGCTGGAACGGCGGCGGGGGTGTTCGAGGTCATTGAACCGCTGGCGATCTTGCCTTCCGGCGAGTATGCGGATGTGGTCAAAGAACTGAAGGAGGCCGTTCCGCAGCTTGACCTTGGGGAACTGAAGGGCGCGGTAAGCAGAGCCAGAAACCCGAAGCGGGCGGGGGAGCGCGGAGAGTATCCGGAGTTGGTGGTCAGCAATCGGCAGCTTCGGGACATGGGGGATGAGGCGATCAGGCTGCTGGAACGGTCGAACCTGCCGCCGACGCTGTTCGTCCGGTCGGGCGCGCTGTGCCAGGTAGTGGAAGATGAGCGCGGGCGTCCGGTGATCAGGACCGTGTCGGATGAGGTCATGATCGCGCGGCTGTCGAAGATATGCGACTTTGTGGTGGACACCAGAGACGGTCCTAAGAATGTAATGCCGCCAAAGAGCATCGCATCTTACGTTCTGTCGGAGGGCAAGTGGCCGTTCCCCCCTCTCGAGGCCATTACGCAGTCTCCCACCATCAGGCCTGACGGCAGCATAGCGCAGCTTCCGGGCTACGACCCGGAGACCCGGCTCTACTATCACAGGACAGGTGATGGCGGACTCCCCGATGTGCCGGAGGATCCGACTTGGCAGGATGTGGAAGCGGCGCTAAAGCTCATAGAGGAACTTCTCTGTGATTTTCCGTTCGATTGCCAGGCCAGCAGAGCGAACGCGGTTGCGCTGCTTCTGTCGCCGGTGGTACAGCCGGCCATAAAGGATGTTGTTCCGCTCGTGCTTGTAGACGCGCCGACAGCAGGGAGCGGCAAGAGCTTGCTGGCGATTGTGGCGGGGATCATAAGCGGCGGCGCAGTGCCCGATTTCACAACAGCGCCCACAAAGGATGAGGAGTGGCCAAAGAAGATCACGGCGATACTGTCGGCGGGGCCATCGCTGGTGGTGATAGACAACGTGAATCATCCTCTGCGCAGTGCGGACCTCGCCGCGCTGCTGACGGCCAGGACCTGGAAAGACCGGGTGTTCGGCAAGAACACTGAGACCGTCATACTGCCGAATCGCGCTGTGTGGGTGGCGACCGGGAACAACATCCAGCTTGGCGGCGACATCCCCAGACGGTGCATTTGGATTCGCATAGACCCGAGGCTGGCCAAACCGCACGAGAGGGAAGGGTTCCGTCACCCGAATCTGACCCAATGGGTGTCGGAGAACAGAGGGCGGCTGCTCTCCGCACTCCTTACGCTTTGCCGGGCCTGGTATGCGGCGGGGTGTCCCGCGTATCCTGTTCTGGCTTTCGGATCGTTCGAGACTTGGACTCGAACGGTCGGCGGCATCCTCTCACATGCCGGGGTCTCAGGGTTTCTGGGGAACCGGGACAGGCTGTGGGAGCAGTCGGACACGGAATCGGCCGAGTGGGAGGCGTTTCTGGCGAACTGGCTGGAGTTATACGGCACTGCGCCGGTTACTCCGAAGCAACTGGTCCAGGACATCGCCGCTGAAGAGGGAATCGCGGAGGCGATCCCGGCGTCGATATCGGACGCGGTGCACGGGAAGGGGGACAGCTGCTCAAGGGTCGGCTACCAGTTTCGGGCGCGCTTGGGTAGGCGGTATGGGCCGCGTGGCCTACGATTGGAGAGAGGACCGAGGAAGAGCACAGGCATCACCTGGACGGTATTGGCGGATCAAAGCGAGATGAAGTGCAGGGTTGATGGAGAACCCTACACTGAACATGAGTCCGTTTTGAGCGTGAAAGACCATTCCAGTGTAGGGTGTGAAGGGTCGTACACCCCAAACGCGGGAGCAGCGGGAGTTATATCCGAGCGTGGAGAGATAATCCTTTGTGAGGATGGATCGGAGGTCGAAAGCCCTGCACAACCCTGCACCCTACACTCTCCGTATGTCTGCCAGAGGCCCGGCTGTGGAAGTCCGGTTGAGCTTGTGAAGCCGAACGAGCAGTGGATTTCGGCCAGTTACTGCTGCAGATGCGGGCATCGCGGAGTGGTGACCAGACAGGATTATGACCGCTGGTTGGCTTTGTTCCGCAGAAACGGTGATGCGAAGGTTATACGGGTTTGCTGATGATTTAGGGATAATTGGAGGATACGATGGCAACAGAGACATCATTGGCGAGGGTGGAGGCGAACAGGCGGAATGCGCGGCTTTCAACCGGGCCGAAGTCGGCCAGGGGAAAGGCGGCTGTGAAGTGGAACGCGATGAAGCACGGGCTGCTCGCGAAAGAGGTCGTGATCCGAACCGGTGACGGTAGGGAGAGCAAGGTGGAGTTTCAGACACTGCTGGCATCACTCGCCGACGATCTTCAGCCGGAAGGCGTTCTTGAGGAAATGCTGGTGGAGAAGATCCCCGTATGCTATTGGCGGCTTCGGCGGGCTGTACGATGCGAGGTGGGTGAGATTCGCGGGGCGCTCGATACGTATGTTCTCGACCAGGCGATCAAGCGCGTGGAGGCGGTGCACGACATCCTGGAGTGGCCGTCCCTGACCCGCAAAGGCTGCGACAAACGGCTGTTGATGAGCACGGCAGGGATCGAGCGGCTGCTCAAGGTCATCGAGGATCTCAGATACGACATCGAACAGCGCGGCGCGTTCTGCGAAAGCGCTGAGAAAGAGATGCTGCAGGTGTTTGGGGGCGAGGAGGGCGGTTTCGGGCACGATCTGTTCTTCTACAACTGGCTGGCGAGTGAGAAGGGGCAGGAGGAAGCGAAGTCCAACGGCGAAAACGAAGAGCCGCTGCCTGATCCTGATGGGTGCAGGAAGATCATCCTAGAGATGCTCGCGGAGAAGGAGAGCAGCTACAGAAACGCCCTGGAGGTCATGCAGGAGCATGAAGACCTCCGACCGCAGTCTCGCTTGGCGAAGTATAGTCTTCCCGGTGGTGACTCATCCGACAGGATCCTCAGATACGAGACTGCGATTGAGCGGCAGATGTACCGCGCAATGAACGAGCTTGAGCGGCTGCAGAGGCAGAGGCGCGGGGAGTTCACTCCACCACCGGTAAGGATTGATCTGTCCGCGCAGGGCTGAGGGGAGCGTTCGCAGATGGGAGGAAGCGGAAGCGGGCGGCGCCCCAGCTATGACGCGAAACGGACTGTGGAGGACTGTTTCGTCCTCGATGTGAACAAGCTCGCACGTGACGGGATGATCAGAAGGACTCCCTGGCAGGGGTCGCTGATCTGGACGAACACCCGAACCGGTGAACAGAGTGCTTCGCTGTGTTACACTTGCACCGGCGGCGGTGACTATTGGACGTTTACGCTAAGCTATACGATGAAGCGGCGCGACGGGGAGAAGCACGAAGTCGTATTGCCCATTCCACTCCAGACGACTGAGCCGCGGTTTGGGGGAGAGCGATGGTGGTTCACGTGTCCGCTCACGGTCGGGGGGAGACCGTGCAGGAGACGCGTCGGCAAGCTGTATCTCCCGCCTGGCGGTCTGTACTTTGGGTGTCGGCGCTGTTACGATCTCACGTATACCAGTTGCCAGGAAAGCCACAAGTACGATCGCTTGTTCCAGTCGATCGCCGGGGATGTCGGCTGTACGCCAGGGACGGTGAAAGCGTTCTTTCGCGATAGATAGTATGCGGGTCTTGACGGCAAGACAGTATGCTGGTATAATGGGGGTCGGAGGTGAGGGTCATGGTTAGATTGACGATTCGCATCTCGGAGGAACTGCACGAGAAGCTGAGGTGGCTGGCTTTCAGAGAGCGCCGGAGTCAGCAGGTCCTGCTTGTGGAGATACTGGAGAAGGCTCTTGCGGAAGTGCGGGTTCCCGAGGAGGAGTCGAAATGAGCGCGCTGCTTGATTCGATTGTCGGATCGTATGCCGACGATTCACGGCGTGACAAACAGGTGTCGCTGAATGCTCTGGCCTGGGCGCGGGTCTCAACCGATATGCAGGAGGAAAGGGGCCTGTCGATTCCTGAGCAGCTTCGGCAGATTCGCGAGTATGCCGAGGTTCATGGGATCGAGATCGTAGAGGAGTTCCACGAGGCGGCAAGCGCATTCAAGAAGGAGTCGCAGCGGGTCGAGTTCCACAAGATGCTCGCGCGTGCGAAAGCGGACAAGGCAGTCAACACCATACTTGTTCACGACTACTCCAGATTCTCCAGGGACAGCCTCGGGGCAAGGATGCTGGTTCGGGAGCTTCGGCAGGCGGGTGTTCGGGTGATCTCCGTGAACGACCTGGAAGTCGATCCAGAGACCGTCGCTGGCGTCTACATGGAAGCGATCACATTCGCGAAGAACGAGGCGTATTCCCGCGAGGTGGCTTTCCACACCAGGAAGGGCTGCAGGGCCAACGTGCAAACCCGCGACCCCGAGACGGGCTGGTGCTACAAGAACGGTGGTCAGCCTCTCTTCGGATATCGAGCAGAGCGGCTGATTCGCGGCGAGGTGAAGAAGGGGCGTCCGTTGGTCAAGTCGATATGGGTGCCGGATGATGCCATCGCCGCTGGTAAGCCGGTGCACGAATGGGCGAGATACTGCCTGGTGGAGTTGGCGGCTAAGGGCGCGACTCTGGACGAACTGAGGGACTTTTGCAATCGGAACGGCATTCCTGCTCCGAGGCAGCAGTATTGGGGGCATACGACCTGGAACAGCTTGCTGCATCCTCATTGCCTGCTTGAGTATGCCGGATACGGCGTTTGGAACGTGCGGGGCAAGACGCAGCGGGTCAACCCGCCTTCGGAATGGGTGATCGTGGAGGATGCGCACGAGGCGCTGATCACAGAGGACGAAGCAAAGCAGATCATGGCTGCTCGCAGGAGCCGGACATTCAGCCCAAGCGTCAAGACCTCCAATAGAGCCTGCAGTTCCCCGTATCTGTTGAGCGGAGGGATGTTTGGCTGCAGCAGGTGCGGCGGGAACATGGTGGGCTTCTATAAGAAGCGGCATGAGCAGTATTACATCTGCAACAGCGTTCCGAACCGACGGGGGCTCGGCTGTGGTCAGGGTGTCTATGTACCACAACAAGAGATTGAGAAAGAGGTCTTTGAGGGGCTAGAGGGCTTGCTCAGGGTGTGCGCGGACGGAAAGGGCTTCGTCCGAGAGGTCAACGCCGAACTGAGGCGGATCTGGGAGCAATCGCACGGATACGATCCGAATGCCGGAAAACGCCTTCAGGAGATTGAGGGCAAGATCACGAACATCCGCCAGTCGGTCGAAGATGGTCTGGCCGATACTGCTTGGGCCAACTCACGGCTTCGGGAACTGCTGGAAGAACGGGACAACTTGTCTTCGGCAGTGACCGTTCAGCAGCGTGTACCGCAGATAGACATGCAGATAGCTATGGCTTACCGGGGCAACGCGATGCGCGTGATTGCTCACGGAACGAACACGGAGAAGAAGCGGCTGCTTTCAGCGTGGATAGACAGAATACAACTGGCCCCGGAGAGTCTTGAAGTCGAGATTCGCTACAAGATTCCGGAGCCGGTTGTAGATAGAATGGGAGCGGGGGAAGGATTTGAACCTTCGACCTCCGGGTTATGAGCCCGACGAGCTACCAGACTGCTCTACCCCGCGGCGACGAACATATTATAGCAGGTTCCTTGTTCCGTGTAAACCCCTTTCTGGAAACTTTGTGCCTGCCGGCAAGGGTGCAGGTGATCCCGCCTCTCTGTCGGTTGCGCGGCTTGCCGTACGGCTGGTATAGTTGACACGTGGACCGATACGGCGGGAAGACCGTTCCCAGGGCGCTGCGAGCAGTGCTCTCGGCGGAGGAGTTGGCGCGCGGCGACTGGTGCGACGGCGTCCGTGCGCTCGGCTCGTACTGGCAGCGGACGGATGACGCCGATCTTCAGAGCCAACTGGTCAGGTACTTCAAGGGTCCCGGGCCGAGGCCGCTCGGGAGGCCTTGCATGGTCGCGATCGTTCGTGCGTATGGCGCCATGCTGGCCGACGCGGCACGCGATTGGCGGCCTCAGATGCTCGTACGTGTGATAGCGTCAGGCGAGACGCGGCCAGACCCACAGCGGCCGCATTCCATGCTGGCCCGAGTAGTCTCTGATGCGCTTGGCATCCCGGATTTCAGCCACCTCTTCTTCCGCACCGAACCGCGAAAGCCGATGAGGATGGTTGACCGGCTCGCAGGTCCCCAGGTCCTCCAGCAGCGGATCAACTACGTGCTGCAAGATCTCTTCGTCAGCCCCGTGCGCCTCGGCGGCATAGTGCTCGTCCTCGATGATATCTATAACCTTGGCGCGACTGCCCGCGTCTATGCTGCGGCGCTCAAGCGGCTCTGCGGCGCGGAGCGCGTTTACTCGGTCAACCTGGCAGCGGCGAGGTTCGCCGGCGGGAAAGACGGCTGGGGGTATCTTACGCTCGATACTGACCGATTCGCTGCCGACGCCCGTAAGCACCTTGGCTCGCATGATCCAGCGGATGCGCTCGACGATGTATGGGTCCAGCGCGGCGCAGCCGAGTTCCACGCGAGCTCCGAGTGCTCTAAGCTGGCAGGGCAGGGACACCGGTCGTTTCGCTTCCTTGCGTGCCGGGACCGGGTGCCCTGCGCTGCTTGCGCGGCTCCAGCAGCCCACGGCACAGTCCGCAGCTGGCTTCTGAACCGGTCGCAGCCTTGATCGGGACAGCGGGGCACCAGCCAGGCTCGCGGGCACACCGCTGCCGCGAGGGACTACTTCTTCTTGGTCTTGGTCCCGGATGGCTTCTTGGGAGCCGCGGCCTTGGGCTTGGGCTTGGGCGCGGGCACGATCCGCACCGTCTTCATCACGTCGCCCTTCTCCAGCTTGTCCACGACGCTCTGCCCCGCCATAACGATGCCGAAGGCGGCGTAACCGCCGTTCAGCCATGGGGCCGGCTTCTTCGTAATGTAGAACTGGCTGGACGCGCTGTCGGGGTCCTGGCTGCGGGCCATGCCAACGATGTAGGGCTCGTCAAACGTCAGGTTCGGCTTGGTCTCCAGCTTGATGGTCTTCTCGGACCCGCCCATGCCGGTGCCGGTCGGGTCACCGCCCTGGGCGACCCAGTCCTCGACCCGATGGAACGTCAGCCCATCGTAGAACTTGCGGTTCGCAAGCTCGATGAAGTTCCTGGTGGTAATGGGCGCGTCCTTCTCGTACAGCGCGAACTTGATGGTGCCCTTGTTGGTCTCTACGACGACCCAGCGGCCCGTTTGGGGCTTCGTGTCCTTGGGCGCGGCCGGGGCCGCGGAGAGTGCCCCTGCGGCGAGCATGACAAGGGCCGCGAGCGCAGCAGTCAACCTCATAGTATATACCTCCTCAAAAATGGTATCTTAGTTCAGCAGGAAGCTCGGGTCGCGTTTCCAAAGCTCCCTAGGGCCGCTTCGGCGCGTTTCCTCCGGCGGGTCTGGGAAAAGGGATCACCCTCTCCGTCTTCTCAATGAGAGCGCGTTCGTCTTCGGTGGGTTCGGAGAGCGTTATCTCCTTCATCAGGTCGCCCTTCTGCAGTCTGTCAACGACCTCCTGCCCTTCGAACACGCGACCGAAGCAGGCGTACGGGGCGCCGGTGGCCGGGTCGCTCAGCCCTGGTTTGGGCTTCTTGTTGATGAAGAACTGGCTGGAAGCGCTGTCATTCCGGCCCCGGGATCGGGCCATGCCGACCATATACGGGGTCTGGAAGTCGAGGCCCGGTCTGACCTCCAGTTTGATGTTCCTGCCAGAGCCTCCCATGCCGTTCCCCGTGGGATCCCCTCCCTGGACGACCCAGTCTTCGACCCTATGAAAGCGGAGGCCGTTGTAGAACCCCCGGGGCACTAGGTCGAGGAAGTTCGTACACGTGGCCGGCATGTCGCGGGTGTAGAGAGCGATTCTGAAGCTGCCTCTGTTGGTCTTCACTGTTGCGATCTGGCCTGGTGCGCGAGTGGCCATGCCCGGAAGCAGGTACGAAGGCGGCTTTGGCTCTACGGGCGTAGGCTCCTCAGGGTTCGACTGCCAACGAATCAAGAGCGAAACGACAACCAGTGCCGCAACCGCGGCCACCAGTGCTAGCTTTGCCTTCATAGATCATCCCCGTCGGTTCTACTGTTGATCCAGTGCGAGCGCATCCCGAGCAGCGGAACAGCCGAGTCAGGATGCGTCATCATGCTACCAGAAGGGTCGTGCAAGTTCAAGACTCAGCAGGGGCGGCCGCAGCTCGACGGCGGCAGGCCGGTAAGGGTATAAGTGATCATGGGAGGGACAGATGTCGGACTCAGATACAGTATACCTAACGGGGTTTATCTCAGTTCTCAGAAAGCGGGACGTGGTGGAGCTCCGGGAATTCCTGAAGCAGGAGGCGGCCCTCCGCGACCCGGCCCGGGTTGCGGAGATCGAGTCGATGCCAGATGAGGACCTGGAGACGAGGATGTACAAGATGATCCTCGCACGGCCGGAGCTGCGGGACCTGCATCCGGATGCCCGGCGATGGCTCAGAGACCACGGAAAGGATGTCAGATTCGGCTGAGAACCAGGACAGCGACTGCACGGCAGCTTGGCAATTATGGACGGAATTTGGTATAATATATCGCCTAGCCAGGCGCTGGGACACGAAAATGGTGAAGAAAACGCGGCGTGTGAATAGCCTTCGGGGGGCAGTGGCAGATGCCTCCTCCGGAGCCGACTTGCTCGATTCGATCTTCCGAGATCTCATCCTCCACAGCCCTATCAGCACGTGGATAGCCGACTCGAATGGGACGACCATCTTCGAGAACGCCGCTTGCCGCCAGCTCTTCGGGATAGACTCAGACGATCAAGTTGTCGGCAAGTACAACCTTTTCAAGGATGAGGAACTCGAGCGGCTGGGCGTGCTGCCGGACATCCGCAGGACCTTCGAGGAAGCTGTGCCCTTCGAAGCGCTTGTGGACTACGACTTTGCCAAAGTGAAGCACGTCAGTGTCCCGCACGCGGCTCACAGATACCTGCGCGCTTTGTTCTTCCCTATCACGGATCAGTCGGGCAAGGTCCGGTATGTTGTGGTGCAGCACGAGGACTACACGGAGAAGCGGGGGATCGAGAAGAAGCTGCGAGAAGAGCGCGACAGGGCCCGCAGCTATCTAGACGTTGCCGGGGTGATGATCGTGGTCATCAGCCGTGACGACAAGGTAGCGCTCATAAACCGAAGGGGCTGCGAAATCCTGGGATACCGCGAACGCGAGATTCTTGGCCGGAACTGGTTCGACAGCTTCATCCCTGAGAGGATCAGGCAGGAGGTAAGGGGCACTTTTGCGAAGCTAACGGCCGGGGAGCTTGAGGTGGTCGAATACTACGAGAATCCTGTCTTGACCAGAACTGGGGAAGAAAGGATAATCGCGTGGCACAACGCGGTCCTGAAGGATGACAAGGGCAGGATCTACGCGACGCTCAGCTCGGGAGACGACCTCACGGAGCGCAAGCGGGCGGAGGACGCTCTTCAGCTCTTCAGGTATGCCGCCGAATCGTCAGTCGCCGGTCTCTTGATGGTGGACCACAACGGTCGGATCATCTACATGAACTCCGCCTGCGCGGGCATGCACGGCTATGAACAGGGCGAGCTTCAGGGGCGAGACTCGGCGCTTCTCTACGACGACCCAGCGTTGGCTGCCGAGATCCTGTCCGCAGTCCTCCGGGCCGGGAAATGGGTTGGCGAGACAGTTGGACGTAGGAAAGATGGGTCTACCTTCATAAAAGAGGAAAGGCTCTCGGCAATCTCTCTTCCGGACCAGGAAGCTTTGGGAGTGCTCGTGATCTCGCAGGATGTTACGCTCGAAAGGCGCACCGACGAGTCCAGGCGGCGTTTGGAGGCCCACTTCGAGGAGCAGCGGAAGCAGTTCTACAAGCAGACGATTCTTGCGGCGACTGGGGGCAAGCTGGTGATCTGCGAGCCAGGCGAGATCGCGGACCTTGGCGGCGAGATCGTAGGTGAGTACAGGGTGCGCGAGCCGGTGGATGTAAGCAGGGCGCGACACCTTGTGATAGATGTGGCGGCAGCGCGAGGGATGCCCCCCACTAGAGCCGAGAGCTTTGCTCTCTGTGTTGGAGAGGCGGCTACGAATGCACTGAAGCACGCGAGTGGCGGCGAGGTGGCGCTCTCTGCCAAGGGCAGCCGGCTGCGTGCCAGAATCTCCGATCACGGTCCCGGAATGGATGCTCTTATCCTGCCAAAGGCCATTCTGCAGCTAGGTTACTCGACCTCCGGCTCTCTCGGAATGGGTTATGCCCTGATCCTGTCGCTTTCGGACCGGGTTCACCTCTGCACCGGGCCTGCAGGCACCACAGTCGTCATCGAAATGGACATGCAGTCTCCGGCCCGCATACCGTCCATCGAGGCTTTTCCGGATACCTGGTAGGTTACGATAACCAGCGAAGCCTGCAACCGCCGCCGGCCTGTTCGATGAGCCGCAGCCTCTCCGATGTCTGATGCCTGATACCTGATGATGGAGGAGTTCAACAAGATGAACCATGTCTGGGGAGTGTCTTTCTCTTACTGGCAGTTCGTGTTGCGCGCGGGAGTGGTCTACCTCTTTGTCCTGTTTCTGCTCCGCCTGGCAGGAAAGAGGCAGGTAGGACAGATGGGGACCGGAGAGTTCGTAGCCATCCTTCTGATCAGCAACGCCGTCCAGAATGCTATGAACGGTGGAGACAATTCCATAACCGGCGGCCTGATCCTTTCGGCTGTCATCATCGGGCTGAGCGTGCTGATCGACTACCTCACTTACAAGTCTCGCAGGATGGAGAACCTGTTCCAGGGCGTACCGACTGTCCTGGTGCACAACGGAAGGATGATCCAGAAGAACCTGGAACGGGAGCGGCTGAGCGTCCACGAGCTCAGGGCGCTTCTGAGACGGCAGGGGGTACACGATGTGGGCGAGGTAGCGAATGCGATCCTTGAGAGCAATGGATCAATAAGCGTGACGAAGAAGTCTGAGGTCGAACAGATGGGCAATAGCGCGGGCTCGTGAGATGGACGCCGGAATGGTGCGCGGCGACCGGGCCCGCAAGGGGGGAACAGGTGGCGCTACGCCGCGGTATCTTCATGATGGGAAGCCGGTAGACGGAGATGGCTGAGAAGAACGGAAAAGAACAGAGTTTCGACTGGCTGCTGGTGCAGGGCAGATGGGTGGTGCTTGCGTCGGTGTTGGCAGCGGCTTTCCTGCGGCAGGGCGTAGGGTTTCACCAGCTGTCGGTCCTGCACATCGTGTTTCTCGGCTTCATCTACAACGGGGCGCTATATATCTGGCTTCGCGTGCGCCGGCCAGGCCCGCGGTTCTGGCTATCTACCCTTGCCGGCGATCTTGTGTTGGTTACGCTGCTCGTGTACCTGAGCGGCGGGGTCAACTCTCCTTTCCACGATCTGTTCTACCTTGTGGTGATTGCGGCGGCGGTTCAGCGGGGCGTGGCCGGCGGGCTGGAGGCGGCCCTCGCTTCTTCCGTGCTGGTCGTGTCCATTGAGTTGGTCACGCCGAGCGGCCGGAGCCGGCTTGCCGACATCGACCGGGTACTGAGCAGCGTTCCCTACCAGTTTCTGGTCGCGCTCGCGGCGGGGATCCTGTCGCGGCAGCTCAGCCTAGAGGGCGACCGGAGAAGGCAAGCCGAGGTGCAGGCACGGACTCTCGAGCTTGAACAGCAGCGGCGCCGCATAGAGTTGGAGGTTGCCCAGGCTGTGCAGGCAGCTCTGCTGCCTGCGGAGCTGCCGCAGATCCCTGGCATCGATATAGCCGCGAGGACCGTCACCGCGCTTGAAGTCGGCGGTGACCTGTTCGATTTCAGCTACGATCCCTCCGAGACGGTGATGGCGGCGGTGATCGACGTGTCCGGCAAAGGTGTTCCGGCGGCGCTTGCCCTGTCCGGTCTGAAGTCCAGCCTGGATGCCTCCCACAGGCTCAACCTGCCGGCCGCCCTGGCTTCGCTCAACCGTCACATGGTCGAGCACACGCCGGAGGACATGTTCGCTACGATGGCCATATGCACCCTCGACGCGGGTACACGGACCCTGCAACTGGCCTGCGCGGGTCATGAGCCAATGCTGATAGTGAGAGCCGCGGACGGCACGAGGGAGCTGGCGACTACCGAAGGTCTCCCGCTCGGCATACGCAGAGACGGCGAGTACCGTGCTTCACAGGTGCAGCTTGCTCCGGGCGACGTTGTGGCGCTCTACACGGACGGTGTGACGGAAGCCCAATGCGGCGGGCAACCGTTTGGGGTCGAAGGCCTCGCGGACATCATAGCCGAGAACCGCAGCGCCAGCGCTCAGGCGCTGGTAGACGCCGTGTTCGCACGACTCGGGGCCGACTGCGCTTGTCAGGACGACGCCACTGTCGTGATCCTGAAGCTGACCGGCGGCAGACCCGAGAGCGAAGCAGGAGACGAGCGCTGAACTCCCCAATACTAAGGTATGGCCGCCGTGCGGGGTAAGGCCGCCAGATAAGAAGGTCGGGAAGCCTGGCCTACTTCCCGACCTTGAGGCCTTCGGCATGGCCGAAACCTCTTCTTTATTATAGGGCGCGTCGCCTGCAGAGACAAGGACAAACCGTAGGTAAAGTAGGGAACTTTTGATGATAATTTCCTGACAGGGTCGGTGAGTGTCACGCGGTGATGGCAGTCTTCGCAATCTCTGACCTGCATCTTTCTTCTGCGAACCCGAAGCCGATGGAGATCTTCGGCGCGGAGTGGAAGGACCATCATAAGAGGATAGCTCGCAACTGGGACAGCGAGGTGGCTGCCGAGGATGTAGTGCTGATTGCGGGCGACACGTCCTGGGCAATGAGGCTTGCGGAGGCCATGCCGGACCTCGACTGGGTAGCGGCGCGTCCGGGCAGGAAGTTCCTTGTCCGAGGCAACCACGACTACTGGTGGCGCAGGGAGGCCACCAACAGGATACAGCGGATGCTTGGTGCGAGCATCACGCTGCTCCAAGGAACGAGCGCCGTCGTCGACAGCCTGGGGATCGCTGGCACGCGGGGGTGGAGGCTCGAAGACTACGGGTTGGAAGGGCCGGCCCAGGGTGACGTTAAGGTGTACGAGCGCGAGCTCCGCTACCTCCGCCGAGCGCTCGAATCCCTGCCTGCTGACGTCGGGATCAGGATTGCCGTGCTTCATTATCCTCCATTCGACCTCAGCCTCCAGCCGAACGACTTCAGGAGGGTACTCGAGGAGTTCTCTGTAGATGTCCTGGTCTACGGTCACGTGCACAAAGGGACGGGGTCGTATCTGGAGGGGGATGTTGGAGGGATACGTTACTGCCTCGCCGCTGTTGACCACACAAGGTTCCGCCCGGTGCAGGTACTTGGGTGATCAGCAGCCGGCCTGCGGCTGCCTGAGCCGCTTCAGCATGCGGACCGTGGTGCCGCTGCACTGCAGGAAACTTACCCGGTCCATCACCAGTTCCATTATGGCAATCCCCATACCGCCTGTCGGGTAGTCCTGCCAATCAGGCGGCGGCACGGCAGACCGGTCGAAGCCGGGGCCGTCGTCGCTGACCTCTATGGTCAAAGCCTGATGGTCGGCCACACAGCGAACCGAGATTCTGCCCAGGCCTCCCCTGCTTCCGTGCTTGACCGCGTTGGTGGCGGCCTCGCCGACCGCGAGTTTGACGTCCGCCACCTCCGTTTCCGAAAGAGGCAGGTCCGCAATAACCTGGCCGATCCTGTCGCGGATAATGGATGGAGAGAGGGTGCTTGCAGGGACGCTGAACGAGCATACGAGCCATCGGTCCTTCGGCCCCGCGGCGGCTGCGTAAGCGGGCTGCTGCTCGCCCATGCCAAAGAGCGCTGTGAGCCCGCAGCCGAAGAGGATCCGGTAGACTGTCGCGTTACAGCCGAGGACCTTGACCGCCCCGCCCTTCTCGTTAAGCGTTTTCGCACAGCCGATCAGGACGGCGACGCCGCTCGAGTCGATGAATGCGACGCCCCCGAGGTCGAGCGCCAGGCGGCTATGGCCCTCTTCGATCAGCCTGTCCAGAGTCCTTCTGAGACGCCAGCAATTGGAGCGGTCAATCTCGCCCGTCACCTCGACGTGGGGAGGCCTATCGCTTGTCCTTATCTGCAACTGCATAATGCCCGGCCGTTCCAGCCTTGACGACCAGCACGGCTGCGTCGTCACGGAGATCGCCCGCGGCGGCCTCGGAAGCTGCTGCAAGAACGGCGTCCGCGATGGCAGATTCGTCCAAGGCTGCGCTGTCAACGAAGGCGCGTGAGAGGCCGTCGATCCCAAAGAACTTGTCCCCCTGCCTGGCGTCGGTGACGCCGTCCGTGTAGACCAGCAGCACGTCATCCGGCTCCAGCGTGAGTGTTCTCTGGCCATAGGTGCTTGCTGGTAGGACTCCGGTCGCGCGGCCGGTGATGTCCAGCGGCATGGCGCATCCGAGCCTGGCAGAGTAGTAGAGCGGCTCGTCGTGACCCGCATTGGCGTAGACCAACGTGCCGGCAGCTGGATCAAGCACGCTGTAGAATACGGTGATAAACAGCGTCTGCGGAGTATACTCGCAGAGGGCGTCATTCAAGCGTCCCATCACGTAGCCCGGCTCGGGGTTCTCATAGGCGTAGGCGCGGAGCGTATACTTGGCCATCGCGGTGAATATCGCAGCCTCCAGGCCCTTGCCCGAGACGTCGCCCATCACTAGCGCTACGCGGCCATCGGGCAGGTCGAAAACGTCGTAGAAGTCACCGCCGACCTCGGGTTCCCTGAGCGCGGCCTTGTAGGTGCCCGCAATCCCGTATCCGGGCAGCTCACGAGTGAACTGGTCCCTCATCAACGCCCGCTGCAAGGTCTCGGCGATCTTCTGCTGGCGGAGGAACTCGGACTCCAACGCCTGATGGACTGCCTTGATGGCCCGCATGTCACGGAACGCCAGGATGCCACCGACGACGCTGCCGCTGCTGTCCCGGATCGGGCCGGCGTTGCACAGCAATGGTATCATCTCACCGCTCGGCCGCCGCAGAATCCACTCCTCGTCTGAGGCGACTTCCCCGCGTTTGACGGCGCGCACGAGCGGCAGCTCATCGTCGGAGGCCGGAGTCACGCCGTCGGCCCGGAAGACACCCCAGCTCTGCGCGAGTTGGCCAGCAGATATGCCTTCGAGATCCTCCCGCCGCCGGCCTGCCAGCTCCAGGCCGTACCTGCTCACCATTCGTATTGTCACGTCAGGCGCGTCGGCGATCACGATCCCCTCGGGGATGTAATCCATAAGGGCCCGGAGTATCTCCTGAGCTTCGCCGGCTTGCTCCGCTCGTCGTATGGCCTCTGCCGCGAGTGTCGCCGTTTCCTGCGCACACGGCTCGGCGTCCCTGCGCAGGTTCTGGACCTCCTGCCGCCCGGCGCCTTCCTCCGCCTGCGCCCGCAGTAGAGCGACGTAAGAGCCGAGCTGCCCCGCGACTACCGACACGACGCTCAGGTGAGCCAGCGAGAACGCTTCCGTCTCATCGCTATAGACCTGAAGGATGCCGAGGACTGTGTCCGCACCAACTACGGGCAAGCTGAGGAAACTGCCGGACCCGACCTCGGTCTGCTGCAGGGCCAGGTCCTTGATGCTGCTGCCGTGGGTCAGTCGAGCAACCTGAGCCGGTTCCGTCCCTCCTGTCAGAGCGCGGTAGTGTTCGAGAAGCGCTATCTCCAGCTCGTCCGAGTCCGCCGATTCCGGGCAGTAGAATACCCGCCAGTCGTCCGTCCAGATGCCGAGCGCAGCTGCGCTGTTCGGAACCAGTTGGCAGAGCACCCGGAGCACGTTCCGGATGCGGTCTGCCGGCTCGGCTACCGATGACAGTTCGTGGACTATGTCGGCCAGCATCCCGGCCACAGTTGTTGTGCCACCGTTCACCTGCCCCGCTATGCTCATACCAGCGTCACTCATCGTGCCACTATCACCAGCCGCACCCGCTCGGGTCAGGACAGCGCGCACGGGGATTGCGAGCCGCACTCGCAAATGGTTCCGCCTGCGTCAGTCAAAGCGGTTGCCTACCTGAGGTGGAAGGCTGCTCCGGTCCAGGAAAGGACCACGACCACCACCATTATAGCACTGGCGCAGAGCATGTCAACACTATAACTGGATGATGATATGTTATTGAAGAGCTTGTTCCGCGATTGCCTCGTAGCCTATAATGGCCTGGCGGCTTTCGGCCGATGGCTGGGGCGGTGGCCTGCCCGGAGCTCTGTTGACCGGAGCTGAGTGCCTGGCCGCGGGACGGACTGAACAGCAATGAACGACGGAGACGGGACGCAGAAAAAAGGGCTGCTGGGGTTATCTCGCACTATCGTCACGCTGGGAGTGGTGAGCCTGCTCACGGACCTCTCGACGGAGATGCTGGTGCCGCTGATCCCGCTTTTCCTTCAGAATGTGCTGAGGACACCCGCAACAGACATCGGGGTGATCGCGGGGGTCGCAGAGAGCACGGCGAGCCTTCTCCGTGTCTACGCCGGATGGCTCGCCGACCGGCTCGGCAGGCCCAAGCTGCTTGCAGTGCTCGGCTACGGTCTGTCGTCGGTAGCCAAGCCGTTCCTGGCCGTATCGACCACCTGGCACCACGTTCTCGTGGTCAGGTTCGCCGACCGGTTCGGCAAAGGGATACGCTCCGCCCCGCGCGATGTGATCATTGCCGAGGCCGCGCCCCAGGAGATTCGCGGCAAGGCCTTTGGCTTCCACCGAGCGATGGACACGACAGGCGCGGTGCTCGGTCCGCTCGCCGCACTGATCATAATCACGTTCTTCATCAGGCAGAGCGAGAGGCATGCTTTCACGGCGGTGTTTCTCATCGCCGCCGTTCCAGCCCTGCTCGGGGTGGCAGTTCTGGCTATCTTCGTGCCGGAGAAACCGAAGGAAGCTCGGCCCGTGGCGCCGCCGAAGGTCAACTGGCGCGTGCTCAGCCCTCGCTTGAAGCGTTTCCTGCTCGTCGTGGCTGTCTTCTCGATCGGGAACTCGAGTGATGACTTCCTGATCCTGCGAGCAAAAGACCTCATCATGCGTGCGCACAGTTTTCCGGCGACGCTCGCTCAGATTCTTCTGATCTACATAGTCTTCAACGCGGTTGCCGCCATCTTTACGCTGCCGGCGGGGATGCTATCGGACAAGGTTGGGCGCGCGCCCGTAGTGCTGGCGGGGCTGCTGGTTTTCGCCCTGACTTACCTCGGCTTCGGCCTGGCGGCGACGCCCGCCGCGGCTTGGGTGCTCTTCCTCATCTACGGACTGTACTATGCCCTGACCGCCGGTGTGCTGCGGGCCTTCGCAGCCGATCTCGCTCCTCCGGAAATCCGCGGTACCGTGATCGGAGCCTACTTCACAATCGAAAGCCTCTGTCTGCTTCCGGCAAGCGTCATCGCTGGCGTCCTGTGGGACCACGTGAGCCACGCCGCTCCTTTCTACTACGGCGCCGCGACCTCGACGCTGGCTGTGCTGCTGCTTCTCACACTCGTGCGCAGTGAAACAGGCGGCAGGCAGCAGGTGATAGGCGACAGGTGACAGCGGGCAGGGTAGGGCGGACATCGAGCCGGGTGGGAAAGATGGCTTCACTTCCGATGGCCCGAGTGCTACACTGTCGTTGACGTCCGCTCGGGACAGGGCAGCTTTTTCTTGAGCTGGCGGGTGAGAAGGGATCGGACATGGGGACTGCAGGCAGGACTGGCGGATCGGCAAGACTAGCGCTCGTCGTTGCCGCTGCGGGGGCCGCGATTGCCTTGGCATACGCGGCCAGGCCTCGGTTTCCGGCGGATGAGCGCGTCAAGGTTGTCGAGATCCAGCTCGGGCCTGGAGTCGAGTTACGGCCGGCGCTGGCTAAGGGCGGCCGCGGCCAGAGCGAGCCGTTCTCCGATATGATCTCCAGGATGAAGCCTTACGCCGCGATCAACGGCACCTACTACGATGAGCGAATGAGGCCGGTAGGCGATATCCTGATCGACGGCAGGCTCGCAAGCCGGGGAGGCCAGCGAAACGCGATCGCAGTGACCAGAGCGGGCAACGTGGTGTTCATCAGGCGTGGGAAGCGCGGGTTCCGGTGGTCAGGCTACCGATGGGGAGTTGCGGCAGGGCCGAGGCTTGTCCACAAGGGGAGGGTTGCGCTCGACCCGGTTGCTGACGGCTTTGCGCCGGAGAGCCTATCCAAGAGGGCATGGCGATCCGGGATCGGCATCGGCAGGAAGGGAAAGCTGCTGCTCGTAACTGCGAAGGCGGATCTGACGCTGGAGCAGTTCGCAAAGGTAATGCTCGACCTGGGGGCCGAGGAGGCAATGAACCTGGACGGAGGAGGGGCCTGCGGCCTCTACCACAGAGGCAGAACCCTTGCCGCGCCCGCGCTCCCGATGACGAATATCCTCGTTGTCCACGTCCGCAACCCGCGCTGATCCCCGTCCTGCTGGGTCGGTACATAGCAATGGGCGGGAGGATAACCTCCCGCCCACTGCACGCGATCATCTACCAGCGCCTTTGTCTTTCGCCGCCTCGGTCGAAGCTGCGCTCGGACTTCTGCGCCTTGCGGACATCGCGGCACGGCTTGCACCGGACCGGTTCGCTGAAGCCGCGCTCGGCGAAGAATTGCTGCTCACCTTCGGTGAACGTGAACTCGCTGCCGCAGTCGCGACATACCAGTGTCTTGTCCTGGGCCACTTGCTGTCCCCCCATACTTGAGTTATGAACCAACCGACTTTCAGGATTTCCGGGCCGTTCAGGGATGGGGGTTGCCTAATGTACCCAGTGGGACCTGTCTACCTTCCGATTCCTTGATGCCCGTGCCATAGAGCTTAATCGACCATCGCCCTGCGGCAGTTCCAGAAGTCACGTCTATTATACCGTGACTGGCAACTTTTCAAAAGAAAAATGTTCGGCAACGGCTGGATTCTCTGCGCTCGGCTTCCGGCTGCGGCGGCCCATGGAGGAGCGACTGATGACGATGCGCGGGGTCCTCTGGACCCGGTGCTGATCTACCGCAAGCAGTTGCGCCGCGGCATACCGGTCAGCAGATGGATGCGATGCAGGCGGCGCGTGCTGGCGAGCGTTCCTCAGCCGCCAGCCAGTGCAGGGACGATTAGCACCTCGTCTCCGTCGGCAAGCGGGGTCTCCAAGCCGGAGAGGAAGCGCATGTCATCGCCATTCACGTAGACGTTGATGAAGTCCTTTACGCCGCCGTCGGGTTCGCAGATGCGTGCCGCGAGGTCGGGGTACATCTCTCGGATCGCAGCAGCTAGCCCGGCCAGGTCGGTGCACTCCAGA
>Ga0315281_10004542_pt1 | contig 20098 bp, 29 predicted proteins | sample YL17G07_0_MG_FD_204540 | JGI IMG/M metagenome (GOLD analysis project Ga0315281, IMG submission 204540) | Sediment microbial communities from Yellowstone Lake, YNP, Wyoming, USA - YL17G07_0 | ecosystem: Environmental > Aquatic > Freshwater > Lake > Sediment | place: USA: Wyoming | collected... | reverse complement strand
AGATATAGGACATTTTAGTACAGGAAGTAGTAGAGGAGCAATCGCAGCTAGCGGAACTCCAGAGAATGAATATAACAAAAGAGTTGCAATAGCAGTTAAAGAAGAGTTTGAAAAAAGAGGACAGGGTGCTTTTCTGATAGAGAATATGGATCTAAAAACAAGAGCGAAGGTGGCTAACTTGTGGGGAGACGTTTTTCTCTCTATCCATCACGACTCGGTTACTAAAAGAATGGTTAACAGAGCGCATTTATTCTCTGGATTTTCTCTGTTTATTTCTAAAGAGAATCCACAGTTCAAGCAGTGTCTTAAGTTAGCTAAGTTAATCGGATCTGAAATGGTAAAAAATGACTTTCATCCAGCGCGACATCATAAAACAACCAAACAAAGACAAAGACTTTTGGTTGATGAAAAAGATGGAGTATATAGGTCTGATAAACTTGCCGTAATTAGGAGAACAAATATTCCAGCTGTTCTGATTGAGTGTGGAATTGTTAAAAACTTATACGAAGAATTCTGGCTGTTACAACCAGAAGTCCGAGAGAAGTTGATTTCCTCCATTGTAAATGGAACCGATGTCTTTATGAAAAATTGGAGAAAGATTGATGAGAATTAAAAAAGATTTTGTCACAAATAGCAGTTCAACTTCTTTTGTGGTAGTGGATAAAACTTCGGGAGAAATCTTAAAAGAAATGGCAAAAGTGGTTTGGAATGAACGTGGATTTGATTCCAACACACAGATAGACATTGACTATCTTTTAAGAGATCCAAAGTTTGATAAAAATGTAGTTTTTCCATTAACTATAAATGAAGAAACTTTTATTTATAGAATTTGTCCAGCCAAAGTGAGAGTAGATACTAGTTGGAGCCATGACTGGAATCAACTTCCGTTTGAAAGAGTCTCTTGTAAAGAGTGTGGAAAAGACTATGAAAAAAGTATGCGCATACCATTTCTTGATATGAAAGATTTAAAAACAAAATCAAGAAAAGATGTATACCAAGAACGAGATGCTGAGATGGAAAAGAGAACGTCAAAATATCGGGAGGAAGTGGAATTGAGGGTAAAAAATGAAAATCAAACAAGACTTCGTAACAAATAGCAGTTCCACTAGTTTTACATTTATCTTCAAAGGCCCAAGGTGTGTTAAGTCTCTTGTAAGTGCTGTTTGGAATCATAGAAAGTCTTTCAAACTTAGTTATTACTTGGACGAAACTTCTAACTGGTCTTGTTCCTGTGAAGATATTGTAGAAGATATTGAAAGATGTGTAAAGAAATCTCTAGGAAAAAATGAATGGAATAGTGTTAAAGTAATCACTCTTGGTCAGATGATTTCAGAAACTGACGAGATGATAAAATCTGAGGAGAGGTGTCATAAAGACTGGATGAAAGACCACCCAAACGATAAATCCATGGAAAGAATTATGAAAGCCAACTTCAAAGAACTAGAAAAGAAAAAAGCGAAATTTCAAGACGCAAAAAAGAAAGGATTCCAAAACGTTCTTGAAATGGAGTGGGGCGATAATCACGGAGATGTTAGTGGTGGGGAAACTGGATACGCTATGGATTGCGAGGGGAAAAAAATTAGAATAAACTCAGATGACTTGATTGTCTTTACAGAACAAAACAGGTAGGAGGAATGATGAAAGGATACAAAGTTTTCAAGACAAATAACAATGGTGAGTTATTATCTTGTTTCGTGGCGGGAAAAGCCAGAGTGAAGTATGCAAAAGAAAAGAGAAGTAAAGCACCTGCATGGCTCAGACAATATAACAAACATTTAACGTTTTTTCTTACTTTACAACAAGCTTTAAGGTTCAAAGCGGGTTACTTAGAACTTCAAAGTACTCAGATCTGGAGAGTAAGAGCTCATGATATAATCTTTGGAGGTTTTCTTCCTTCTAAGTCAAATATTTCCTCGTTGGGAAAAGGAGTTGTCCAGGAAACAAGTGGTAGATGGCCTCTCGGAACTAAGATGGCAAGAACTATAATTCCAGAAGAGAAGATTGATAGAAACGAAATAAGAAGATTAGGATTACCAAAAGTTTAGTTCAACGTAAAAATTGGGAGCCTCAAAAAGAAGCTCCCAATTTTTTTGTCTCCTTCCAGACAACTTCTTATTTAATAAAGAAGTTTAGTAGAATCTTTTCAACCACTCTAGTTGGTTCCAAAGTAACATTCACATGGAATGTCTTTCTTTTTCTTTCATAGTCAGTGGCACCAACATCTACTGAGTAGTTATACAACCCTCTCTTTGATTTCACATTTTCCAAGAACTCTGTTACCTGTCCATTAACTTGTCCCCAAGTAGTAGAGTCATTCATTTCAAAGATATAATATCTGCAGAACAATTCCAAAGCTCTCTTACAATACAGAACCAATCTAACAATGTTTAGATCCTGTAAAGCACTTGGTTTAGCCTGAGTTGTTAACTGACCCCAAACAGTATATCCCTGAGCAAACTGAACAATTGGGTTAAGCTGTTTCAAATAGAACTGATCTCTCTGTCCAAGTTTTGGATTGAACCTAAGTTCTTTGATTGTATCAATCGGCGCTCTGTTAAATCCAGCTATTGCATACCAAACTTCCGCTACTGAGTCGTTTCTTGGAAGCAGGTAAGACATATGATAAATCGGAGAAACCCAGATATCCTGTCCAGTAAACTGATCATAAACTTTATTGTACTCTTCATATAGGGCACAGAAATAATTGTTATAAGTATGATTAGTAACTCTAGAAGCAATAGCTGCGTCGTATGTAGCATTGTCTCCGTTATCTAACAGAGCAACACAGTCTCTTCTAGTCTGAACCAATGTTGAAATTGCTGACTTAACATCATCTGGATATCCACAGTCAAATACAGCACTAAAGTAAATATTTTCAGTATCCAGAACTGCGTCGTCAATTAATCCAGAGTAACCCTGAACAAGAATCTGAATTGCTACAGAAGTATCTATGTTTCCTAAAGCGTCTATTAAACTTCCTTCTGATCCCAGCTTTAGAGGAACTGGATCTGCGGAAATGAATGAGTTAGCAACATCTGCGTTGGTCTTTCTTACTTCATATGTAATTTCTGATAGTGGATCAAACCCGGACACATCTCCCTGCCAATGCTGAGGTGATCCAAAAGCTCTTTCACTACGAACTGTGATTGTTTCGTTCCCAGATCCAGAGGCTATTCCTAACCAGCCATAGATTTCATTTCCTTTTCCGTCTTTTACTACTGCCATAAATTCATAGTTTGGACCGGCAAGTGTTTCCCAGTCAGCGAAGTTTTGTTTGTTGTCTGTGATAGTAGCAGAGCCAGAAGTTAAAACCGCGCTTACAGTTCCAATCTCTTTGTCAAAAACTCTAGCAACATAGTCATAACCTTCTGCGTATGATCCATCCGCTTTAACCATTATAGCTCTTAGAACTTTTGAGTAAGTTTCTAATACGTAAGTAATCCATGTTGAATCTCCATTAGTATCAACAGCTTTTGGATTAAAAGAAATACCAAAGGATTCAATAATTACGGAGCTTCCATCAGACTGTTTCTCATAAATATCTAATGTAAATATCCCGTTAACCATTGGATTAGCATATTCTGTAAGTCTCACTCCAAGAGAGTTGTAGTATTCTCCTCTTCCAATTGGGATTAAAATGCAAAGTGGGAACTTAGTCCCAACAGTTGTTAAATTTGTCTGTACTTCTGCCATAGTATTCAGACTATCTACATAGTCTATTTCTATTGAAGCAGTAGTATCAGATGGTGCTAGGTTCGCTGAAATTCTAGCATTTGCGAATGTTGCATCGTCTGGAAGAACTCTCATAAAGTATGTTGCGCCAGATTCGCCAAGATAGTTATAGATTTCGTACATTCCTTGTCCATAACTCTTTTGCCACTTGGTAATATCCGGTTCGCCCCATTCGCTGATTAAATCGCTTCTTCCTCCAACGAAGACTAGTTTATTGTCTCTTCCTTTTGTGGCTAGTGAAACAAACAGCCCGATCGTGCTTGGAACTTCCTGCACGTATGTAGATAAATCTATTATTTTTGTGTACACACCAGGTGAAACGTTAGACATTTCTGATCCTCCCGAATTTATTTCTAATTTATTTTTTCTCTATTTAAAAATTATTTCCTTACTCACTCTATTGTTTCTATTGGGAGTAATTGATTATGTATAAACATACCAAACAAAAACTAATTGTCTTGTAACAGTTTTCAAGATAGTTGGAAAAGTAACTTTTGCATATAAATGGAATGGCCCGATAGAACCACCAAGCCCGCTAGCATCAGTAAACAATCCACATTCGTTAATCTGCTGTCCAACTGCGTCTCCTGAAGAAAGAGTGGTTGTAACTTTAGCAATTAACCAAGAATCGTAGTTGTCAACATCTTGTTCATATTCAATCAAATCAAATGGATGTTTGTAGTCGCTTCCGCTTCTTGGATCTGCATATGTTGGATCCCACCCTGTTACTGCGAGTGGAACATCAGTTCCTAATGCAGTGTCAAGATTTGTTGGGGGAATTGGATCGAACGGATCTCCTGGTCTACATCCACCACTACCTATTCCAAACCAACAAACAAATTCATTTTTTCTTCCTGGATAAGGACTTAAAGCTGCGTTATCTTGGTTGAATAATCTAACCATCACAGTTTCACGACCACTGTAGGTAACTAAGTTGGGCTTTCCAATTAACTGTTTAGACCCGTCTTCATTTATTTCAAAGATTTCCACGAAGCCCTTTGGCTGTCGTATTAATACTGTTTTAACATGACTATCTGAGATTCGTTCTGTTAAACACTGTTCGCCATATCTGTCTCTGATATAAATCTCCAAATCTTTTTCTTTTTCCATTAGTTTACTCCAGAACTCTCTTAATGTCTTCTGAGACTTGTTCTAATGTTGGAACAATATCTTCATATCTTAAAAAATTCCAACCTTCTACTTCTAATTCTTTTTGTCTTTTTAAATCTTTTTCTTTATCTTGATGCCAGTAAGAACCGTCAACTTCTATAGCTATGTCTAGTTTTGGTACAGCAATATCTATAGAATAGTTCTTTTTTCCTTTGCCTCTGTAAACTGGATAGTTTAAGTAAACATAAGGAAAAAGTAAAGAAGTTATTTTCCAAGTTTCTACTTGTATTTTAGATGGGTTTGTAATAAAACTAGCTGCATGAACTGACCCGCCATTTTCCATGTATTCTGATTGTCTTCTTCTACCATCGTTATTTTCTTTTGTATTTATTCTAGACTTTTCTGCTGCTCTCCTGACGCCAGAATGATTTTCTTTAGTTCTTCCTTTTAATTTTTCTGCCTGTTTTTCTGCTGCTCTTTTTCTATCTTCTTTAGTTTGAAAACTATATGCAAAGATAGCTCCACCGTTTTTCATGTAAACTTTTATCTTTTCTGATTGTTTTTTAACGCCTTCATCGTTCTCTTTTGTTTTTCCTCTTTGATTATGTCCGCATATATACCTATTTCCTTCTTTAGTTACTTCTCTTCCACAAATCCCACATTCACATAAGTTCATCTAGTTCCTCTTTGTCGTATAGAATCTCCACGTTATTTAATATTTGTTCTGGGTTTGCTTACAATCTAGAACAACGTAAAAAAATCCTCTCCGAAAATTATCGAAGAGGATTCTGAGTAGACTAGTTAAGATTTTCGATTAAATTAAACCAGTTCCACATTTTGAACAAAATTTAGCTCCTGATTTAGACCTTCTACCACAAGTTGGACATGTAACCCTAGACTTAACTTCAATCGGTTTTTCTACTGGAATTCCAACAGAAGATGTTCCTCTGAGTCTAATTATGATAACATTGGGAGTTTCTTCCAGTTCCCCAATACTACCATAATTAAATAGTTGGTTAACAATTGATCCTTGCACGGTAATTCCTTCGTCTGGAAGAGGCGAAGAAACATAGTTTACATTGACATTACAACATTGAATTGAATTTTCTACTGGCGAATTAGAATTATTAGCTGAGTATGCTACATTAAATTCGCCAGATCCTGAAATACCAGAACCGGAAGATGCAAATCCTTTACTTTCCGAAGACTCATAACTACCGTAAGTATACACTGGTCCACTCAAAGGATAATACACTGTTCTATACCAAGGATAATAGTGTGGCCAGGGGTAGTAGTCATAGTGATGATGGTGATGATTGTAATAGTCGTGTTCTTCAAGTATAATTTTTTTCTCTGTAACTACTTTTTTCTCGAACACAAACTCAACACGAATTAGACCATCATCTAACTTGTCACCTCTGTGCTCAATGATTTCTTTAGTTTTCTGAATGAATTTAAATCCATTCTTTGCAACCAACCCTTCTTTTAAAAATCCTCTTAGTTCCACTTCTTTGTTTGGACCAATGATCAACGAACTATTGTAGATTACATCTTGTCCATCGATATTGATTTTTACAGAAGCTTTTCTAGATTCAAGATTTTTTAGAAGGAGGGTATACTCACACCCAAAAGGTAGGATTACTGCTCCATCTATTTCACGCAAGATAGAGCCGTTACATTTTACTGCACACACAAACTGATTTTTGTAGATCATTTTCTTTCTCCTTTAACACAGGACATTGACTAAGTCCTCAATAGTTTAAAGTCAATTAGGATTTTAGTCTAAGACTAATTTTCTTAGATATTTTGCTATTTACCTCCTTTCTACAATTATACTTCTAGAGACATCTTTCGCATATCTTCTAATATTTGTTCTTTGGTTGGAACTTTATCTACATATCTTATAAATTTCCATCTTTCCATTTCGATCTCTTTTTGTCTTCTAGTATGATACTCTTTGTCTTGATGCCAATAAGATCCATCATATTCAATAACAACTCTAAATTCTGGAATTATAATATCTACTTCGTAGTTTAAAATTGGAAATGAGTATCTTAATGTAGGGTATAAATCTTTAACTATTTCTCTCAGTTTAAGTTCTGGTTTGGACTTTCTTTTATTTCCTCTTAAAGCTATAATTGCTCCACCACTTTTCATTCTATCCTTTTGTCCAGGATTCTTTTTTCCTGTCATCTTTTCTGCTTGTATTCTTCGTCCTTCATCATTCTCTTTAGTTCTACCAGTTATTTTTTTCGATTGATTTTTAATATATTCGTAAGTTTCCTTAGTTCTACCAGTCTTCGGTTGTGACATTCTTTTAACACTTTCACAATTCTCTTTAGTTCTTCCTTTCTGTTTCTCAATATTTTTTCTTCTTATTTCCGGACAGCAAACCCAATGTTTGCTACAACACAATTTTTTATTCTTTAGCTGATACTTTGCTTGTTGATTACATCCATAATTACAAATCATAACCATATCCTCCCATTTTAGTTTGGAAGGATATTGACTAAATCCTTGTAACTGTTTAAAGTCAATTTATTATATGTTCTAGTAGATATAGAATTGATCTTCTATATATATTTCTTACTGAGGTAATAATTTAGATTAAAAGGAGGAAAAATGAAGGATTTTAGGGAACAGTTTCGAGAGGCTTTCGACGTGCGATTGGAAGATCTTCCAGAGTTAACACTTGGAACTTTGGACGCTCGTAACAGGTTGGAGTTTAATAAGCGAAGGAACTATTCGTTGGAGCACAACGAGAATCAGAACTTTCAGAGAGTTCAGGAAATTTTAAAGGTGGAAAAGTAGGTGGACCCAAAGAAGTTCTGCTAACCTTTCCAAGGAGGAAAAGAAATGAAGAATCTTCTATTACTGGTTTTGTCTTTAGTCATTCTGTCGGGCTGCGCATACGACAACACGTACCGGGAAACTGTATACAAATGGCAAGAGAGAAGTTCCTGGCAAGAGAGAAGCTCTGGGAATATCGTTGGATCTACTTGGGCAGGCGCACCATCTCTTAGTGGGTGGGACTTGGAAGCTCACATGACTACGAAGTCTGGCGAGTTGGGATCAGCGGTTATGGTTTCTACCCTAAGTTATGACCGCATACAACAGTGGAGAACAATTAAGAAGATGGAATGCGAGGTTGTAGAATGTCTCGGAATGGTTAATACCCATCCGTTTCCAGCCTCGTTTGAAGACGACAAAAAGATAATGAAATGGAAACGATACATGGAAGAGTTACTACAAGCTTCTGAAATGGCGACTGACGCTTTGAAGTATTGTGAAAGAGATGATTTGGAAGAAGCTAAAAACAAGGTCGCTGCTGCTAGAGCGATATTCTATAGGTGAGTCTGCCATACTCACGGGTAGGAAAGCTAACGTTGCTAGTTTGGAACGTTAGTTTTTTTGTTTATTGACCCTTCATTTTTCTTTTCGAAGCTTTCAATGGGTCAACATGTTTTACTGCTTTTGTTTCTTCTTTTTCAATATGAGAAGCCATGTTACAATTACTTCTAGCCCACTTACTTTCCGGGGTTGGACAAGAAGAACAATATTTTCCTTCAGGCCAAACTTCAATCTTAGAACAACCTGCGCACTGTTGAACTATTTGATTACAATGTCCACCTGCAAAAAAGCACTCATCTTTTTTTGCAAATGGACATTCTTTGCCTTTCTTAATTACAACACACTTAAACATAACTAAAATTCCTTTACTTTTATTTTTTCTCGAATTGTTTTTGTCTATGCGGTGGCCACCCATTTTAGTTCTACTCTATAAAATTGAATGTTTCCCATTGTACAAACGTACCATTGACTTATTGTGTGCGGTCTAAGTCTAGAATTTAACCAACTAGGAAGTTTTTCAGAAGTTAAAAAGAAATAATCTGAATTGAAAGTTGTATCCTGAATTGTATTGTTTAAAATTTCTTTTGCTACTAAGTAGCAATTGTCCCACTTTTCGTTTACATCATTTTTTATTGGGTTCAGAACAAGATCCTTTTCTTGTTCTGGAAGTTTGTGGTAGTCTATTAGAGGAGTTATAACTTGTCTATAAGTCTTTCCCCACCAACGCGGTGATTTTGTCCTATTTCTTACAACACAACCCACACCAACTTGTGCCTGGCGGATTTCATCTCTAGCTTTCAAGAATATCAAAGAAGTAAGTAAGATATCTTCATCTTGTTCTAACAAATCTTTTCTAGGAAAAGGCAGTTTAATTTGTTCTACCATGACAACTACCTCCCATTGTATTTTATGCTATCAGTTTTAGTTTATTTTTTATATCCTCTTTTAATTGTTCTTCTGTAGGAACATAATCTATATATCTTAAAAACACCCATCCATCTTCTTCAATTTCTTTCTGTCTCTTTAGATCGTATTTCTTATCTTTGTGCCAGTAACTACCATCATATTCTAAAATAATTCCCAAACTAGAATCTGCTACATCTACATTATAAGATTTATTTCCTTTACTAACTCTATAGATTGGAAAATTATGAACTGGCCTTGGAAGAACTTTACAAGAAACTATAAAAAGTTTTCCTTGTGGTTTAGAAGGATTTACAACATGGTGATTCATATAAACAGATCTTCCATTTTTCATACTTTCACTAAGTAATTCTCTATAAATCTCTGAATTATATACAGAATCTGGGTTTTTCCACTTTTCTATCATAGTTTGTCTTTGTTTTTCAATAGACTCTTTTTTTAGATTTTTTCCTTTGCTCCACGGAACCTGTCCAGAATTCGATTTACTTATATTTTCATTCCATTCTTTGGAATGTGGTCCAAATTTTTTTCCTTTGTTTGGTCCTGGTTTTCCTAATCCTCTTCCTATATGCGAAACAGAATTTTTTCTCCTAACTTCTAGACAAAATGCTATGTTTCTACTACAACACAACTTACCATTCTTGAACTGAATTTTCGCTTTTTGCCCACATCCATAATCACACAACTTCATTAAAAGTTCCTTCTATCCAAAAATTGGTTTCTCTATTTTTTTAGTAGGAACTATAGGAGTATGTTTATAATTTTTCCAGTCATCTTCGATTTCTGGTTTAGAATAAAATTTTGCAGAGAAGTCCATAGTTCCATTCTTCTTAATCCAAGCTCTTACAATAAATCCTCCAACTGAGGGAATCCACCCCTTTTCTTTTGTAAGAGAATTAGATCCTTCAAAACTACCAGCCATCATTCCGAAAATACTACCCAGAAGAACTTGTAGTTGAATATGGTAGTGGCCGCACAATACGAATCTAAGAGTTGGTTTCATCTTTGCTCCATTAACAATTTTTAGTAATTCTCCAAACGCTTTTTGTTCAATAAACCTTTGAAGTTTATAGGACATAGAGTAGCAAGCAGCTCCGCGGGGATGCCACATAAGAAGGTCAGTTCCTGGTAAAATAGGCACTATCGCCTCTGTAAATCCTAAGTAGTGAACATCTTTTCTTAGGTTGTCAATAACTGCTAGCGCATTATGACCGCCACCATTCTTCATAAAAGAATAGTCGTGATTTCCACCAATTACATACCATTTAAATCCTTCTGGAAGATTTCTAACAAAAGATGCTTCTTGTTCCTCTGCCGAATGTGCGTAAAGTTCGTAAATTTGACCTTTATAAACTTTGTATCCTGCCAGAAGGTCTCCGGGTGAGAAAATTACTTCCGCTCCCTCTTTTTTGCAATCTTCACAAAATCCATTTAAAGCAGATATTTGAACTGCTTTAGATCCAAAATGCATATCTGAAGCAACGCCAAAAATAATTTCTTTACTTTCTAGAGGTTTTTTAATTGCCACTGGTTCAACAAACTTTTCGCCGGAACTCAAATACACATAGTCATCTTCTACTAATACTTCATGACCTTTTCTTCTCTCAATACTAATAAGCTCCTCAACCTTTTTTGGTGAGCAAGAAAACATATTACACAATTCAATTAACTTTACATGACCTTTACTAGTTAGAATATTTAGAAGGTCGCCACTTTCTAATCTCCCTTTTGATGGTTCTTGTTTTTTAGCTCTTGTTCTAAAAACTAAACTTCGAAAGGCTTTGAAACTACTTTCATAAGAAAATTTACGTTGAGCTATTTCGTACATAGTAGTCAGAGGCATTCCTGCTTTACTTTGTTCTAAAATAAACTCGGCCAGACCTTCTGGCAATACTTTTCTACTCATAGAGTCTCCTTTTTAAGTTAGGAAGTTTTATGTATGTTCCTTCTTTGGAGGAAATGTTCTAGTAGGTTTAGATCGATTCTAAATAATTTCCACCACAGTGATATGACAAATATCACTTGGAAATGGCTGGTCGAAATACCCACCCTCATCAAATCTATTGTAGAATCCTCCATCGGTGTACCACTCACTAGGTTCCGACGTAGGGTATGATCCTGGTTCATGATATATGTCCACATAACAAGTTGCGTCAGTTGGATGACCACAATAGAAATCTACAACTGGTCTAAATAAAGGATTACTTTCTGGATAAAGGTTTTTATACCAAGGAATCGTAATCCATGTATCTGGAGTTCTGGGAATTCTTCTTACAAAGTCTTCTCCAAGCCAAATGACTGCTGAAGAATCCATAGCTGTTGGGGGATTATCACAAGAAATTCCAATATCAAAGTACGCCCCAGTATCGTATGTATTTCTTGGGTAATATTTCTTTCCTGGGTCAGCCAAAACAGAGTTGTGTGTACTGTTATAAGTAATAAAGATGTTTCCGCCGGAATCTATGTACATATCGAAGATCAAGAATTCATATGGCCAACTCAAACTGTACGGTGGTTCGCTGGTTAGAGGGGTAGAAATTCCTCCAACTAGCTCTGGAGTATCATTATAGATGACTTTTAGCTTTAGAGGAATAGTCTCATTGTTTTGCAAGTAAACATTAGTAACTCTGTAACAACCGACTGGGGGTGAAGAAACTATATCAATCGAGAATGAAGAAGTAGCATCTGAACTTACAGCTTTAACTATGTGAGTAGCATTTACATAAATATTAGAGATTCTTCTGGATCCAATAGGTGGGTTGCTAGTTACGTTTTCTCCGATAGGAATCCAATCAGGAAGAACACCAGGTAAACAGTCAGCAGTATCAAAGTCAACAATCGTCTCAATTACTTTTTCGCCAGGCCACCTATCTTCAGTAATTACAGAGTCTAGAGCTGGATTCTTTTGAATATTTGCTATATTAATTGCTCTCAGTCTTGCTCTGTAGGGCTTAAAGAAATTGATTGCTTTCATCACTTCTGTTGAAGCGTCGATACCAAGAGTTATGTTTGCTAAGTTTGGAAAATACTTACTTATATTTTGCTGACACCATGTGCTTAGTTCATTTAACAAATAAACGATTGCGTTATTTGTTCTTTCATCTGAAGCTGCCCAGCTATCTAGTTCTGTTTTTAAAGTTGGGTTAATTAGATTTAGTACAGCACCTGCAGTATCTTTTGTGATTAAAAAGTTAGATGAAGCTAGCCTTGTGAAAACATCCATGAACGCTTCATATTTTGTTTTGGTTTCTAATCTTGTAAAAGTTCTAGTAGTTAAAGAGTCGTAGAGAGCAAAAATTGCATTTAAGTCTGTGGATGTTCCATCATAGCAAATAAACCTAGATTCTCCACCTGTAGCTACTTGCATTAAGTTCCATAAGTAAATTGCTGACAGATAAACTTCCAATACAGAAACAACAATTTTAATAGAACTTCCAGTTGAACTATCTTTAAAAAGCTTAAGAGTAATTTCGTCTGGTGTAGTATGTGTAATTGTCCATCCATGATATTCGTCTTGAACTTTTCTAGCCAGAATTGTAATATACTTCAAAAGTAATGCTATATTAAAGTATCCGTAGATAGAAAAGTATGGAGATATTGATGGAATACCAATTGAATTAACAAGAAGAGATTGTTCTATCTGGCCTCTTGTTAACATCCAGTGCGGATCGCCATCTACCATTTCTTCAAATACAATATCAGCTAATGTAACGTCAGTTATTGATGGATCTGTTATTGTTGATATAACAACTTCTGGTCTAAAAACTAACTCTCTATTACTGTCTCTCATAAGCCAGAATTCTACTAACTGAATATTATTCAATCCAAAATATGTTAGTACTCTTTCTAGTGCTAGCGGAGTTCCTTTTACTTTATAAAGATTGACCAGGTCTAAGAAGAAGTTAATTTTTGTGTTAAAAGAAAGAGTTTCAATTGGACTAACATATCCAAAGCTTTGAATTAACTCACTTAAACTTTGTTCTGGAAGAGAGAATACATCTGAGATTTGTTTCTGTGTAGAAACTAAAGTCTTATGAGATGAATACCAGTCTATTAAGAACTTTCTAAGTCTTCCATAGTCTTGTGAAAGGAAAGGTTTGATGTCTAGAATTTTTTCAAAGAAGTCTTCTGTTTTGGATTTTTCAGACTTCGCTAACGCAGAAAGATTCTGGTCTATTGTCGGATCAGTAGTTTGTCCAGATTCTAAAAACTTTAAGATCTTCCAGAAATCATCTATCGTTAACAATTATTTTATCTCCCTTGTTCCTGTACGAAACTAAAGACATTTTCTATCAAATAAATTTCATACATGTTTTCTAGGGTACTATCGGAGCTAGCGATTGGTGTGGTTGTATCAATTATAGAATAGTCTTCATTAACTTTAAGATTTAAATATAACCAAATCAATTTTCCCAAGTTTGTTGTTAAAACGGAAAAATCAATACTTAATGAGTATGTACATGGGTTTAATCTATATAACAAAAGTTGATCCACCATCGCAATTTCTTCAGTTCCCAAGTTAAAAATATTGATAGCGAAACTTGCTGTGCTATCGCAAGCTACCCAATATGAAGCAGTTCTAGCATAAATGTTTGCTCTGGTTTGAACTATCGCTGGCCAGTTTTCTGAACAAGCCCTTTCATGATAGAAGAAATAATAGTGAGTATAATCTGCTGGCCACTCTTCGTCAAAAAGAAGTCTTAAAAAAGATCTATCTTCGTATAAATCTTCTCGATTCAATTGAACAGGAAATGGAATTTCATCTTTATTCAATGTAGTCTTCTTAACAAACATTCCAAAATAATACTGAAGTTCCGGAATTACTATTGTACTGAAAACTGGCAAATTAATCTCCTGGGTTTGCGTAGAGTTTTCTTAATTTTTCCTCTTCTTTCTCAAATTCATACAGGTCCAGTTCTCTTTCAATTATTTCCCTATTCCCATGTTTATTATATTCTTTCTTTGGATTTATAACTTTTGTTGGTCTAATTGAAACAGGAATTCGAATTCTCAGTTTTCTCAATTTCCATTGATTGTTATTCAAAAAATTCTGTCGCATTGTAGCTCCTTATTTATAATTTGTTCTACTTTTTTGGTGGGAACTAGATCGGAGAGAACATTTTTTGATGGGAAAAAAGAGGAATGATTTTACCAGAACTCCCAGTTATCAACTGGATTTCCTGTATTGTATAAGTTTCCATATTTATAAATTTGCTTGCTATAATCGTAGTTAACTTTACAAAAGTCTAATTTCTCACCACTTTTTAAAGTTACTACTTTTCTATGACATTGAGATAACATTGCGTTCCAATCTAACTCATTAGCTCGCTTATATTCGTTGACTAAATTTCCTTCTCCACCATTGTACGACTGGTATGCGGTCCATAACTTTCCGCTCCACTTTTGACCTCTATAAATTATGGACATGTAATACGCCTGCATCTTAATACCATCTTCTGGTTTGTATGGGTTTAGATTCTCTCCCATTAAAGAGTTGATGTATTTAGCAGTTGCCGGCATAAACTGCGCAATTCCCTGACCCAAGTCCCACGCTGTAGTATTCGCTCTACATCCGGATTCTTGCTTTAACTGACCAATACCAAACCACCAAGGAAAGTCAAAACCAAAGTATTTAGTATGTTGAATTCTTACATCTTCCTTAAAGTCATTACAACGATCCAACGTCATGCCAAAAGTGGGAAATAAAAATAGAATTAGGAGAACTAAAACTAGAATTTTCATTAACCACCTCTGCACCATGCAAAGATTATGATTACGTACCAAGCGATAATCATAACTTTGGACATTACGTCTGTAGTTGTGTTGAAGTCAATGTAATTCCAAATTAGTTTTCTTGAAATATGAGCGTGTAGAATTCCACAGCTTACGAAGATTAACTTAGAGAATAAAAGAGACACAAATCCAATCTTCGCTGCGATTGGGAACCACGCAGCTGGAGCAAGAAACCCCACCAACAGTAGGGAAATTAAAGCTAGTACGTCTACCCACACTCGTCTGAAATTAAATTTGAAGTTCGAGAATCTTGAAAAGCCATTACTCATAATTTTCCTCCTAGTAACTTTCAGATACTTCCAAGATAGTTATTGTTTTAAGTCCCATACAAGTTTTACATATAACTTTTTTTCCTGTTTCTCTATAACACCCAAATGGAGAACTGTTACAATAATCAACACACCAAACTTTTTCTGGCTCTAATCCCACACCATTACATTTTGGACATATTTCTTCTACTAGTTTGGCTTTCATTTTTAAGAAGCTTTTATTTTCTTTCTTGTGTTGCTGTAACTGCTTCACAGATTTCTTTTTTCTCTTTATCTTTTACATAGTCGGTTATCGCTTTGACTGCTTCAGAAGCTATAAGAATATCGGAAACTTGAGCTCTATTGTGAAGGTTGTGTAAACCGCCTGTCACTACAATGTCAATTTCTAAGCAAGAAAATCCTTCTTTCTTGTATAACCAAGCTTCACTCTCAGCACCAGTTTCTTTTACTTTATACTTTCCCTGAAATCCTTTTAAAGCTTTCTTGATATGTTTAAGATCAATTCCATTAATATTCTCAACTGTAAATTGTGTACTTTTCCATCTGGGTGCTTTTTCTGTAACATCAACTACAATTAAGAATGTATCATCTGGTGAATATCTATCAGCTACCCACCTAGCGCCTTCCATATTGGTTTCCTCACCATTGGTAAACTCTATATGGATCCCCTCCAGTCCAATTAATTGAGAGCAGCATAAAACACCACTTAAGTTATCACAAACTCCAGTTTGTATTCCGTTTTTTACATCCGCCATTGGGCTATTAAATATTGTATCAAGATGACAAGATATGATCACATACATTCGAACCTTCCCTTCTTATTTAGAATTTCTAAATCTGACTTTCCAGTGTTCTCGATTACTATTTGTTTTAGCGTGACATTTCTTACAAAGAAGAACAAAATTATCTTCTTGATTATTCTTTTTATTATAGTCTATATGATGAGGAATCTTTGCTGAAGATTCACAAATTATACAAGTATGGTTAAATTTTTCTCTAATATATTTCTTTAATTTATTATTAAAATCTAGACCATAAGGTTCAAAAGAGATTCCACCTTTCCACATTCCGTGGTTTTTTCCTCTTCTGTTTTCTCCTCCTCTTATTCTACTTTCTTCAGTTATAAAACTAGCTGCGTATGTTGATCCACCATTTTTCATTCGTTCTGATACTTTTTTAAGTCTTTCATCTGTTTCTTTTGTTAACTCTTTGTTCCAAGGAATATTACCTAAATGCTTTTCTGCCATTCTTCTAACGCCTACGTGAGTCTCTTTAGTTCTTCCCTGCATTTTTTCTGCTTGTTTCTGGAAACTATCTTCAGTACGAAAACTAGCTACAAAAGATGCGCCGCCATTTTTCATCCACTTTGAGTGCTTTTCTGCTCCTCTTTCAACACTTTCATCAGTTTCTTTAGTTTTTCCTTTTCTGTTATGCCCACGAATAAATTTATTTTCTTCTTTAGATACCTTTTGTCCACATTTACACTCGCACAGTTGCATAACTTTGTATCCTATTTATTAGAATTTTCCCAACAATCAATCGTAGCATCTTGTTTCTTTGAATATTCTACAATGTCTTTAGTATTTTGCATCTGTATGTTAACATTTTCCGGCGAACATAAATCTTTTTTATCGTTTAATTCTACCGCTTTTAGTTTGATGGGTCTTGGACAATCTATCTTCGCTACCGGAGGTGTAGGTGTTGTAGTAACACACCCAGCTAGGAATAACGAAACTAGCAAAACTAAAAAGATTTTTTTCATTTTGGTTCTCCTTTCTCAAATTCTTTTTCTTTTCTAATTTCCTCTCCACATTCACATTTATATAATTTCATGGTGAATTAAACCATCTAATTATATCGTTATAGAGCTTAATAGCTTCTTTTTCCCCTTCAGGACCCAACCACTCATAATCTACTACTTCTCGATCATTCTCTTTATTAGGTTGTTCTTCTGCTTCGATTTTGGGTTCTGTCTTCGTTGGTGGTACCGGAACTAGATCCGTTCTTGGTCCGGGTGGTGTAATAGTTTCAGGTTTAACTACTGTAGGTTGCTTTGGTTTTCTTATTGTAATTACTTGAGGACACACTTTCTTCAAAGCGTTCAAACGATCTTGAAGATCTTTACTTTTCTTTTCAATCGTTTGGAGATCTTCTATTTGCTGACGTAGAGCGCTATTGTGAACATTTACTTGTTTGATTTGTGTTTTTAGGTTTGTATTTTCTTGCGTAATTACTAATACTTTCATCTGTAATGTTGCTACTTTTTGCTTGTAGTAAAAAGAAGATCCAGCGGCAACCAGTAGAAAGATGGAAAGAAAAACAATTGCTAAATTCTTTGGATTTGTAATCAACTTCAACAATAATGATAACCACATTTTCTTAATCCTCCATTCAAAAATCTAAATTAACCACAAAAATTCTATTAAAAATTACTCATTCTTTTTTTCTATTGCTTTCCTTACACTCCAAATTCCAAAACTTACTGTAAAGAATCCAACTATTAAAGTTTCTAAAGTCTTAAGTCTTTCAACAACATGGGGGTCAAATAAAATTCCGTAAACTAAAAGAGATAAAATAGAAACAGTAATTAGTAAATTTACAAAACACCCTCTAATGGATTTTTCTTGATCATCCCAAAGAATGTTCATTTTTAATCCTCTTCTTCCTCGCCTTTCCCAGTTCTTTTCCTAGTAATCTTCTTAAGAGTCTTCGCCAAAATTTTCCGTCTTTTCATTTTTGGAGTATCGCTTGGTTTGACCGCCAATTTTTCAGGAGGAATTTTTTCTCCTTGTGGAACTCCAAGTTGCTGATGAAGAGCACCTGGTTTTTCAATAGCTTTTTGAATCCATTTTTTGTTCTTCTTTTCCAATAGTAGTTCTCCAAGTCTTAAAGATCCTGGAATCATGGGTTTTTTTTCATCGAACATAAAACTATCATCTTCTAGGATATGTTCTAGAAATCTATCTAGTTTACTCATAGAAGTTTCCTCTCTTTTTAGTAAGTCAGATTGATGCTTAAACTTTCTTTTTGACATTTCATTAACTACAATTTCATGAACCTTTTCAATTTTTAATAATAAACTTTTAATCTTTTCACTTGATTTGGGAAATCTAGACGCCGCGCCAAACATTTGGTGCAATCGTCTATGAAGACTTGAAAGTTCCTTATTAGAAACTTTAGAAATTACTTCTTTATTAATTTCATTTAGTTTCATTTTATTTCATTAAGTTAGAGATCTTTGCTTCCACACCAGAAATTTTCTTGTTTATTGAAGCTCTACATTTTTCTGGATTATTTGTATGCCCGCAAGAAGCCACCGAACTCTTTAATGTAGTTGCCTGAGCCTTCAGAGCTGAAACTCGAGCTTTCTTTACACAAGCAACTTTATCAGGACCAGAACAATGTCGAGCAACTTTACTGAAATAGTTCTGATAAATTTTGTAAGCTGCATATCCAGCTAAAGCAGCAACAGCTAAAGCAGCAGCACCAAGTGTAATTTTTTCCTTTTTTGTAAGGTTTTTAGTAACTCCAGAAATCTTTTCTGGTACTTTGTTTAGATTTGACAAAATTCCCTTTAGTCCCTTTTTTCCTTCAGAAACTGGAATTAGATTTTCTTTAATAAATTTAAAGGACGATGAGATATTCAGAGGAGATACAACGTCAACTTCCAAGATAAAAGTGGAAATTGCAGACGGACCTAGGAAAGTACAGAAAGTGTTTTTGTTCTCCAAAACGTATGTTTTTAAAGAGTCCATAATAGCTTGTTCAGCTTTTGCACTTTCTCTTACTTTAGGAAACTTACCAGAAACCAGAAGATGCAAAATTTCAAAGTCTGTTGCTTCATTAACTAAGAAATCTTTGCTAGTTTTTTCATTCACACTTTCAGCTAAAGTTTCTCTAGCAATAGCTAAAAAAGTTAATGACTCTATTACATTTTGCATTTTAACTCCTCCGTTAAATCTTTAATCCTTTTTTCTTTGCGTAACCTAATGCGTCAGTTCCGACTTTACTTGCGAAAGTTGACCAGTCACCTCCAGCAATGTTAGACGCTCCTCCAGCAGCAACATATGGAGCAGCTTTCATTGTAAGTGGATGATACTTAACTGATTTATAAGCTTTCTTGAAAGCTTTTGAGATAGACTTGAGATCAAATTCTCTTAGAATAAAAGGAATACTGGATTCGGGTTCATTGAAGATAAAGTCCAAAATCGCCAATTTTTCGTACTTATCTAGTTTAGATTCGTAAACTAATCTCATAGCTTGGATTTTATTCATTTTTTACAGCCTCAAACCAATGCCAAGTTTTTCCTAAGTTCTTAATTCCAAATCCTAAAATCTGAAAACCAGGATAATGTTTTTCAATTAATTTATAAACTATATTTCTTTCTTCTTCTGTTAAAACTTTCTTATGTTCAACAGAAGCAATATACGCACTGCCGCATGGAGTGCATTTTACACCAAAGAAACCATCTTCAACCCAGTCTCTGTTTTTATTGATGCAGAAGTTACAATACATGAGTTAACTCTCTAAAATATGGTTGGTAAAATATAACCCAAATTCCATTATCTTTAATATGTATCTTATTATGGTGTAAACTACAAAGTGTAATCATATTTTCTAGTCTACTATTTTGTTTATTTTCATCTATATGATGAACTGTTCTTCCTGAACTAAAACACCCAGGAAACTTACAAGTATATTTATCACGTTTTCTAACTTTAGATTTATTTAGAATAAACTCTTCAGTATATGGAGCAAATACTTGTTCTCGATTAGGATTCCAAAAATAATGATTTATTCCTTCATGTTTGTTTCTAAATTCTGGATCTTTCCAAAGTTTTTTTATTTTTTCCGCCGCTCTCTTTCGCCCTTCTTCGGTTACACAACTAGCCATATAAGCTGCTTGACCATTCTTCAT
>Ga0315281_10004541_pt1 | contig 20100 bp, 19 predicted proteins | sample YL17G07_0_MG_FD_204540 | JGI IMG/M metagenome (GOLD analysis project Ga0315281, IMG submission 204540) | Sediment microbial communities from Yellowstone Lake, YNP, Wyoming, USA - YL17G07_0 | ecosystem: Environmental > Aquatic > Freshwater > Lake > Sediment | place: USA: Wyoming | collected... | reverse complement strand
GATATGCTGCCGGGATTTCCGGGAGCCCCTTCAATTATTCCGGATTCCGGGTTCCCTTCATCTATTCAACGAATGGCGAGATCATCTGGTATCACGATCTCCGCAACTCCCTGAACAGATCCCGGACAGTTGCGAAATTTCATACGCCGGATGCACTCTCGGAACGGCTTCGGGAGAAATTCGAGATATCCTGCCAGCGTCTTGCCGACCGGGATAATGCGCACCCACTGATACGCCCCTACCAGGCCGAGGCGAACGCAGCGATTGAGCAGGCCATCCGAGACCGGAAACGCCATATGCTGGTTGCAATGGCGACCGGGACCGGCAAGACCTACACGATGGTCAACGAGGTCTTCCGGCTCATGGAATCTGGTGTGGCAAAACGGATCCTCTTTCTGGTGGATCGCCGGGCTCTTGCTGCGCAGGCAGTCAAGGCATTCGCGTCTTTTGAAGCACAGCCGGGACTGAAGTTTGACCGGGCATATGAAGTCTACAGCCAGCGGTTCTTCCGGGAGGATTTTGAAGAGGAGGAGAAGTTTGATCCCAAAGTACTGCCGTCTTCCTACCTTCTGGAGCCCAAGCCCGGCCATGCATTTGTTTATATTTGTACTATCCAGCGGATGACGATCAATCTCTTCGGGCGCAATGCGGTGTTTGGTAGTGAGGATGAGCCGATTGATGAGGATGCCGAGCAGCTGGACATCCCGATACATGCCTTTGACCTGATCATCGCAGATGAATGCCACCGGGGATATACCGCCGCTGAACAATCAGTGTGGCGTAAGACGCTCGATCATTTCGATGCGATCAAGATCGGGCTTACTGCTACGCCGGCAGCTCACACTATGGCCTATTTCCGGGAGATCGTGTACCGGTACGAGTATGCCCGGGCAGTACGGGAAGGGTTTCTGGTCGATTACGATGCGATTGCTTTGAACTCGAACGTGCGGATGAACGGGATCTTCCTGCAGCCCGGAGAGCAGGTCGGCGTGATTGATACCAGAACAGGGGCACAGTCATTTGATAATCTTGAGGATGAACGGCAGTTTGATACTGATGATGTTGAGCGGAAAATTACTTCGCCGGATTCCAACCGGAAGATCCTTACTGAGATCCGCAAGTACGCAGAGGAGCACGAGCAGCAGTTCGGACGGTTCCCCAAGACCCTGATTTTCGCGGTGAATGACCTGCCTCATACTTCCCATGCGGACCAGCTGGTGGATCTCGCCCGGGATGTCTTCGGGAAAGGGGATTCATTTGTCCAGAAGATCACCGGCAAGGTAGACCGGCCACTCCAGCGTATCCGCGAATTTCGGAACCGGCCGATGCCCGCTGTCGTAGTGACTGTGGACATGCTCTCTACCGGCGTTGATATTCCGGACCTTGAATTCATTGTCTTTTTGCGACCGGTGAAGTCCCGTATCCTCTTTGAGCAGATGCTGGGGCGGGGAACCCGGAAGGGCGAGCGATGCCCGGACAAGTCCCACTTCGTAGTGTTCGACTGTTTTAGCGGGACCCTGCTGGAATATTTCCGGCAGGCAACGGGTATCACCGCAGAACCTCCTGAGAAGGAAACCCGGTCGATTATTCAGGTAATCAAGGATATCTGGGACAACCGGGACCGGGAGTACAATGCCAGGGTGCTGGTACGCCGGCTCCAGAGGATCGACAAGGAGATGAGTGGTACTGCCCGCGATATGTTTGCTGCGTACGTTCCTTCCGGCGATCTGAAGTATTACGCTGCCGGGCTGCAGGCTGTTCTCCGTCAGGATTTCACGGGAACAATGACACTCCTCCGGAACCCGGAGTTCCAGGACCTGCTCCTCCATTATCCCCGGCCCGAGCGCTCGATGCTGGTTGCGATTGAGAACGTGGATACCGTCAGTTCACGTTATATCTTTCGGGATTCGTCAGGAAACCAGTACAAGCCTGAGGATTATCTTACTGCATTCTCGCAGTTTGTGAAGGAGAATCCGGAGCATATCGAGGCGATCCGCATCCTGCTGGACCGGCCGAAAGACTGGGGAACGGATGCCTTGTCCGAGCTGAAGAAGAAACTGGCAGCCACCCGGTACCATTTCACGGTCGAGAACCTCCAGAAGGCGCACAAGGAACGGTACAACAAGGCGCTCGTGGATATCATCTCGATGGTGAAGCATGCTGCCCGTGAAGAGGAGCAGCTCTGTACTGCCGAACAGCGAATTCACCGTGTCTTCGACAAGATGACTTACTCTGCATCACTGAGCGCCGAGCAGCAACAGTGGCTGGATAAAATCCGTGAACATTTAATTGCGAACCTCTCAATCAGTAAGGACGACTTTGATATCATTCCAATCTTTGCCAACGAAGGCGGATGGGGGAAGGCAAACCGGGTTTTCAACGGGAAGTTGCCAGCATGTATACAACAGTGGAACGAGGCGATTGCAGCATGAGTGATATTGTTCAGAAGTTATGGGGATTCTGCCACACGCTCCGGCATGACGGGATCGATTATGGGGATTACATAGAACAGATCACCTATCTCCTGTTCATCAAGATGGCGGATGAGCGGGATGTTAAACTTCCCGAAGGCTGTGACTGGAAGACGCTTGTCTTAAAGTCCGGGACGGACCTGACGGATCATTACGTAGATGTGCTGCGGAAACTCGGAACACAAAAGGGACTGCTCGGCGATATTTTTGCCGGTGCTTTGTCCCGGTTCACGAACCCGGTGAACCTGAAGCGCCTTATCGGCCTGATCGATGAGACGGAGTGGACGGAACTCAACATTGATGTGAAAGGAGAGGCGTTCGAGGGACTTCTGGAGAAAGCGGCAAGCGAGGGGAAGAAGGGTGCCGGGCAGTATTTCACGCCGAGGATCCTGATCCAGTCGATTGTCCGGTGCATGAAGCCCGATCCCCGGAAGCGATCCGATTTCACGATCTGCGATCCTGCATGCGGTACCGGAGGATTCCTGGTCTGCTCCTACGAGTGGCTTCTGGAGCAGACGAAGGGCGGGGCGCTTGACCGTGACGTGGCACTCCGTGTCAAGAAGGGTACGTTCTTCGGGCAGGAACTGGTCGCCCGCCCGCGCCGGCTTGCCCTGATGAACCTGTTCCTGCACAATGTCGAACCCTCGATCAAATTTGGGGACTCGATATACGAGAACCCGGACAGCCGGCGTTTCGATATTGTGCTGACGAACCCGCCGTTTGGGACAAAGGGCGCAAATCAGGCACCGGACCGCGAAGACTTTACGATCTCAACATCCAACAAACAGCTCAATTTCGTGCAGCACGTGATTACGATCCTCAAACCCGGCGGACGGGCGGCGGTCGTGGTGCCGGACAACGTACTCTTCGCAGACCAGGCGGGCGAAGTGTTCAAAGTGCTGACCGAGGACTGTAACCTCCACACAATCCTCAGGCTCCCGAACGGTACCTTCACACCCTATTCCCCGGGCACGAAGACGAACGTGCTGTTCTTCACCAAGGGTTTCCCAACCGAGACTCTCTGGGTGTACGATGACCGGACGAACGTGCCGGGTATCACGAAGAAGGACCGACCCTTAACACCGGAGTATTTCGCAGAGTTCGAGAAGGTATTCGGTGCTGATCCGAACGGCGGCTCGAAGCGGAATGTTGCGGACTCGAAAGAAGATCGCTGGCACTCGTTTCATATTTCGGAAGTCAAGGAGCGGAACTACAAGATCGATTCGCTCAAGTGGCTCAAGGATGATTCGCTCGATGATGCGGATTCTTTACCGGAGCCGGAGGAGCTTGCCGTTGAGGCGATTGAGGAATTGCGGTTGGCGATGGATGAGCTCCAGCAGGTTCTAGTGTTGCTGGAGAATGGAAATGGCACGAAATAGTTCTTGCGTGAAAATGGGTGCCAACGAGAATAGTCAAATTGATCAAATATTTTTCGATTATGAGCTTCCAGATGGATGGTCCTCAAAAAATTTACGGGAAGTTGTCAGTAACAAAAAAGGGAAATTACCGAGACAACTGGACGAAAATCCTTGGAGTGGATCGATCCCTCATATCGATATTGATGCCTTTGAACGAGGAAACGTAAAAAGACATTCTGATAGAGAATCAGCAGTAATTGTCCAGAAAGGAGATCTCATTGTTGTTTGGGATGGAGCTCGTTGTGGACTAGTTGGCAAAGCTCCGTTCGAAGGCTCATTAGGCTCGACCTTAATGACTCTTAAACCACTCCAAATTAATTCAAATTATTTATTTTTTATATTGAGAATTTACTTCAAAATAATAAATTCAAATCCTCGAGGAATTGGCATTCCCCATGTAGAACCAGATATTTTTTGGAATCTTGAAATCCCTCTCCCTCCCCTTGCTGAACAGCAGCGCATCGTCGTCTGTATCGAAACCTTGTTATCGCACATCAACGCTTCCCGTGAACGCCTTCGCCGTGTGCCGTTGATCATGAAACGGTTCCGACAGGGGGTGCTGGCCGCGGCGTGTTCTGGGATTTTGACTGAGGAATGGAGGGAAGAGCAAAAAAACTTAGAATCCGCAGCGGCTCTTTATAACCGAATACACTCAATTCGCTTGAAAAAGTATGAATACACGGCTACTGAAGCAAAAAGACTTAAAAAAAGACTGCCTCCAAAACCATCATATTTGGAGAACACTGAACCAGATTCTGATGCGACAACTGAAATTCCCAATGAATGGATTTGGAAAAAAGTTGTGAATCTTGGTCCCTTTGGTGAAGACACTGTTAAAACGGGACCATTCGGCGCGATACTGAAATCAAAGGAATTTGTTTTGTCTGGAGTTCCCATCATCGCAATTGGAAATGTCCAATGGGGAAAATTTGATCTGAATAGTGCTCGGGTTGATCACGTTACAGAAGAAAAAGCGTTAGAATTGGAAAATTACCGAGTTCGAACTGGAGATGTTTTATTCACCCGATCGGGAACAATCGGGCGATCTCTTGTTGTGCCGGATTTTGCCGATCATTGGCTTATGTCTTATCATTTACTCCGTGTGAGAGCCGATCCGAATCTCATCATTCCGCAGTATCTTTATTTTGTCTTTTCCGGATGTGAATCTTCCAAAGAATATACTTCGGATGCGACAATCGGATCAACTCGTCCGGGAATAAATACAACGATTCTCGAAAACGTGCCCATTCCCCTACCGCCCCTTCACGAGCAGCACGAGATTGTCCGCCGTGTCAATGCGCTGTTTGAGCGTGCTGATCAAATCGAGCAGCAGGTTGTGGGGGCGACGAAGCGGACAGAAGCGTTGACTCATGCGGTACTGCGGAAGGCGTTCAGTGGGGAGCTAGTCAGATAAGGTGATAAGTAGATGAAAACTGGCAATGCTCAAAATGAATTAAGAGTATGTTTCATTGCTTATGTCGATATTTTAGGATATCGCGAGAGAATACAAAAATGCAAAAATGATTATAGCGCTCTTAAAAGGGAATTAGATGATTTCAAATTAAAAATTCTCGATCACCAAATTCTTTTGATTCACTCTATTGAAGCTTCAGGTGGAATGATTTCTTTTTTTTCTGATTCTGTCATTATTCATATTCCAATCCCGTCGGATACTCCTGAATCATTTGATGATGGACGTCCCTATATTTGTTCACCTATTGAAGATCTTGCAATGTATCAATTTGATCTGGCAATAAAGAATATTTTCATTCGAGGTGGGGCTTCGGTCAATTATGGATATCTGGATAATTCGATTGCATTTGGGCCTGGACTCATAGATGCTGTTGAATGTGAAGAAGCCGCAGATTATCCAAGGATTTGTCTCACGGAATGGGCGATGAGCCCGATCAGAGATTATATTGATAATCAGTGGCCTGGTGATGAGAGAATTATAAAATTCGTTATTTGCGGTGAAGACGGAAAATTTTTCATAAATTACCTTTACACGATTGTCGATTATATTGAAGAAACCTGTGACTCAATTCCAGATGATGGAAAAGAATATCCCTTATATCGCAACGTTCCGGATGCGATAGATCTTATGAGGAAACATAAAAATAATATCGAGACAAATCTGGAAAAAGAAAAAGAGACGGGTCCAAAAATAAAAAACAAATTCATCTGGCTTGCAAATTATCATAATTATTTCTGCAAAAGGCACTTCAAAGATCTTAATGATCTGATTATTTCGAATTACCACGAAAATTTTTATTCAATTTCTTCAAAGGAATGAAATTTCCGAAGATCAAATGAGCTTCTTACCATCACGCCAACGATTTTCACCAACGAAACTATTAAAATCACCATTCTTCAGTTTCAAATTATCAGCATGGTCAGTGACAATCACCTGAGGCATAAATCCGGCTTCTTTTTCAATCTCTCTGATGGTTTCAAGTATCACATCATAAATTCCCGTAACTTTTTGAACATCTTCATCTTTAGTGGGATCGAATTCTTGGGGAAAATATACTTGACTTGGTTGATCTAAAAAAATGAACGATGGGACGGAACATTTCGGTGTTGTTGCAAATTGTTTATGAAGTCCTAAAAATAACGAAAGGTGAACAGCTAACCAATTTGCTCCACTTCCCATTTCTGAAAGGGAGATGTGATCGTTCTCGCTGATTTCGTGGGAAAAATCGAAACTTTCAGAATTGAATTTGAATTTTGGAGGTTGTAACTCCTTCTCAAAGTCTAATTTTGAACAAATTTTATTCATATCTTGACTGAGTTTTTGTTCAAATTTCATCCTGGGATTTTTAAAATTGAATTTATCGATATCTTCTTTAATTTTTGAAATATCCTCTGTCAACTGGATTATTTGTTCATCTGACGATAAAAAGTTTAAATCCCCATATGTAATCTCAAGGGATAGTTCAATCAGGTGTTTTATTCCCTTGGCCCTCTCTCTCACATCATAATTGTTTTTCTCTGTTTCTGACATCTTTTTCAAAACATTGATCTCGCCAGTTATTGTCAGAATTTTTTGACTAATATCATCTCGTTCCTTGCGGAGTTTTTCAAGCGTCGATGAATTATCAACAGAATAGGTTTTTAATTTTTTAAGATCCTCGAAAAGTGCTTGTCTTGATTTTTGTACTGAATCGACACTTTGTTTGAAGGTTTCAAGATGTTGATCGCATAATGGACATGTGTATTGTTCTTTTGTTGAAGATTTCTCAGAACGATTTTTTAATTTTAATAGGTCGGAATTGAAAGATTGGGCACTATTTGATGCGATATCCAATAATTGAATATTTTTAATCACCGATTGTTTCTGGTTTGACAAACTCTCTCGTTCATGTTCCAGTTCAATTCGCTTTCCTTCATAATCTCCAATAATATACGATTTATCATCAAATTCTGGCAAATTTTTTGCAAGGCTTATTAAGTGTGAGATATCTTTTATTGTCGGAAATTCAATCCCAATTACCTGATAGTAATCTCTCACGTATTTCTCAATTTTCTCTTTGGATTTTTCTCGATTTTTAGTTACTTCGTTTAATTGATTTTTCAAAAATCGCAATTCCTTTTCTTTATTTTCTAATTCTCTTTTCAGAGCATAATAATCTCCACTAACCCATCCCATGAAAATTGGGAATTCGTCAATAATTCTTCCCCGTTTTTCTCTATTGTCAAACCTGTAGAAAAGTGCATGTTTATTTGCTATCAGACTCTGATGCTGGAAAAGATACGGAGTCATATTTCGGAATGATGCCTTACCTGCTTTAATTTTATCAGGAATTTCTTCTAAAGTAATATCTGCTACATCGAAACCAAAATAACGACCGAATTCCTTTTTTAAGATATCTTTATTGACAGCCACTAGTTTATCAAAATAAGATTTTTGGATATTTTTGACGGTATTTTCCAAAAATTCAATTTTAAAATAAATTTTATTAGACTCTAACAACTTCGGGGAAGGTCGTCCAATGACGATAAAACTATCATTTAACTCAAGTACAATTGCAAACAACTCTGCAAAATCAATAATTTTTCCACGAGGAATTGTGGATGTTGAGGATAACAAACAATAATCGACGATTTCTATTAATGCACTTTTCCCGGATTGAGATTCCCCGGTAATAATATTCAAACCGTTCTGTAAAATTACGCCTCTTTTGTTTCCATCCTTATCAAAAATGGCAATTTCACGAATGTTGCATTTCATGATGGCACCATATCCAGCTTTAAGAAAATGTTTTTTGGTTCTTCCTTAGCAAACAATTGACCTAAATAAAAAGCAGCTCTTTCAAATTCAGAGTCCCCAGAATTTTTATTCTTTTTGTATGTTCGAGGTTGTGGGGTGAAAATATATTCTCCAAACGCTATTTTTTCAGAATTGCCCAGAAAAATCAAACCGTTATTTGTAATTTTTAAAAATGACTTGTATCTCTCGGAAAAATTAATTGAAAATTCTTGTTTATCACTCATATTTTTTTCGAACATGGAAAAAAATGTGCTCTTGTTTGTCGCCCGATTTAAATTCTTTCTAATATCATCGATCGCAAGAATTGGTATCACACAATAGATTAATTCGGTTTTTAATCCTCGATTATTATGCAATAAAGCTCCGCTGATACAAAAATGTAAAATTTTTGCTATCCATTGAGGAGGATATGTGATATTGAGAAAATCCTCATTTTTCATGATAGATCACGAGCATGAAATTTCCAAACGAATTTCTGTTCATCAACTATTTTGTGCATCTTCCCATGTTGGAAATACATTTCAATTTCCTGGACTCCTCTAATTTTCAGTTTATCAAAAAGCTTACAATTAAGAAAAAGCTCTTTAGATTTTTTAGTCGCTCTTGAGGTAGGGATATCCGGATGGGTAAGATCTAATGCGTCCCGTTGTTTTCGGATTATCATTTTATTTTTAAGTTCAGATTCAAAATTATCTATTGACACCCTTACGGATTCGCCCCCTAGTTCTAACAATTTAAAAGAATTTTTTTGTGCTCGGATGTAATCGATTACTGCAGATTCAATTTCATTCTCAAGTTCAATCGCTTTTAGTTCTGTAATAAACAAAAAAGTCTCATTTCCTGTATATCCAACACCTGCTGGTAAATCAGGGTACGGAATTTCATTCTGTTGGTATCGTCTGATATACCTTTGAACATCTTTGATAAAGTCATCGTATACAACTTTCCACTGATAAGAATTGTCAATTGCTTTTATCGAAATATATGCATAAAGATGTTTAAGAAGATCGTCTCGAAATATTTCGTCAACAAAAATCAATGATGAATGAGCTTTAAGATCTTGATACTTCTCTTCAATTGTCTTTTGGGAACTACGAATTTCCAGTCTCTTCAATATATCAAGTAAATCTGAACGATGATACAGATCATCGAAATTGAATATTAAATCGCAGTATTCTCTAATAGTTTCACTTGGCTCCCGGTAAATCGATTCCAGAAGACTCAGTTTAACTTCGGGGCTCTTTTGAGTCCATTCAAAAAAAATTGATGTATCATTAATTTCAGCGGTGGTATAGAGAACCAATCTTGAGAAGGGGGAAATGTTATTTTTTTCTCTGACAAAGTTTCTGAGAGTTTTCCAAAAATCAGGGCTTCGATCGGGCATATTGCCCTTCGCAAATTTATGTTTAATTTCATACGTTGTATCTGAGGTTGAGACATCCCCAAAACACTCAATGTAAATTATCTCTCCATATTTTGAATTGAGTAAATTTCCAAGGCAACTAACTTTTGGTATTCAAATCCGAGATACGTCAAAGTAGCATCGGTCGAAAATGTTTTATTTTTCGCGTTCTCTGTTGCCATCGGATCGCCCAAGAAGGATATTAGAATCTCTTTCGTGTTCTGTTAAAATAATTACCGTATAACCGTTTTTTGATATAATCAAAAACAAAACATACACAATCTGCCGTCATGGTACTTACCGTATTGGCTTCTTTTTAACAGGAGCCAATTTACCGGAGCACCCCTCTCTCCCCCCTTCCCAAACATCGTGAAATCTCCGCGCCACATTCCTCTCCTATCTGGCGTGCGGAAGTAATCGAGCGTGATTTGGTGTCGGGGCCGGCGGTGCAAGCGGTTGACGCAGGCGGTGCTGGGGAAGGCGTTCAGAGGGAAAGTTTTGAAAAACACGGGGTACCGGGCATATTACATCCACAGCAACAGCCTGAATTCTCATCAGAAACAATTAGAAGTTAACGACTGTACGTTTAACAATTCAATCAAAAGATTGTTATATCTCCATAAGAATAGACTCTATTGTAATGATTTATTCTTCACTTTTACACCGCGCTTATACAACTTTAATAAGCGGTGTAGTTTCTCTTGGTAATCGTAATCACTCACAAAAAGATGGTTGGTTGATTGCTATATGACATTAAGTCCTACGGAAGCAGCAGTGATGGTGATCGATGCAGCGGGAGGCAGAATAGCCGGACGGACTGCGATCCAGAAGATCATCTACTTCGGAACTGTCAGGAATGTAGTCAAGGCAACCTACCGCCCCCACTACTACGGCCCGTACAGTGCAGATGTATCCGGTGCACTCCAGACAATAACCTCCTGCCATTTTGTTGATGAGGCGATGGACACCGATGACACCAGGAAGGCAAACGAAACCTTTGAATGGAAACGGTATTCGTACACGCTCAACGACGAAGGCAAAAAAGTTACAGAATTTCTGAAGACAGAGTCCCCAAAAGATTACGAAGAGATTAAGAAAATCCTTGATATCTGCAAGAAAACTGCCAACCTGGATCCCAATGTTCTCTCGTGGGCAGCAAAAGTCCATTACATTATCAAACAGGAACACCGGCAGATAACCTACGAGGAGATCAGTAAGATTGCCGAATCCCTCAACTGGAAACTTCAGGCGCCACAAATCATAACTGGTGTTAATTTATTAAAGGAACTGGCCCTCGTTACGGGGTAAACCGATGCTCTCTTTTTCTAAGTGGATCCGGGATCCACTGTACGGTTTTGTCGGACTTACCGAAACAGAAGTCAAGCTTCTTGATACTCCGCCACTCCAGAGACTCCGTCGTATCAAACAACTGGCAAATGCCCATCTCGTCTATCCGAGTGCGATGCACACGCGGTTCGAACATTCCCTTGGCGTCATGCATATTGCCGGCAGGATGGCGGAACAACTTCAATTCAGCGAGGAGGATGTAAAGGCGGTCAGGTATGCAGGATTATTGCATGATATTGGTCACGGGCCTTTTTCCCATGTCTTTGAAGCCGCACTCCATGATATCTGCGGGAAATTAATTAATCACGAAGAAATAACCCGGTTAATTATTCTGAATGAGGACTCGATCTGGGACGTATTGGGACCAGCCAACAACGATGTGATAAATTTATTTACTGAGAACGGTGAGCGGATCCAGAATCAGGTGATATCAGGAAATCTCGATGCCGATAAGATCGATTACCTGCGCCGTGATTCATATCATACCGGTGTTGTTTATGGGAATTTTGATCTCGAACGAATCCTTCACACAATCCACAAAAAAGTAGATGGGACCAGATCCTACCTGACACTTTACAAAAAAGGTGTCGATGCGCTCGAAAATTTCCGGCTGGCACGATTCCTTATGCACGCCCAGGTCTATCATCATCACACGAGGGCCATAGCTGACAAAATGTTCCAGCGGGCAATGGAGATCGCAATTCGTGACAACGTGATTTCAAAAGAATTTTTGGACCCGAAAACACCGGATTTTCTCAAAAATTATCTCTCGCTTGATGATGCAAGAATGCTTCTCATGCTCCTGAAAAATCCGGAAAGCAATGCCCACACACTCGTATCAGCCCTTGAGAACCGACAGCTCTTCAAACGTGGCTACGAAATCGAAGTCACTCACATCCCTGATCCGATTCTCCGGATGAAGATCGCCCAAATGGGAAAAGAAAAGTACAGGACTCTTGAAGAAGTCCTTGCAGAAGACTGTGGTTGTGAGAAAGATTTCATTATGGTGGATATTCATAACATCGAAAATTCGCTCTATAAATCATCAAATGAAAGCATCCTTTCAGATAAAACCCCATTCCTTATCGAGGACAATGATGGAAATTTACATGAAATTGAAGAGTTTTCCACATTGTTGCCAACGAAGGATCCAAGGCTGATATTCTATGTGTTTTGTCCGGAAGAGTACCGGACTCACATCAAAGATCGGGTCGAAGAAGTAATCCGGGACAATATTTAGAGTCCTTTTTTGATAGATTTTGAATCAGCCATGATAAAAAAAAGATCCTTAAACCAAGTGCTTCTTCCCCTTCCCCGGCCCAATTTTCTGGTTCACCATTTCATACATCAAATCGATAAAATCCACCGGCTCACCGGTTATGCTGACCTGCGAAGCATCGAAAAAAGAATCGATTAGCTCCCGTTCCAGATCCTCATTTGCCTGCAACTTCCCTTCCGGCCGGATGTGAATAACAGAAATTCCATTCGCTTGTAGAACCGGCGAGATCAAAGCAAACCGGTGGCATCGCTCCGGTTCCTTCTCGGCACACATCAATGCGATCTTCTTCCCGCTGGAAATTATTGATAGTACTTCGTTGATACCTTCCTGGAATTTTTCCGTTTCCTGTACTTTCCGGTAGTTGACTGTGCCATCCGGGAAGAGCAGGTTGGGATTTGAATATCTACCGCCAATGTTATCGCCCATAAACCTGTAATCAACGTTGTTCTTTATCAGGAATTTTTCAAGTTTTTCCCGGTTAAAATGTGGATTGAACCGGCTGTACGGGGAACTACGGACATCGATGATTAGATCAATGCTGACACTCTGTAAAAAAGTGATGAACTGGTCGATCGGGTAGTTCCCGTGGCCGATGGTGAAGCATTGTTTTGGTTGCATTTGATATTTTATTGGAAGGCTGCCCGACATTTTCCCCCATCCAGATAATAATACGACTGTGGTGGTACAAAACCTGGCATCGTTTCATACGGATCGATCGGATCGTTAAATTCCTGCGGGTTCTGGATCTCGATGGCAAATGCCCGCGACTTCCCCTCAAAGTAAGAAAAGAAATCATGGATAGTAATACCGGCATAATCTTTGACATTATCCCAGAGATCAGCCGGATGATCTTCCAGAATTCCACCGATCTCAAATGTCCCCACGATTTTTTTTACGGGTGATGAAGAATAGATGAAGATACGGTTGATCTCGCGGTTTTTGAACATCGCCTTCCGGAACTCGTACCGCTTCTCACCCTCAATAATGGACTTCACATATTTTGGCTTAATTGATAGTAAAACGTCCATCGATGCCTCCGGGAGCAGGATATAATAATTCTGTTCTTGAATCAAACGGTTAATATTTCCCTTTTTCTGGTTTTGAACATTCGGGTTATCAGAAAAGGGAGCGATTATTTTTCCTTTGTTAATCCCTTGAACGGCTTTCCATCTTGTTTTACGTCCATGAATTGCCCGGTGTTTGTGTCGCGTTTCACAAACTGATCGGTCTTTGGGTTGAGAACCTGACTTCGCTCATCTACTGCTCCTCTTCGAAAACCTTTGTCTGTGTTCTTTGCCATTGTTCTTCTCCTGCAATAATTCCTAATTATTAAGAGAATTGTTACTATCTCTCATTGACTATTGAATAATTAACAAATTATCTCGTGCACAGAGTGAAAGTGAGTTGCCTGATACAATTTTTCCCCCTTAAAACAATCCATAAATACAGCTGCCCCAACCCCCGCTTTCATTTACTTTAAACTTTAAGTAAATAACAAAGTAAATAAACTGTGCCGCTAATCATCATGAAAAGGAAACAGGAGAGAAAAACCATGCAGAATGATATCCTCTCCATCTTAAACGAATCCGAAGCACTCAATGCAAAAGTGTTCTCCCTCGTCCGGTTGAAGCTGCTTGCAAGCCTTGCAGCCCTCGGACCTGACGGGGCTACCTATCGCGAACTCAAAGCGGCACTCGGCATCAATGACGGAGTTCTGTTTGCAAACCTCAATGTCTTAAAGGATATGGGCTATCTCACTTCAGAAAAGATTACCTCTGAAGGAAAAGAGCTCGAACTCTATACCATCACGCCCGAAGGACAGGATGAATGGAAAAGGACAAAAACCTGGCTGTGCAGGTTCCTCCATTGCGGAGATTAACTATGGAAAACCGGAAAAAAGTAATTGCCTTCTTCAAAGAACTTGGCTTTGAATTTGATATCTCACGGTTCGATGACCGGCTGGTCGCACAAAAACTCGTCTGCCTGCTTGATCTCAAGGGTATCAATCTTGGATATTCCTGCAGCATGTATGTGCGGGGACCGTATTCTCCGGATCTGACGCGGGATCTGTTCGAGTTCACGAATGAGTTCGAGAATCTGAAAACCGATGTTCGGCTCAGTGCCCCCGAGAAAGAGACCGCGGGAGAGCTTGGCAGGATCTTCGGGCTGAAAACCGTCCCGCTTGAAGTCGGTGCGACGTACGGATATTATGCACTCCGACAGAACTGCGATCCGCTCGAAGCACTCCGACATGTCAAACGACTCAAACCGTTCTATTCCGAGGCCCAGGTTGCTCTCGGTATCTCCAAAGCAAAAGAGTTCCTTTTCCGGCCGACCCCAAAGGATCTTGAGGATCTGAAAAAGGAGACCGGCATCTGGCAGAGGGCTTCGTTAAAAACATTGGAGCTCTGATTGATGAAAAACGGGGATATCTGGCTTGTGGATCTGTCCGATGCAAAAGGACATGAACAGCGAGGTGACAGACCGGCGATTGTTGTTGGAAGCGCAAACGGCCTCACGCTCGTTATCCCTCTTACCAGCAACATTAATAGCGCCAGGTTTTCGCATACTTACAACATTTCCCCGAATTCTCATAACGGTCTCGATATTGAGAGTATTGCACTCGTGTTCCAGATCGTTGCCCTGGACCGTGACCGGTTTCAGCACCGGATAGGTGTCATTAATGAGCAGGAGCGGCTGGCAATCGTTGCACTTATCCGAGACCTACTTAATCTGGATTAATTTTTTTTATCCGGCACACTTCGAATACTTTCCGGGTAAATGAGAGAAAGTTTCGTACACTCACCGGACAGATTTAATTTCTTTTCAGGCACGATTCACGACATGGCGCTTTTGGCTCTGACATTAGGTTTTTAAATCTCGCACGTTGGAAAAAATACAGTTCTCATCATTGGCGATGATGCCCTCTCTAATACCGCAGCAGATAATAACGTGGACTATCATGGCACTTATTGGCTGATCGATTATCTCGGGAACGAAGGGCTCATCACCTGTTCCGAAGCGATATCTGCATATAATGCCATCGTGAAGAAAACGAGATATCCTCCAAAGGATGCATGCGAAGCTCTTCGTACGATAGGGAAATTACGGCAAAACTGGAATAATAACAGTCAGGCCTAATTGACCTGCGTACCCCTTCCCGTCCCTTTATACCGCATGCAGGTTAACGTACCTAAGAAATATAGGAGGCACCGTTTGGCATCCATCGATCCCATGAAATCAATGATCACCTCATACCTTGCATCACCGCCGGGACAGAAAATGATCCAGGATTATCTCTCCTCACCCGAGGGCAAGAGAGGAATTTGTGAGTTCACTTCAACGAAAAGAGGCAGGGAAACAATGAAAGAGGTTCTTCCCAGCATCCTTAGTTGTCTATGCCTGCCAGCGGATCTCCAGTCAACAGTTACCCAAAAACTCAAAGAAATTCCCTAGAGAAAACCTGCTTTAACAGAATATCCTTCTTTTTTACCGTGCCGTATCTTTCCGGGATAGAGACCCCGCAGGAAACCGGATCCTAATAAATAGAGGAATTAATTCATTCTAGTGCGGGATCTCAATCCAGACTACTGGTTCGTTTCCAATAGTCCAGCCGTCATGCCCCGGAGGAATCGAGCCCACATCACCGGGGCCAAATACTTCTTCTTTCCCGTCATTCATACGAACACCCAGTCTGCCCGAAATGACATACAGAATATGGTCTTTTTGACAACTTTCGGTCTTTTGGACGGATTTTAAGTGCTTTGACCACTGCCATCCAGGTTCGGTAGTGACCCGGCGAATCGTGAGACCTCTGATTGTAATGGCCTCCATTTTCAACTTCTCTGGTTTATTGGTTTCTTCCGGCTGATTCAGGCTCTTTTTCTCAATTGTTGGCATGTTGTACTCTCCCAACTATGAACAAGCTTCGAAATCTCTGGCTTGATTAGCCAGATGGTCGTGTCAACAATGAATATATACATTGCGCCACGTTTCACAAACATCTGGTGGAGAGGACGTAACTTTTTACCGGATCACAAAAGAAGAAACCGGGCTGCAGGAATATGACCATCAGGGATGACGAGCAGCTAGGAGCATTATATCGTTTGTGCCATCCGGATCAGAAGGCTACGGAAAAGCCGGCTGGATGACCCCACCTTTTTAATACGTGACAGCTAAACTGCGTTCAATGCAGAATCCGCCCTCATCACCAAAGTTCAGGCGTACCTGCCCCACCTGCAACAGGCCAGTCGGGCCCGGCTATAAATTCTGTGAAATCTGCGGGACACGGATACTGTCAACCTGCAGCAAATGCGGTACTCAGTTCATAGATCCGGTAAACTATTGCGAGGTGTGCGGAGCCCGGATTATCCCGGGGGAAGTACCGGAACCGGATGATTCACCGGAACACTCTGAGGAAGAGAACACCGGGGCGGTTGAAGATCAGACACCGGAACGACATGAGGAGGAAATTCCGGAACCAGACACGGATGAATTACCCGAAGACAATGATGAAGAAAACATCGTACCGGCTGAGGATGAGACTCGGCACCGTTATAAAAAGGAAATTCTGGAACCGGATACGGACGAATTATTGGAACAATATGGGAAGGAATATGGGGAGGATGAGACTCTGGAATCCTACCATACGCCAAAACCCCGGTCTCCAATAAAACATGAGGCAAAAAAACCGGTCATGGTTCCTGCACGACTGGAGCGGGGATCATCAGAGACCGTCGATGACGCGCTGTTTTTGTTTCCGGGGAAGCCGGAGGTACCGCCAAAAACACCCGTAAACAGGAACATGATCATCGGAGTGGGTATTGTGCTGATAGTGGTTATTTCAGCCGTTTATTTCATCGGACTGCCGATGCTCAATCGGCCAGCGGCGGAGATCACACCCATACCGGAACCAACTCTTATCGGGACAATCCCGCCAGCTCTGACAGAGACAGCCGCCCCGGCCTCCCGTGCTCTCGTCCCCCTGCCAACGCAGCTGATACCCACAGGCCAGAAGCTCTACTTCCAGGTCCGGAAGGACCCGGTTACTTCAAAGATCTCGGTCATTTTTGCCGGAAGTGCGGGGGAGGGCAGCATCAGCAGTGCGGATATCAAGGTCTCCCATCCGGACGGATCGGTCGCAACGGGCATCATCCTGCCCCTGAAGGGTGTGTCTGAGCTCACCCTCGACGGATCGAACGAGACCGACCGTGTGGAGATCATTGCAAAGATGTCCTCCGGCGGGACATACCGGGTCTATGATGAGCTGGTCCCCTTATGAGGTAACAGGCTTTACCGGTAGAGACAATCGATGTTTTCATGGGGGCTGGCCATCCTTGTATAAGAAAAGTCTCCTTGTTTTTTATATTCTCTTTCTCCCTTACTGCCGGCCAATCCCTGAATCAAAGATAAACAGAGTTTATTACAATGGTTGATCGTGATAGCATACTCGTTAATCGGACAAGAGACTGATGAAATTTCAAGGTCGCTTATTCACTATGAAATTTAGAGAATGGAACAATCAGTGCCAGAGTGCTGCAGTGGAGAATCATACTGTCTGATATATCTTTATTTAAAAAAAATGACGTTCGCTCAATAAAATACGTGACCGAAATTAGTTTTATACAATGGAATATAAATCGGTAAAAAGGGGAGGATCACTTTTGGATCCTGACGATATGAAATGTCTTTTTGGATCCTGGTTGTTGTTGCCTATGTTTGCTGGGCCAGGACGGTATCTATGACGTGAATCACCCCATTGCTGCACACGATATCGGTGGTAATAACTTTTGCATTCCCATTCACAAAAATCATACCGTTGGAGACGTCGATTAGGAGCGATTGTCCCTGGAGTGTATTTATGGATCCGAGTCTCATGACATCCGCGGCCATCAATTTCCTGTTCACTACATGGTAGAGCAGGATCTGCTTCAGCTGCCCCTGGGGGTTCTTAAGAAGGGAATCGACCGTTCCTGCCGGGAGCTTCTTGAAAGCATCATCCGTGGGGGCAAAGACCGTGAAGGGACCAGGACCACTGAGGTTGCCATCCAGCTGCGCCGCTTTCAATGCAGCGACCAGGGTGGTGAACCGGCCATCAGCCGCGGCAGTTTCAACGATGTTCTTCATGCCAGCCTGGGTGGTGGGTGCAACTGTTATTACGGTTGTCGTTGGTGCAACTGTTGTTACAGTTGTCATGGGTGCAGCTGTTATTACAGTTGTCACCGTTGGAACCGGGGTTGGCGTTACGGTGGCGGGGTTCTGGGTAGCACATCCCGCAAACAGTACACCCGCCGTGATCAAGACTGCAAAAATAAGAAAAATACTTTTTCTTTCCATGACTGAATTCTCCACATCCCTGCTTTACAAGGAACGTTTTAACCTTGATATAGAATTATAAAGATTTTTCTACGGTTGTTCAAAATCTTTTGTTTAACCTTGATTTCCTACGATGTCGGATAAAAACAGGCACTTTCCCGTCTCTGCGCATCTTAACTGAAATTATCAACTAACCGTTTAACTGGTTAACTTTACAATTTTCACCGTGAAATGTGTGTTATTTAAAAAAAAAAGAACCGGAAAAATTACTTCTTGTCTTTGCCGCCCCTGGCATGGGACGGGCCATGAGCCGGGCCCTTCTTCTCTTCAGCTTTGGCAGGTTCTGCACCCTTGGCCGGTGCGGCTGCAGCTCCCTTCGCCGGTGCAACTGCCGGACCTTTGGCTGCTCCCTTGCCGCCCTTTGCCGGTGCCTCGGCTGCCTTGACGGGTTCTGCTGCAACCTCTTCAACCTTCGGCGCCTCAACGACTCTCTCACCGACAAGCTTGGGCATTGCGACGATCCTGCCGCTGACCTTGATCTCGCTCACTTTCAGGTGGGAAGGAGTCGGGAGCTTGTGACCACCATGATTCAACGCATCCTTAATCTTTTCCAGGTACTGGGGCGAGGAGTAGACGGTCAGGATCTTCTGGTTTGCATCTACGCGTGCAGCAGTACCGACAGCCTTGCCGAATGCCAGGCGCATACCTTCGGAAACACGGTCAGCACCGGCACCGGTCGCCTGCTTGTTCTCACGCAGGACATGGTGGGGGAAGACCCGCACCTTGAAATGGAAGTTTGACCGCCCGACTTCTTTCATCAACCGGCGGTTGACGGTGATGCGTGCGGCCTCGAGGGCGCTATGCCGGATCTGGCATGCCTCTTCAACAATCAGGTCGACTTCGGTCGGGAATTCCTGGGACAGGTTTCCCATCTCGAACTGTACAATCTTGCTCCCCGGAACACCACCCATATATTCGCGTCGCGTATAGGCTTTCTTTGAAATGTTCCTGTACATCTTTGCCGGTTTTCTCACCATCGCGTTCTACTCCTGTGGAATATTGCAAAAAGCGGGCATAACTATCTGGATATAATCAGATATTCATACCGGTACGCTTCACAAACTGCTTTTATAAAATGGAGATGGGGCGTATTAAACCTTACTGGAGGGTACATTTCGGCTGGTTAATGAGATCAAGAACATAGCGCCGTACTTTGGCAAACTCCACGCTGGTACGGTCCCGGGGCCGGGTGGTCTGGACGGGTATGACTTCGCAGATCCTGCCGGGACGCGGGGTAAGGACAACAATCCGGTCGGCCATAAAAACAGCCTCATCCACGCTGTGGGTGACAAAAAGGATGGTCTTTTTGGTTTTTTCCCAGATATTAAGAAGTTCGTGCTGTAACAGGTTCCGCGTCTGGGCGTCGAGTGCACCGAAGGGTTCGTCCATAAGAAGGATTGATGGATCGACGGCAAGTGCACGGGCAACCGCTGCCCGCTGGCGCATTCCTCCCGAGAGTTCATACGGATAACTGTTCTCAAATCCTTCAAGGCCGACAATTTCAACATATTTTTTCACGATTGAATGGCGTTCCTCCG
>Ga0315281_10004540_pt1 | contig 20101 bp, 23 predicted proteins | sample YL17G07_0_MG_FD_204540 | JGI IMG/M metagenome (GOLD analysis project Ga0315281, IMG submission 204540) | Sediment microbial communities from Yellowstone Lake, YNP, Wyoming, USA - YL17G07_0 | ecosystem: Environmental > Aquatic > Freshwater > Lake > Sediment | place: USA: Wyoming | collected... | reverse complement strand
GATAATGGTTTTGACTTAGCAATTCATTTAAAACTTACAGGTCAGGTTATTTACCGCGATAAAAAAACCGCTGATTTAAAGCTGTCTGAAAAAGCCGGCGGGCAACTTCCCAATAAATTTACTCATGTTATTTTTACACTTAGCGACAATGCTGTTCTTTTCTATAACGATGTTAGGCGTTTTGGTTGGGTAAAGGTAATTAAGGATTCAAAACTTTCCGAATTGCCCTTTTTTAAAGAAATGGGCCCCGAACCTTTTAAAGATTTAACTTTTGAAAAGTTCAAAGACGCGCTTTCCAAATCCTCAATTGCAGTCAAAGTAATACTTATGGATCAAAAAAGAATTGGGGGAATAGGTAATATCTATGCAAATGACGCGCTTTTTTTAGCAGGCATTGATCCAAGAAGAAAGGCAAAAGAGTTAAGCTCAAATGAGGCAAAGAAGCTTTACGAGGCAGTTTTAGAAGTCTTAACAAATGGATTAAAACATGGCGGCGCATCGGATGTGGATTTTATCAATGTTTTAGGGCAAGAAGGAAAATATCAAGATTATTTTTTAGCTTATGGTAAGCAGGGTCAAAAATGTCCAAAATGCGGCTCAATTATTCAAAAAATTCAGCTTGGGGGACGCGGAACATACTTTTGTCCCGAACACCAAAAGTAAATGGGATATTGATTTTTTTGCTTCATGCTGTTAGTATTAACATCTAGCACTATCCGGGCAGGAGAATGCTAGTTTTTTATGGCTTATACCGATAAAATCGTAATGTCCATAGGAGGATCCCTCATAGTTCCAAACGGTGGGATTGATACTAAGTTTCTTAAGGAACTTAATCAGTTTATAAGAAAAGAACTGGCAGAAAATAAAAATCGCCAGTTTTTTTTGATAATTGGGGGAGGAAGAATTGCAAGAAAATATAGAGACGCCGGAAGAGAAGTAATTGGTCATGAATTAACAAGAGATGATTTAGATTGGTTAGGAATTCATGCCACCAAGCTTAATGCGCACCTTGTCCGCACTATCTTCAGAGACATTGCCCACCCCTATATTATTAAACACTATGAAATCATTAGAAAAGCCATAGAGCCTGTCGTCGTAGCTGCAGGTTGGAAACCGGGCTGGTCAACTGATTATGACGCAGTTTTACTTTGTGAGGATTACGGTGTAAAGCAAATGATTAATTTAAGTAATGTTGCTCAGGTTTACGATAAAGATCCAAATATAAATGAAGATGCAAAGCCTATTAAAAAAATTTCTTGGGATAATTTCAGAAAATTAATCGGTGATGTTTGGATTCCGGGAATGAATGCGCCCTTTGATCCAATAGCTTCTCAAAAAGCACAAGAGGGTGGAGTTAAGGTTGTAGTAATGTCTGGCCATGATTTTACTAATTTAGATAATTATTTAAAGGGTAAAGACTTTGTTGGAACTGTGATAGAATAACCTCGTGTTAAAAAGTATTTCTCTTCAAAACTTCAGAAACTATCAAGCAGAAGAATTCAAATTCAATGGGAACACAACGGTTATTATCGGCCCTAATACCTCCGGTAAAACCAATCTTATTGAGGCTATTTTTCTTCTTTCTACGGGAAAAAGTTTTAGAACGGATAAAGATATACAAATGATTAATTTTAATAAAGATTTGGCAAGAGTTAAGGGAATAGTAAGTGAAACAAATCTTGAAGTGATGATAACTAATGGTCAGTTGGGAGGACAAACGTCGCAGTTTAAAAAATTTATGGTAAACGGCGTTGCTAAAAGAAGAAATGACTTTGTAGAAAATTTTCCCGCTGTTTTATTTTCTCCGGAAGATTTGGAAATTATTGTAGATTCGCCTTCTTTGCGAAGAAAATTCTTGGATAATGTTTTAGAACAGGTTGATAGGGAATATAGGTTGGCTTTAGTTTCCTATATTAAGGGTCTTCGACAAAGGAACGCACTTTTGGAAAATACACGTGAAACAGGCATTAGGAATGAAAAACAATTTGAATATTGGGATAATTTAATAATTGAGTTTGGAGAAAAAATAACTAAAAAAAGAGAAGAGTTTATAGAATTTGTAAACAACCAAGCCAAAGATATTTTTGATTTTGTTGCCTTTTACGATAAAAGTGTGATTTCCAAGGCTAGATTATTGCAATATAAAGATGCGGAAGTTGCTTCCGGCGTTACACTCGTTGGTCCTCATAGAGATGATTTTTCGGTTAGCATGTATGATAATACAAGGAAAACTACGCATGATATTAAATTCTACGGCTCAAGAGGACAGCAAAGATTGGCTATTTTACAGCTAAAAATGCTGGAACTTTTGTTTATTGAGGAAAAACTAGGCCAAAGGCCGGTTCTTCTTCTTGATGATATCTTTTCAGAGTTAGATAAAGGACATATCGAGCTTATTCTGGAGATGATAGGATTACAGCAAACAATTATTACAACAACCCACAAAGAATTTATTTCTGCAAATGTTTTAAGAAAAATGCAAGTGATAAAATTTACTAAGGAGGAAAAATAAATAATGGAGGATTTTGATACTTTAAATTTAAAGAAGCTTTATGTGCCCGAAAGTGATTCTCATAAAGGACAAAACGGAAAGTTGATGGTAATTGGCGGATCGATTCTTTTTCATGCCGCATCGCTTTGGTCTCTAAAAATTGCATCAAGGATTGTTGATATGGTGTTTTATTCTTCAGTTGATTCGAATAATATTATTGTTCAAAAAGAAAAAGAAGAATTTAGAGACGGCATTATAGTTCCACGACAAAAAATAGAACATTATATTAAAGAAGCAGATGCGATTTTAATTGGTCCGGGTTTACCAAGAGAAGAGGGCGTAGAAGACGGTGATGATGATACAAAAAATTTAACAGAAAACTTATTATCAAAATATCTTAATAAAAAATGGGTGGTTGATGGAGGATCACTTCAGGTTATAAAACCAGAAAGTCTTCCCAAAACAGCTGTAATCACTCCTCATCATCAGGAGTTTCAAATGCTTTTTGGTTTGGAACCGACTTTTAAAAATGCAATCGCGATGGCTAAGAAGTATGGAATAACAATTTTATTAAAAGGTGAGATTGACATTGTTGCAGATAAAAATAAAAGCGTAATTATTAAAGGTGGGAATGCGGGAATGACAAAAGGAGGAACAGGGGATGTTTTAGCAGGGCTAGTAGCTGCTTTATATTGTAAAAACAATGCGTTTTTATCTGCAGCAATCGGTTCATATATAAATAAAAAAGCCGGCGAAGAACTTTATAGAAAAGTAGGTTTGTATTTTAACTCTTCTGATTTGGCTGACGAAATACCCAGCGTAATGAAAAAATTAATCTAAACTATTTTTCTTGTAATTTTTCGGAGAGTTTTGAAAGCTGATAAGTAACAAAAACAGCCAGAAAAGTTACCATCAAAGCATAAATTAAAAGTGAAAGTATTCCGCTTCCATTTGGCAGCAATTTTTTAACATAAGAATTTACAAATTCCTGAATAAGACTATTCCATGCCAAGGCTGCAACCAAGCCAAAGCCTGACGTAGCAAGAGTTAACATCTGTTTAACAAGTTCTACATGTAGTTTTTTATCGGAAGCTGATTTTTTTCGGGAATTCTTCGGCATATAGTGCTATAATTATATCAGAGCAAATAGCAACTAGCCAATAGCAATCAGTTAAAACTAGACGCTAGCGGCTGATGGCTAAAGGCTAAATTATGTACACACCTAAATTCACAATAACTAATAAAATCCTCAAAAACATAGGCAGTATAGAGGCTTCAAAAGAAATAATCGATAAAGCTCCGCTTTTACCTTATTACGAAAAAGAATTTCAGCAAAACGCAATTATTAGAAGCGTTCATTATGGAACTCATATTGAAGGAAATGAGCTTAATTTATCTCAAGCGGAAAAAGTTTTAAGCGGTCAGGAAGTTGCGGCAAGGGAAAGAGACATTCAGGAAGTAATAAATTATAGAAAAGTAATGGATTATATAGGTAAATCTGAAATTCGAGATCCGAAATTTGAAATAGATGAAAAATTAATTAAAGAAATGCATAAATTAACAGTGAATAAAATTTTGGAGCCTGATAAATGCGGAGTTTTTAGAAAAACACAAGTTGTTGTTAAAAATAGTTTAACCGGAGAAGTTTCGTTTAAGCCTCCGATGGCAGTTGCCATACCTTTTCAAATTAAAGATTTGATTCTTTTTATAAATTCGTATCTTGATATTCATTCGGTTTTAAAAAGCGGATCAGTACATTACGAATTGGTTAGAATCCATCCTTTTTTGGACGGAAACGGAAGAGTTGCAAGGGCACTTTCAACTTTAATTTTATTTCAAGAAGGTTATGATATTAGAAGATTTTTCTCTTTGGAGGAATATTTTGATTCAGATGCGGGAGCTTATTATGAAGCTTTACAAAGTGTTTCTAAAAGAGAAGGGGACTTAACAGCTTGGCTTGAGTATTTTTCCTTAGGACTTTCAATCGAACTTTCAAAAATAAAAGAGAAAGTTGAAAATATTTCAATTGACGCAAAGTTAAAGGAAAGGTTGGGGGGAAAACCTTTATTGTTATCAAATAGGCAGTTAAAAATTATTGAATATATTCAAAAAGCAGGTTTTTTGCAAAACCAAGCATTTGAACAATTATTCCCAATGGTTTCGGAGGACACGATTTTAAATGAACTAAAATCATTGGTAAAATCGGGAATTATTAAAAAACACGGCGTAACTAAAGGTGCGAAATATATAATGGCATGAAAAGATTTACGATTTATGATTGACAATTAAAGAATAAAAATATGAGATATAAAGATTTATCACAATATTTTGAGAAGCTGGAAAATGTGTCATCCCGCTTAACGCTGATTGAAATATTGTCAGAACTATTTAAAGAAACTCCGGCAGATGAGGTTGAGCAAGTTGTCTACCTGCTGCAGGGACGACTTGCGCCATTTTTTGTCCCTCTTGAAATCGGAATGGCAGAAAAAACAGTAGCTCAGTCTATTGCAATAGCTTATGGAGCAACAAAAGAAGAAGTACTAAAACTTTACCAAAAGCTTGGCGATATGGGATTAGCGGCCTATGAATTAAGTTCTAGATTAAAATTGCAAAACTCAAATTTAACAGTAAGCGATGTGGTGGATATTCTAAATCAAATTGCTAAAACCTCGGGCGAGGGAACAGTAGACAAAAGACAAGCTCTACTTTCAGATCTTTTGAAAAGAATTGATCCTATTTCCGCAAAACATCTGGTAAGAATTCCTTTGGGCAATACAAGGCTCGGAGTGGGAGATCCCACGGTTTTAGACGCATTGGCTACTGCAAAGCTTGGTGATAAGACAAAAAGAAAAGTGTTAGAGCAAGCATACAACAGGACTTCCGATCTTGGGTTAATTGCTAAAACTTTGTGGGATAAAGGTCTTTTGGGAGTAGAAAAACTGGAAGTAAGAGTTGGTGCGCCGATTCGAAGTGAACTTTGCGAAAGGCTTCCGACGCCGGAAAAAGTTATTGAAAAAATGGAAGAGGTAGATGTTCAGTATAAATACGATGGATTTAGAGTACAAATCCATAAAAACGGTAACGAAATACGCATGTTTTCCAGGAATCTGGAAGAGATGACACATATGTTTCCCGAATTAACAGAAGCTGCAAAAAAACAAATCAAAGCCGATTCGGCAATTTTGGATTCGGAAGCATTAGCTTATAATCCGCTCTCGGAAGAGTTTTTGCCATTTCAAGAAACAACTAAGAGAAGAAGGAAACACAACATTTTGGAAATGGCAGGTAAACTTCCTCTAAAAGCTTTTGTTTTTGACATTCTTTATAAAGACGGAAAACAACTTCTAGACGAACCGCTTAAAAAAAGAATGGAAATTTTAAAAGAAACCCTTCAACAAGCTCAGGGTGAGCAAAATAATGACGTTTTAATAAGAACAAAAAATCAGACCGTTACAGACGCAAAAACACTGGGGATTTTACTTGAAGATGCTATTTCTAAAGGCTTAGAGGGATTGGTTGTAAAACGCTTGGAAAGCCCATACGAAGCCGGTGGACGCAACTTTAATTGGGTAAAGCTGAAAAGACATTCTAGCGGGGAGTTAAGCGATACAATCGACTGTGTCATTTTAGGCTACATTACCGGAAAAGGTAAGCGAGCGGAGTTTGGCGCTGGAGCTTTATTAGTTGGTGTTTACGATAATAAAAACGACGAATTTGTAACCGTATCTAAAATTGGCACAGGTCTTACGGATGAAGAGTGGAGAGAGGTTCATAAAAGAGCAGATAAAATAAAACTTGAAAAAAAACCCGCAAGGGTTAACTCACAAATTATTCCATCTGTTTGGATAACTCCGGAAATTGTCATTGAGGTTTTGGCAGATGAAATAACCCGTTCTCCAATTCATACGGCAGGAAAAACAGATGGAGAGCCAGGATATGCGCTTCGTTTTCCGCGTCTTGTTAGTTTTAGATCGTTTGATAAGAAAGCAGAGGATTCTACTTCAGTAAAGGAATTAATAGAAATGTATAAACAGCAGGGTAAGCAATAAAATGGAATACGTAGCCGATCTTCATCTTCATTCCAAATATTCAAGAGCGGTTTCACCGGCCATGAATCTGCAAAATATGGCTTTATGGGCTAGGAAAAAAGGAATTGATATTCTTTCAACGGGAGATTGGACGCATCCCTTATGGTTTAGGGAAATAAAAAACCAGCTAGAAGAAGCGAGTGAGGGTCTCTTTAAGCTCAAAACTCAAAACTCAAAACTTGAAAAAGAAGTTCTATTTCTTCTTTCTGTTGAGATTTCAAGTATTTATTCTCAAGGAGGAAGAGGGCATAGAATTCACAACTTGGTTTTTTCACCTAGTTTTGAAACAGCGGAAAAGATAAACAAAGAACTTGTTAAAAGAGGCTGTAATTTAGCTTCGGACGGGCGTCCAATAATCGGACTTTCTTCAATTCAGCTGTTAGAACTTATAAGGTCTATAGACGAGAATACGCTTCTTATTCCTTGTCATATCTGGACACCGTGGTTTTCATTATATGGTTCAAGTTCGGGTTTTGATTCTATAGGTGAGGCTTTCGGAGACAACGCAAAATATATTTATGGAGTAGAAACCGGTCTTTCGAGCGATCCTTTTATGAACTGGCAAATTCCTGAACTTAAAAACCGCTCAATCTTGTCTTTTTCCGATGCTCATTCTTTGATGAAAATGGGACGTGAATGTACCGTATTCACAACTCAAAATTACAACTCAAAAGTCAAAATTAACTATCAAGATATTGTAGATGCAATCAAGAGAGACGCAGGAGGGAAATTCAAAATTGGATACACAATTGAGTTTTATCCTGAAGAAGGCAAATACCATTATAACGGACATAGGAATTGTCAGATTGTGCAAACGCCGAACGAAACAAAAGAGAAAGGAAAAATTTGCCCGGTTTGCCATAGGCCCTTAACGGTTGGAGTCATGGATAGAGTTGAGGAGCTGGCAAAGGGAAAAGATTGGTTTGGTACGGAAAGAATAAAGTTAAATCAAAACGGAGACAAATGGATACTTGATAAAACAGGTAATCATCCACCTTTTGTAAAACTTGTTCAGCTAGTGCAAATTATTGCAGAAAGTTTATCTTCAACAACGTCAAGCTTAAAGGTTTTAAGTATGTATAACGATATTTGTAATAAATTTGGTTCGGAGCTTGAGGTTTTACTTAAAACACCAATTAAGGAAATTGCAAAAGAGGCAGGAGAAAGAGTAGCGGAGGGAATTGAGAAAGTAAGAAAAGGAGAAATTGTTATTTTACCGGGATTCGATGGACAGTATGGAATTGTAAAAATTTGGGATGATAAAAAGGTAACTGAAAAACAAACGAATCTGGTTAATCAGCTCGGTATTGATTTTTAATTGCAGTTGGTCTACCATCAGCTTATACAAGAAAGGGGGTGAAATATGGACGCACTAACAAAAAATTTAACAAAATTTCTTGATGGATATTACGCTAAACTCCCGGCTCTTCCAAAAGGAGCAACCGATTTTATAGTTTCTATAGCACCATGGTTGGCATTGATATTCGGAGTATTAGCAGTATTATCAGGGATAGCAGCATTTGGTTTTCTTTCGGTATTATCACCTTTTGCAGCTGTTGCGGGAGCAGGTCAGTACGCTTTTACCGGGATTTTGGTAGCCTTAGTATTATTAGTACAAGGAGCAGTAGAGCTTTTGGCTTTCCCATCTCTTAAGTCAAGAAAAGTAAGAGGATGGAACTTAATGTTCTTGAGTTTACTCTTGAGCGTAGTAAGTTCGGTTTTTTATCTTAGCGTATTCGGAGTAGTTCAATCCTTAATAGGATTACTAATAGGATACTACTTCTTATATCAGGTTAAATCTTCTTATAAATAAGAGTAGAATTAATTTATAAAGGGCCATTCCTTTAAAAGGGTGGCTCTTTTATTTTAGTGATATAATAGAAGTATGAAGTTGATAGTTGGACTTGGTAATCCCGATTCAAAGCACGAAAAAACAAGGCATAACTTAGGTTTTATGGTTCTTGACAGTTTGTTTAAGAATTATTCATCTCCAAAAGACAGCTTCAGGGAAGAAAAAAAATTTAAAAGTCTAATTGCAGAATTAAAATGGCAGCCTAAAAAAGGTATTGAGGTCAGGGTTATTCTTGCCAAGCCTTTGACATACATGAATAATTCAGGTCTTGCGGTAAAAAGTATCGTTGCTTTTTATAAAATTAGTCCTGAAGATATTTGGATAATTCATGATGAAGTTGATTTACCTCTTGGTGCAATGAAAATTAGGCTAGGCGGTTCTTCAGCGGGGCATAAGGGGGTTGAATCAATTTTAGAAAATTTAAAAACAGATAAATTCTGGAGATTTAGAATGGGAATTGGAGCTCAGAAAGAAAAGATTTTTGGCAAAAGATTAAAACCAATTGATGATTTTGTTTTAGGAGGTTTTAGTGAAAGTGAAAGAGGAAAGGCAAGGGAAATAATTAAAAAAGGTACGAAGGCCATAGAAAACGCGTTGGAAGAAGGCTTGGAAAAAGCAATGAACCGCTTTAATACAAAATAATGCAGAAAGTTTCACAAATTCTTGATAAATTTAATCCGATACAAGATAAGTATATTTCCCGTGAGTTTCAGTCTTTTGGGATTCACTTGTCAGAAGAATTGGATGACTATAAACATAGAAGTCTCTATATTAAGCTTGCAAAAACAGTTCATCGTTCAATTTTAGAAAGAGCTCTTTCTTTTTGCGTTGACAGTAATGCTAAAAACAAAGGCGCTTTGTTTATGTGGAAATTAAAACAAATAAGAGAAGAAGAAAAAGAAAAAAATAAATGACTTCTAAGAAAACCTTTTTCATAACCATATTGATAGTTTCCTTTATCTTATGTATTGGAGTTTTTGTTTATAGAGATTATTTTAAGGGAGCAACGAGCCTTGGATTACTGGGTATATTCTTAATTAATTTTGTTTCAAGCGCGACTTTTTTTGTTTCTGGCCCAGCGTTTTTAACTATAGTTGCCGGTGGATCAATATACCCTCCATTACTTGTTGCGCTAGTTGCTTCTTTAGGTGCTTCAATTGGGGACATGGTTTCTTTTTTTCTTGGATATTCAGGAAGAAATCTGACAATAAAAAAACTTGAGAATAAACTTTGGTATAGGGTATTAGAAAATGTTTTTAAAGTCCATGGAACAATTATTATTTTTATAATCGCGCTAATTCCAAATCCTTTTTTTGATGGAGTAGGACTTATTGCAGGGGCATTAGGATTCAAGCCACAAAAATTCTTTTTAGTAATGCTTATTGGCAGGTTTACTAGATTTATAATGTTAGCATTAATTGGAGCAAAATTTTATTAATATGCAGGCGAGAATTTTTATACTAGGTTTTGTTCAGGGAGTTGGTTTAAGGAAATTCATTAAAAAAAATGCTCTTAATTTAAGCTTAAAAGGATGGGTTAAAAACCTCCCCGATGGAAGAGTTGAAGCGCTAGTTCAAGGTTCAAAAGAAAATATAGAAAAGCTTATAAAAATTTGTGAGAAAGGTTCATTTTTTGCCGATGTAAAAAGCATTCAGGTCGAATGGGGGCAGTTAGAGGATGCTTTTGAAGATTTCGTAGTACTTAAATGATATAATTATCTAAAGCTTATGTTTTTAAACATTTTATTTTTTACATTTTTGGCATCAATCGTTTCCTTATTTTTAGTTTCGGTACTTCTTTTAAATGAAAAATTAATACATAGGTTTTCTTTTTCTCTTGTTTCTTTTGCTGCAGGGGCACTTTTGGCAACGGCATTTCTTGATACGATGAAAGAAGCAATTAAAATTGCGGGAAATTCTGTTTTTCTATGGGTTACTCTTTCATTCGCGGGATTTTTTATAATTGAAAGATTATTTGTATTTATTCATCATCATGATGAAGATACTGCTCCTAAGAACGATAACGAACTTAAAATTCCAACTCCATTCCTTCTTTTTGGAGATGCGCTGCATAATTTTATTGATGGTGCGTCTATTGCTGCGAGTTTTCTTGTTAGTTTTCCCTTAGGACTTGTAACAAGTACAACTGTTTTTGTACATGAAATTCCACATGAGCTTGGAGATTTTGGCATATTAATACATAAAGGATGGGGAAGAGGAAGGGTTTTATGGTTTAATGTTGCAACAGGTTTTGCAGCGCTTTTGGGGGCAATATTAGCTTTTTATCTTGGGGCAAAGTTTGAGCAGGCAGTGCCTATTCTTCTCGCAATAACAACAGGAAATTTCTTATATCTTTCGGCAACCAATCTTGTTCCCGAGATTCACCATAAAGCAAAACAAAGTTTAGCGCTAAAAGAAACAGTATTTTTCCTTTTAGGAATTCTTCTTATTGCTTTTCTTATTCAAATATTAGGATAGCTATTTTATTTTGCAGACGATTTTGTAGTGAAGTGTTCGTAATGCGTAAGTAGAAGAAGTTAAAAGCAAAAATATTGCTAATAAATGAAGTCCCATTCCACCAAAAGGAATAAAAGATAAAGAAGCGGAAAGTCCCAAAAGCGAGAGAACTGAAAATCCACAAGAAGAACATCCTGTAACAACGATTCCTAAGATTGTGCTTCCGCCCACAGAAAGACTTAATTTACTTCTTTGGGATTTAAGCTTAGTTATTGTTTTTGTAACCAATAAAACATTTAGTCCTACTAAAATTGAGGTTATTATAACCAATAGAAAATCAATGTTGGAAAAAGCTGTCCAGGCGCCTGCTAATAAATTAGAAATTAAGGTTAATTTATAGATTAAGGAATAATCGCCTGTAAGTGTTTGAAAAACGAGACGGTAATTTAATATTAGAGTTGAAAAAGCAAAGTAAATAAATGAGCTCAATAAAATCCAAAAAAAAGATTTAAAAGAAAAAAGTTCGTTTCTTACGGTTTGCCAAAAAGAGGGGAGCGCCATTTTATTTTGCTAATTCCTGGTCAATGATTGTTTTAAATGCGGCATAAGGTTGTGCTCCGACAACTGAGATGCCATTAATAAATACCGTTGGAGTTCCATTTACGCCTGCTTTTTGTCCGTCTGCTAAATCTGCGCTTGCATTTTTATCATATTTATTTGAAGATAAGCAGGAGCTAAATTGATCAGTACTCATACCTAATTGACCCGCAATAGTTGTTAGTTTATCTGTTACATACATAGAAGTATCTGATTCACTTGGTTGATTTTTATACATGTAGTTGTGGAAATCCCAGAATTTTCCTTGTTCGTTTGCGCATTCGGCTGCATTCGCTGCAACAACTGATGCAGGGCCTAAAAATGCATAGTTTCTAAATGCAAATTTTGCTTTGCCGGTATCTACGTAATCTTTAATAATCTGACTTTCTGTGTCTGTAAAGAATTTTTCGCAGAATGGGCATCTAAAATCTGCAAATTCAACAATGGTAACTTTTGCATTATCTTTTCCAAGTAATGGAAATTTGCCGTTAGAAACATTAACCTTTGCTCCCGGAGCAGGAGCTGCAGGTTGAGCCGGGGTTCCCGCCTGTTGTGTTGGTGCCCCTGCTTGACTGCCGCTATTTTGATATAACTTGTTAACTTTGAGAAGAACAGCACCTGAAAGAACAATGTTAATTAAAAGGAGAAGAACAACCGTTGCATGCGTATGACTTATCTGTTTCAAATTAATTTGAGGAATTTTAAAAGAAACTGTTTTTTCCGTTTTTGCCATAGAGGAATTGTATATTTTTTGGAAAACTTTTGTCAAGAGGTAAAAGTAAAGAATTGAAAATATAGTTTTTCAGACGAGTTTATTGACAGAATTATATTTATAGTATACGCTCATATTAGTTTATGAAAAAATCAACAAAAATAGAAATTCCCGAACCAAAACTCTCCGTTCTGCTTTTTCAAGACACAAGAATGTCTTTCATTTGGCTTATTGTAAGAATATATATTGGGTGGCAATGGTTTATAGCGGGTTTTGATAAGATTCAAAATCCTCTTTGGGTTGGCGGTAAAGCAGGAACAGCTATTCACGGATTTTTATTAAATGCTTTGAATAAATCTTCCGGTCCGCATCCTGATGTTCAAAGTTGGTATGCGGTTTTTATTAAAGATTTTGCTCTTCCAAACAGCGTACTTTTTTCTTATGTTGTTTCATTTGGCGAATTATTAGTTGGCCTTGCTTTGATTGTAGGTCTTTTTACGGGTATAGCAGCATTTTTTGGAGCATATATGAATATAAATTATCTTTTGGCAGGAACTGTAAGTACAAATCCTGTTCTTTTTGTTTTAGCACTGCTTTTAATTTTAGCCTGGAGAGTCGCCGGCTGGTGGGGAATAGATAGATTTTTACTGCCTCTTTTGGGAACTCCTTGGGCGCCTGGAAAACTTTTTAAACATAAACGATAGATGGCTAAAATTGTTTTTTTTGATATTGAAAAATGGGAAGAAGCATTTATAAAAAATAGCCTTTCAGGATTTGACTCAATAATAACCTCGGAAAAATTGAATGAAAATACAGTTTCCAAGTATCAAGATGCGGAAATTGTTTCTTGCTTTATTTACTCAAAGCTTGATAAAGCTACCTTAGATAAATTGCCTAATTTAAAATTTATTGCTACCCGATCAACCGGCTTTGATCATATAGATCTTTCATATTGTAAAGAAAAAAATATTTTGGTCTCAAACGTGCCTACCTATGGAGCACATACTGTTGCCGAGCATACTTTTGCTTTGATTTTGGCAATTTCCCGAAAAATAGTTCCCAGCGTTGAGCAGGCAAGAAGAGGAGATTTTTCAAGTACAGGGCTTGACGGATTTGATTTAAACGGAAAAACGTTGGGCGTTATCGGAACGGGAAACATTGGCACAAACGTTTGTAAAATTGGTCTCTCTTTTGGAATGCAAGTTTTGGCTTTTTCAAGAACTCAAAATCAAGAATTGGTAACAAAAGGAATAAAATATGTCTCTTTAGACGAGCTCTTGGGAGGTTCAGACATTATTACGTTACATCTTCCGCATACCAAAGAAACAGAGCATTTAATTAACCTCTCAAACTTAGATAAAATTAAAAAAGGTGCCATTTTAATTAATACGGCAAGAGGAGCTCTGGTTGAAACAGCTGCAATTGCTCAAGGTTTAGAAAAGGGGATTTTAGCTGCAGCCGGCCTTGATGTTTTGGAAGAAGAGGCTCATTTGCGTGAAGAAAAAGAATTCTTGTCGGAAGAATATCTTAACAATGTCGATATTAAAACAGCACTTATAAATCATGTTTTACTTACAAGAGACGACGTAGTGATTACTCCGCATAATGCTTTTAATAGCAAGGAAGCGGTGGAGGAGATAATGAAAGTATCGGTTACCAATATTAAATCATTTGAATCAGGCACCCCTCAAAATTTAGTTTCTTAACATAGTTCTTGACAGGAGGAATGGATATTGTGTATTATATCTCCTGGGGGGAGATATGTTTAAACCACAAAATACGCAAGAAAGAATACTGCACAGGCTTAAAATTGCCAAAGGCCAGCTTGAAAAAGTTATCTCAATGGTTGAAAGGGATGAGTACTGCATAGATGTTTTACACCAATCGCAAGCAGTTCAGGCAGCTTTGAAAGAAACAGATGGAGTTATTCTAGAAGACCACCTTCGAACCTGCGTTTCCGATTCGATAAAAAGCGGAAATCAGGAGGAAGCAATAAAAGAAGTAATGGAGGTTTTTAAAAAGAAAAATTAATGAATCCAGATAAACTTTTTATTACAGTGTTAGGCCTAATGTTAATAGTATTTACTTACTGGTTTTTTTTAACAAAAAAATAATATGGATAAAAAAACATATTCTATAAAAGGTATGCATTGTGCTTCCTGCGTTAATGTTTTGGAAAGGTCACTTAAAAAAGTTGACGGAGTTTCTGACGCAAATGTAAACTTGGTAACTGAAAAAGCAACAATTAGCTTTGACACTAAAAAAGTAGATGATAGAAAACTTGCTTCTGTAATTTCCGGTGTTGGCTACAAAATGATAATTGACGATAACGATGCAGCTCATGATCACATAAAAATGGAAAAAAAAGAAGAACTACATAAACTAAGAAATAAAGTTATTGTAAGTTTGTTTTTGGGCAGTCTTATTGTCTGGGGAAGTTTTCCCGGGCTAATGAATATTTCGCCAAAAATTTTGCAAAGCTTTTTAATTCAGTTTATCCTTGCTCTTCCGGTTCAGTTTTGGGCAGGACTTGAATTTTATAAAGCCACAATTCCCGCATTAAAACATAGAACCGCTAATATGGACACACTTGTTGCGTTGGGAACCTCGGTTGCTTTTTTGTATTCATCGGTTGTTGTGTTTTTTCCGAACCTTATTAATAGTATAGGAGTTGATGCCATGCCTTACTTTGATGTTTCTACTATTATTATCGGTTTAATTTTACTCGGAAGATTTTTTGAAGCAAAAGCAAAAGCGGGAACATCGGAAGCGATTAAAAAATTAATGGGGCTTTCTCCTAAAACCGCAAGGGTGGTAAGAAACGGCAAGGAAATAGATATTCCAATCGAAGAAGTTTTGCTAGGCGATGTTTTAAGAGTAAGACCCGGAGAAAAAATAGCGGTTGATGGAATAGTTAGCGAAGGAGAATCGTCAATTGATGAATCCATGGTAACCGGTGAAAGTATGCCGGTTGAAAAAGTAAAGGGTGACTTGGTAATTGGGGCAACTATTAATAAATCAGGCAGTTTTTTGTATAAAGCAACGAAGGTAGGTTCGGAAACTATGCTTTCGCAGATAATTAAACTTGTTCAGGAAGCACAGGGTTCTAAGGCTCCAATTCAAAGAATTGCAGATTTAATTTCTTCATATTTTGTGCCAATTGTCATAATGCTTGCCATTGCCACTTTTGTTGTTTGGTATGATTTTGGTACTTCAAAAACCCTAATTTTTGCCCTTTTAAGTATGGTTTCTGTTTTAATTATTGCCTGTCCCTGCGCAATGGGACTGGCAACTCCAACCGCGGTAATGGTTGGAACAGGCAAAGGCGCGCAAAACGGAATTTTAATAAAAGATGCAAAAAGTTTAGAAATTGCTCACAAAATAAATACGGTTATTTTTGATAAAACAGGAACTTTAACTAAGGGTAAACCGGAAGTTACAGACATAATAGTAAGTCAAAAGTCAAAAGTCAAAAGTCAAAACTTGCTTTCGTTGGCGGCATCTTTGGAAAAGGTCTCGGAGCACCCGTTAGCCCAGGCAATTGTTACAAAAGCAGAAGCGGAAAATGTAGATTTTGAAAAAGTTGATAAATTTAAAGCGATTGCGGGCCACGGAGTAGAGGGGCTGATAAATAAAGACAGAATTCTTTTCGGCAATAAAAGATTAATGGAAAAAGAGAAGATAAATATTCAGGAAGTTGAAAAAAAGATGGATGAGTTGGAAAGTCAAGGTAAAACAGTAATGATATTGACTGTAAATAAAAATGTTGAGGGTTTAATTGCCGTTGCCGATACTATTAAAGAAAATGCCAAAGAGGGAGTTTCTAATCTTTTAAAAATGGGCATAGAGGTTGTAATGATAACAGGAGACAATAAAACAACTGCCGGTGCAATTGCCAGAAGCTTAGGAATTAAAAGAGTCTTGTCGGAAGTTTTGCCTTCGGAAAAAGAAGCCGAAGTTAAAAAAATTCAAAAAGAAGGAAAAGTTGTTGCTATGGTAGGAGACGGAATAAATGATGCGCCTGCCTTGGCTTCTGCCAATGTAGGAATTGCAATGGGTTCGGGTACGGATGTTGCGATAGAGGCAGCAGACGTTACCTTAATAAATAAAGATTTGCGGTCGGTTTCCTGGACTATTAATCTTTCTAAAAAAACAATGAAAACTATAAAAATGAATCTTTTCTGGGCGTTTGGTTACAATATTATTTTAATTCCGGTTGCTATGGGAGTCTTATATCCTTTTTTCCATTTACTTTTGAATCCGATATTTGCTTCAGGAGCCATGGCTTTAAGCTCAATTTCGGTTGTAAGTAATTCATTAAGATTAAAAAGGGTAAACATCACCAAGATATAGTAGAATAGAATTATGGGAAATACTAATTTAATTGCCATATTTTTAACAGGACTTATAACAGGTGGATTAACCTGCTTAGCCGTTCAAGGTGGACTTTTGGCCGCAACCATTGCCCAACGAGAGGAAGAAAAACTTAAAAATAATTTAAAAAAAGGCGGAAACGCTCTGCCGATTATCTCCTTTTTAATAGCAAAATTAACTGCCTATACGTTTTTAGGATTACTGCTTGGATGGTTTGGTTCGCTTTTTACGCTTTCGATTACCACAAGAATAATTATGCAGGTTGCGGTGGTGGTTTTTATGCTGGGGACTGCTTTAAATATATTTAATGTTCACCCGATTTTTAGATATTTTGTTATTCAACCTCCTAAATTTTTAACCAGGTTAGTCAGGAAACAATCAAAAAGCCAGGATGTGTTTGCGCCGGCAATTCTAGGAGCTTTTACAATTTTTATTCCCTGCGGAACAACCCAAGCTATGATGGCTTTGGCAATCGCATCGGGAAATCCTATTATAGGAGCATCAATATTGTTTGCTTTTGTTTTAGGAACATCCCCTGTTTTTTTTATCTTAGGTTATTTTGCAACAAGGTTAGGAGAGGTTATGCAGCAAAAATTTATGAAAGTCGCAGCCACAGTTTTAATTCTTTTGGCAATTTTTAATTTAAATAACGCAATTGCTTTAACAGGTAGCAGTTTTACATTGGATAATTTAGGGAAGGGAATATACTGCACGCTTTATTTCTGTGATTCTGCTAATGCGGCAGGCTCTCGAAATGCAGTTAGCGACACAACTATTTCCATTGAATCTTTAGGTTATTTTCCAAATAGTTTTAGTATAAAGTCCGGTTCAAAAGTAACCTTGCATCTGGTAAATAAAACCGGAGCCGGCTGTGTTCAGGCATTTACAATTCCGTCTTTAGGGATACAAAAAGTTGTACCGGTTGGCAGTTCGGATGTAATTACATTTACAGCGCCTGTACAGCTTGGTCAAATACCTTTTATGTGTAGTATGGGAATGTATAGAGGAGTAATAAACGTAATATGATAAAGAAAAAATTTAAAATTTCCGGTATGCATTGCACAAGTTGTGCAATGAATATTGATGGGGAACTCGAAGATACAGACGGAATTAAAGAGTCAAACACAAATTACGCAAAATCACAAACCGAAGTAGAGTTTGATCCGGAAAAAATTAGCGATAAAGTAATTGCAAGTATAATAGAAAAAGTAGGCTATCAGGTAATTCCTATTAATTAGGCTTAAGAAGGATATTTTGAACATTTATTAGCTTCAATTTATTTTTTGTTGACCTAGGTTTAATCGGGGTTGACACAAAAATGGCTGTCTGATATTTTATTATAGCAAGGAGGTAAATTATGGCAGATTTAACAATAACAGATCAAAATTTTCAAGCAGAAGTTCTGGAATCTAAAACTCCGGTTTTAGTAGATTTTTGGGCAGAATGGTGCCAACCATGCAGGATAGTAAGCCCAATAGTAGATGAATTGGCAAAAGAATACGAAGGAAAATTAAAAGTTGGAAAGGTTAATGTTGATGAAAATCAGGTTTCGGGAAAATACGGTGTAATGAGCATTCCAAGCCTTTTGATTTTTAAAAACGGTCAAGTTGTAAAACAAATGGTGGGAGCGCAAAGCAAAGATAACTTTAAAAGAGAAATTGACAGTGTCCTTTCTTAAATTACTCTAATTGACCTAATTACTCTAATTGACCTAAATAAAAACTCCGTTTCCATTTTAGAAATTAGAAATTAGAAATTAGAAATTTTGAAAATTATGTACGACGTAATAATTATTGGGTCCGGTCCTGCCGGTTTAACCGCTGCAATTTACACAACCCGCGCAGATTTAAAAACTTTGGTTGTTGCCGGTGTTAAATGGGGCGGGCAGTTAATGTTAACAACTGAAGTTGAAAATTTTCCCGGCTTTCCCGAAGGAATTAAGGGTCCTGACTTAATGACAAACATGCGAAAACAAGCCGAAAGGTTTGGCGCAGAGTTTGTTAATGATGATTTTACTGCCGCTGATTTTTCTTCTAAACCTTTTAAAGTATCGGTTGGCGATAAAGATTATGAGTCAAAATCCGTAATTATTGCAACGGGTGCGGATACAAAATGGCTAGGAGTTCCGGGAGAAACAGAAAAAATCGGCAGAGGAGTATCAAGCTGTGCTCCATGCGACGGCGCATTTTTCAGAAACAAAAATGTAATTGTTGTCGGAGGAGGAGATTCTGCAATGGAAGAAGCCTTGGTTTTAACAAAATTTGCAACTGCCGTTACCGTCGTTTACAGAGGAGAAAGCCTAAGAGCATCGCAAATTATGCAAGATAGGGCAAAGAATAATTCCAAAATTAAATTCATTTTCAATACAGAAATTACAGAAGTATTGGGAGAAAGCAGAGTAGAAAAAGTAAAGTTTAAAAACAATAAAACTAATCAAGAAAACGAAATGCCGATTGATGGAGTTTTTGTAGCAATTGGACACATTCCAAACACTTCAAAATTTAAAGACATAGATTTAGATGAAGCAGGTTTTGTTAAAATTCACGATCACTTTTTAACCAACAAAGAGGGCGTTTTTGCAGCAGGTGATGTGCACGATAGCCATTACAAACAGGCAATAACTGCGGCAGGGTATGGCTGCGCAGCAGCTTTGGAAGCGCAAAAGTGGCTTGAAGAAAGTAATTAAATCCCGATATAATAGATTAGTGCAGATAAAACTCCAAAAGTTAAAAATAAACAATCTTAAATCCCTAATTGCTGTTCATAAAATTTCGATACTTATATTTTTAGGATTATTTATAATTTCTGGCACTTCTTTATTTTTTCTAAACTTTAATTTAACAAAGCAAAATAATCAAAATACAGTTCTTGGTAAAAAACTAAAAGATGTATCTTTAAAGCTCAATAATTTGGAGAATCAAGATCAATACAAAATAAATATATCTTTAAAAGAAAATATAAAAAATATTCAAGGTTCTTATAAAAGTTCTTTAAGTTTGTATCAAAAAATTCTGGATTTAAAAGCGCAAAAACAAGATACAAAAGATTTAGAAAAGCAATTTGCTCAAAGTCTGAATTATCTTTCCGATCTTAATTATTCATCCGGATCTGCAAGTCTTAAACTTCTAGCTTTAAATATTAAAAAAAAGGAAGATGAGTTAGCTCAAGCGCAAATTACAGCTTCAACTCCGCAAAATATAATTCAAAGCAATACGGCGCCCTCAAGCGGATTTTCTGTGCAAAGCGTCTCAACCGATTACGGCAGTTTTACTGTTTATATTGTTGCTGCAGATTTAAATTCTACTCGTGTTATTGTTGATACGGCTTCGGATGGAGATTGTTCTAATAATTGCCCAACACTTCCACTTTCTGATTATGTCTCAAGAAGTGGAGCTTATGCAGGTATTAATGGTAGTTATTTTTGTCCGGCCGAATATCCTAGCTGTGCGGGTAAAACCAATTCTTTTGACCTTTTAGTAATGAATAAAAAGAAAGTTTATTTTAATTCTTCAAACAATGTTTATTCAACTA
>Ga0315281_10004539_pt1 | contig 20103 bp, 22 predicted proteins | sample YL17G07_0_MG_FD_204540 | JGI IMG/M metagenome (GOLD analysis project Ga0315281, IMG submission 204540) | Sediment microbial communities from Yellowstone Lake, YNP, Wyoming, USA - YL17G07_0 | ecosystem: Environmental > Aquatic > Freshwater > Lake > Sediment | place: USA: Wyoming | collected... | reverse complement strand
AGAAAAAGGAATTTCTTATCATATGAGAAGCAAAGAGCAAGAAGAAGACTACGGCTACATTATTGAAACAGACCTGCCAATTTTTGAGATTTCTTTAGACTGGATAAGAAAAGTACAAGCAACAATACCAGAACTAGCAGAACAACGAGCAGTAAGATGGGCGAAAGATTGGAGACTGGACGAAGATGACGCGCGCATAATTGCGGCTGACTTAGACGTGGCAGTATTGTTTGAGAAAATCGCCAAAAAAATTGATCCTGTGCTTGCATCACACTGGGTGAGAAGAGAAGTATTACGCTTAATGAACGACAAGAAAAAAGAATTACGCGAAACAGCGTTTGACGTTGAAGGGCTGACAGAAGTCTTGAAACTATTCGCGGACAAGAAAATCAACAATCGAGTCGCGCAAAGAATAATTGAGCAACTTGCTGAGAAGAAGTTTTCACCAGCAGCGTATGTGAAAGAACAAGGCTTGACGATGGTAGCGGACGAAGGAGCACTTGAATCTATTTGCAAAGACGTAATTTCCAAGAACGCGAAAGCTGTTGAGGATTACAAAAAAGGCGAAGAAAAATCAATCATGTTCTTGGTCGGACAGGTAATGAAGCAGACAAAAGGAACTGCTTCAGCGCCGGTAGTGCAGGAAGTACTGAAAGGATTACTGAAGTGATAATTCATTTCCTGCTTTTTTTGGCGGCACGTCCCACTCACTGACAGTCGCCATAATCTCGGTGCCGTAGTTGCTTATGTACACGTGCAAGCCGGTTTCGCCCTTATAATAAAATCCTGAACCGCTATCTCCTCGCAATTCGTTCTGCTCCCGCTCAAATTTCTGCAGTTTGAAGAAATCTACGATATGGCGTTCGAGATCGGCATCTGAAACTCTGGGAGCACCATGCATCTGAAAGTCCTCTATAACTTCATCTCGCCTGTTCTCGTGCTTGAACATAACAATATCCATTGCGGCGCCAAGAACTCCCATGTTTATTTTCTCAAGTTCAACTGGAAAACTCAAGTCTCCCATTTCCGCTCCGCTGTTTTTGTACAGCGCTCGTGTCAGATACCGCTGCAAGCTTGGCGTGTAAAGTTGCTGTTTCATAGCTATGCAGTGGTGTCAGGAAACTATTTCAATTTTGTCACCCCCCTACTAGGTTACAATAAGAAGAATTATATAGCAAATACTCTATGAATCACTCATGGACAGCCTAAAATCAATAGGGTTTACAAACGGCGAAGACAAAGTCTATCTGGCTTTGCTAAAATTGGGAAGCACGAGTTCCGGGCAGATAGCCAAAGAAGCAGGAGTCTCGCGCTCAAAACTATATGAGATACTTGAAAAACTCGCAAGAAAAGGCATAGTAAGCCACTACAAAAAGAACAACGTAAGCTATTTCCAAGCAGCGCCGCCAAAACGAATACTTGACTTTTTAGACAAAAAACAACAAGAACTGGCGCAACAAAAAAACCAGCTTGAGAAAAGCCTGCCATACTTTGAAAGCCTGCTCGGGCAAAAAGAGCTTGCCAAAGAAGCAGAAGTCTATGAAGGAATGGAAGGCATCAAAAACGTAAGAGAAATAATGCTCAAAACAATGCCAAGCGGGTCAACCATATACTATTTCGGCAACCCCGCAAGCGGGCACGAGCACGCGCTCGGCTACTGGGATGACTGGAACAAAAGACGCGCCAAGAAAAAAATCAGGGCTCAAATAATATACAACCAGGACGCGAAACAATTCGGCGAACGGCGCAAAAAAATGCCGTACACACAAGTCAAATATCTCCCAAAGGCAGGACCAACACACGCCTGGATAGAAATCTACGGCGATGTTGTCGCAATAGCTATGAAGCACCAAACACCAATGAGCATAGTCATCAAAAACAAGCTTGTCGCCGAGAGCTTCAAGACGTATTTTGATGTATTATGGAGCGTATCAAAAGAAGCAATTTAAGTCTCAAATGTGTCAAAAAAGATATATATCACCGTCTATTTAGCCTATATTGGTGAGTGAAAATGACAAATATAAACTATCAAAATCAGCAGACTAAAGGCTTTAACCTTGACAGGGAATTACGCGCCCACGAAGGCCCGGAACCGCAGCCAGTTGTTCAAGTTCCGTATGTTCCGCCCGCGCCGGTTATTCCGCCAGCGCCAGTTATTCCTCTTCCGCAAATAGATGCAGAAGTCGATGAAATACCACGCAAAGCTTATGAAAACTCCGCTTTCCACCCATTAAGCACAGATGGAATGCGCGCGAAAAGACCGAAAACAATTCTCTTCAGCCTATTGTCTCCGAAAGAAAGAGAAGAACTGACTGATGTCTTATATTCAACCCGCAGGGACGCGGAAGAAGACTAATTACTGAAACAGCTGATCCATCTCAGAATGAAGCCTTGAATCAAAATCAGCGTTACGTTCGCCTTCAGCTTTTTCTGCGGATAAAGACTGCATTAATTTTTTTGCAAGCTCAACATCATTCGCTGATAATTTGAACTGACCGGCGTGCTGTTGCAGCAAAGAAGTTTCAACTTCCTCAACATTAGATTCCTTAACCATAATAATCTCCATCTCCTTGCTCGTGAAAGCGTTAGTATTCTTCATCACAAAATAAGCCTTCTTCGCGTAAGCGTCGTGGAACAAATCATTCCAGCGAACATCGGCAGGACGGCCCTGCTTCAAACAGCCAGATACGCGGATAGTCACGAGAGCATTTGTCAAATCATTCTTGAGCAACTGCTGCCTGACCAAACTTTCAACTTCAGTTGGAGTTTTCTGCTCGCCATCAATTGAAACGCAAACAGCAGGATGAATGGGCAGAGAAATGTGCTGAATATTTCCGTTATCAACAATCACAAAACTGCCGTGCTTCAATTTCTCAACTTCAGAAAAATTATTTGGGAAAATAGGACCGGGGTAAACAATATTCTTGTGCTTTCCAATAGACTGCTTGTCAATAACGTGCACGTGACCGCCAGCATAATAATCAAAACCTGCAGGAAGCAAGCTAACAGCCATTGCGTCCATATCACCAAACTCTTTAGGCTTCAACTCTGCCAAAGCGCAGTGGAACATGAAAATTTTGTAACCAGACTCTTTCTCCAAAAGTTCTCTCGCAAGATAATGATAATAATTCTTGTCTAAGCCGCCCTTCTTGCCAATCAAGCCGGTAATTTTTACTCCGGTATTATTGTCAACAGTAAAACGCAATTTAATCCTATTATCAGGCAATTCCTCGCCTTGCGCGACATTAATGCCAAGACCGGCCTGCTCAATAACATCCAGCATAGTTTTGCCAGACGGAGAAAAATCGTGGCTGCCAGCAATAAAATACACTGGAACGCCAGCATCCTTCACTTTTTTCAACTGCTCAACAGCCATTTTCAAACCGTCAATTCCAGGAACAGCCGTGTTGAACAAGTCACCCGCGATTAAAATAAAATCAACTTTTTCCTGCAAAGACTTATTTATCGCCAGCTGGAAAGACTTTGTATTAGCGTCCCGCATCTTGGGCTCACGCCAGCCGCCGATGTGGCAATCGGATAAATGGGCGAACTTCATGACAGCCCTAAAACATTAACTTTATTTATAGATTGCCAGTATCAAAAATATATGATAGAAGTAGAACGAAAATTCGTTATGAACAAGGAAAATGCAGACTCCCTGACAAAAAACGCCAAATTTCTCCGGGAAATCGTCTTTACAGACATTTATTACGACACTCCAGACCATAAACTAACAACAAAAGACATCTGGCTAAGAAAAAGAAACGGCAAATTTGAGCTAAAAATCCCGCTTGGAAGAAACGAGCAAGCGGACCAGTATAAAGAAATTGAGACTGAAGACGAAATAAAAAAAGAGCTCAAGCTCAATGGAAAAGACCTTTCAGAGGGACTTCAAAAGAACGGATTCAAGGAATTCTGCACTTGCACTACAACCCGAAAGAAATACAAAAACGGGCAATTTACCATAGACTTAGACCAGGTTGAATTTAAAAAAGGAACGTACTGCATAGGCGAAATAGAGCTGATGGTAAAAACAGAATCAGAAATGGAAAAAGCCCTCCAACAAATTTCCAAATTTGCAAAAAGCCAAAAACTCACTTTTGCGCCAGTAAGAGGAAAAGTCGTAGAATATCTAAGCAGATTCAACCCCGAACATTATAAGGCATTACTGAATGCCGGCGTAATCAAAGCTTAAGCCCTCCAAAACTATGCTTCTGCAAAACAGCCGCCTTGTGCTCCTCGTGCAAAATTTTAATCGGCATCGCGAAAGAAAGGAAATTGCTCGTGACAATCGCCTCACCTTTATCAAGAGAGGCAATCATACGGTCATCACTCGACAAATCCTGGGCAGCGCTCTCAATAATCGCCTGGCGCTCAGGCTTCAACTCAATGCCAAGAATAATCTTCGTGTTGATATTAGCCAGAATCTCCCTTGGAATCAAGCTTGGCAATTGAGTAATCGCGAGCAAGCCAACATTAAACTTCCTGCCCTCTCGAGCAATCGTTGAAAAAACATTAGGGCCGCGCTCAAGCATATCCTTTCCCAAAACTCTTGGAGCTTCCTCCAAAACAATACTCACAACAGGCTTGGAACGCATTTCCTGCAATGAAAAAGTCTTATGGCGCTCCAACACCATATGAGCAATCATACTGCCAACAAGAATCTCAACATTGCCGTGGAAAGAACTCGTATTAATTATGACAGTCTTTCCCTGCTCCAAAGCATTCACAATATCAGGAATAGTCGCCTGGCCCGCATTCATATCAAACACGCCGTGAGACAAAATACTTTCCTCCTCAACATCCAAATTCAGCAACTGCATCAAAATACGCTTGACAACAGCCAAAGTTCCCTCGTGAAACTGCTGCTTCAAATCTTTCTCGCGTAAAACAGCCTCAATCCAAGAATCCTTGTAAGAATTATAGTAAGCGTGCAACGCCTGCCTTTGAGCGTCGCTCCACGCGACAGCGCCATCAAAATGCCTTGGCGTTAATTGGCCAACGTGAATCTTCAAAGTCATCGCGCCAGGAGGAGGATTCTTTGGGGTGTAATAAACAACCTGCTCCCGCGCATCAGGATGCTTCTGCAATCTTTCATTATATTCATCGTGCGGGTCAAGAACAAGCATCGCGGCATAATCCTTGTTCAACAAATCCCATAATAAGTTTGTCATTAAAACACTTTTTCCACGCCCTGTCGTGCCGGCAATAAGAATATGATGGCTCAACGCTTTTCTGCCTTCAATAGAGACAGGAACTTCAAGAACTTTAGAACCGCTTCTCAAGCGCCCCAAAAATAATGGGTGGACAGGTGTTGTGATAAACGAAACGTCAGCCGCGGCAATCTCCCGCACTTTCGTGAAAAAAGTCGGCAGGGTTTTCGCGGAAGCAGCTGTTTGCTGCGAAACAAAAGCCAGATTTTTCAAACGCGCAAGAACATACGTCCGAAGCTTCGCGTCCATTAATTCCAATTTTTCATCTTCCTCCAATTTCAAGCCGGAAATAAGCTCCAAATGCTGCTGAGTCAATTGAGAGCCGTAGAGCAAATCAAAAACCTGGAGCAGCATCTGCCCATTAGTTGTGTCAGCAATCATCAATTCGCCAAGCTCCAAAGCCTGGTCGTTCTTTTGCCTGACAAGAATATTGCCAAACTCTCCCCCGATAATCAACCCCTTAGTCACGATGAGTTTGTTTTTTTCTCGTTATATAACTTTTATGCGTCTACAAAATAGACATAAGATTTATAATCAAAAGACTGATAATGACCTATGATGAAAAAAGACCCACGCCAAAACAAGTTTTGGCTGGTTTCTTTTTAGTTATGGTGAACAATACAATGAAAAAAGAAGTGCAGAAAGCGTTAGCAAAAGCGCACGAACTTGAAAAAGTGCCAGTGCCGACAAGAAAAGAGATAGTCGCAATCTACAAAGAAGGCATGGAAGAAGCGGAAAAACTAAGAAAACTGCTGAAGCCGGAATGGTTCATCAAGGATACCGATGTAAAAAAGACTCTGTCGAAAACCAAGCGTAAAAAATAATTTTTGGCTTTCCGAGCACATCAAGTTCCGTACAATGCATATACAACTTTAGACGGAATCTCGATGTTTCACCGTCGAGGAAAAAGAAAACTTTATAAACAAAGACGATTTCTAAATTTTTATCGAGAATAAAACGGGGGAAGGTTAGATTTCTAAAACCTTCTTAAAAAAGCGGAGGAACAAAAAATGGCAGAAAAAGTCGCAAAAGTTGGCGTAAAGAAAGCAGACGGGTATCTCTACTTTGTAGACAAGGCAGGAGACGTCTCACGCGCAAAAATGGCCCGCGGAAGAAAAGGAAAAGGCGGAAAAGCAGAAAAAGTAGCCAAAGTCGGCGTCAAGAAACAATCAGGCTTCTTGTACTTCGTAGACAAAGCAGGAGATGTCTCGCGCGCAAAGATGGCACGCGGCGGAAGATAAATTTATTTTTAATATTATTTTTTATTTATTTTTTAAGAATTCTTAACGAAAGCTATATATATGAACTGGGCAGAGTCAGTATCGTAAAAAGGTGGGTTGATGCTTAACAAAATCAAGAAATTTTTCATGAACTTTCTGGGAGGCCCTAAACAGAATTTTAAGCTTGGACTTTATGGACCTCCAAACTCGGGCAAGACAACACTTGCGAACAAAATCTGCCTTGACTGGATAGGCGAAGAAATGGGAAAAGTCAGCCCGGTAGCGCACGAAACCAGAGAAATAGGAATCAAGGAAAACGTCACGATAAAAGGCAAAAACGGGCAAGAATTAATGTTCAATCTTGTAGACACGCCCGGCATAGCGACAAAAATCGACTATGAAGACTTCATGAAAGCAGGAATGTCAGCAGGCCAGGCAAAAAAAAGAGCGAGAGAAGCCACAAAGGGAGTCATAGACAGCATCAAATGGCTCGATGAAGTCGACACGGTCATGGTAGTGCTTGACGGAACACAGGATCCTTATTCCCAAGTAAATGTAACAATAATTGGCAATCTGCAGGCGCGCAATATTCCAGTCTTAATCGTGGCAAACAAGGCAGATTTAAAAAAATGCAAAGTCAAAAAAGTGCAGTCAGCATTCCCGCAATACGAAGTCATTGGCATCAGCGCCAAATACGGCAAAAACATTGACGACCTCTACGAAAAACTATTCGAGCTCGCGAGGAAATAAAAATGGTGACAATACAATTCGTGCCTTACACTGAAATTGAAGGATTAAGTGGATTAGGAAAAATAAGAAAACTTCTCAATATCGCCAAAATGAACAAGATTGTGCTTCTGCAAGGAAGATTGAAAAAAGAAGAAGAAGCAGAATTAATCAAGACCACAATGGAAGAAATAGACAAAAAATTCAGAGGCATAGAAATCGCGGTCATCAATCCAGCGCAAACAGCGCAAGACGGACTCCAAAAATTCAAATACAGCGTGCTAAACACGTTCTTTGGAGACACGCAAGGACTCACCATTATAGGACCGAGCAGCATAGTGAAGAGCATCAAAAAAGACCCGAACAAAATAGAACTTCTCACAAAGGAGGCGTCAAAACGTCCGGCCTCCTCTAAGTCGGAGGCGCGCAAGCGCTAAAAACAATGCCACACCAGTGCGTAAGGTGCAGCACATTCTATCAAGACGGCGCACAAGAAATTCTCAAAGGATGCCCCTGCGGAGCACGACTGTTCTTTTTTATCAGGAAAGAAAGATTAGACGCGGCAAAAAAAGTGCTGCCTCAAGACTTGAATCCGGAACAGAAACAGCAGATAGAACAAGACGTTTTGAACTTAGTCGGGGCGAAAAACGATTTGCCAGTCGTGCTTGACTTTGAAAGCATCAGAGTGCTTGAGCCAGGCAAATACGAACTAGATATAGCCCAATTGTTCAGAGGGGCGCCAGTAATATTCAAACTAGAAGAAGGCAAGTACGTTATTGACATAGCAGAAAGCTTCCAAAGGCTCAGAAAACCAAAAAAGTAGCTGAATACGCCAAAATCGGCCAGTATACGTTTTAGTAACATTTATATATAAGAAGTAGTTGATATTATCTATTAGTCAAATGAGGTGACCGTCAATGGAAGAAGAGCATAGAGGAATAGCACTCGTAATTCTTGGAATCATAGCAATAATTGCAGTAATTGGTCTTGTGCTTATGTTTACAGGAGCAAACAAAAGCGCAGGAGCAGTATTCACAAACGTGCCTTATGGACCTGGTGCTGTGACAGCAGGACCTGCTTGCGACAGCCCGTGCACAATGTGGCCATCAGGCAACGAATATGACACTCAAATGCAGAACGCCAGAGTCAACGCGCTCAACAGAGGCTGGACTATGATTGGCACTGTTAAAATCGACGGCACAACGCAAACAGGATACGGTTCAGAAGCCACAACAGGCGCCTGGAAAGACCCAGTCCTTCAATGCTGGTGCCCGCCAAAAGGAAACCCAGCATTCAGACCAACTCAGGAATACGCAGCAATCGTTCCAGGAACTGGAAGCGGAAATGCGGTAAATGTTGGTAGAATGGCAGGAACACCTGTAAGGCAATACTCGACAGTGCAGTACGCATCGGGCGCACAGGGAACAGGACCAGTCCCAAGCTATCCATACCCAGCAAGCTTGACATACGCGCAGAGATAATTTTTTTTAAATTCTATTTTTTTCTAGTTTTTTGTTAATTCTAAACAGCAAATACTAGAACAAAACACTTCTCAGTTGAAAATATAAGAAAAAAGAATTATTCCTTGTTCTCTTCGTCCATAACAATACGGGCAACATTGTTCGTCAGCAGTGCCAGCAGGCAGTTCGCTTGCGTCCTTCAGCAAATCCTCGCGCTGCAAGGCAACGCCATCAGCAAGCTTCTTATCGCGCGTGAAATAGGACTTCATAGCGTCCAAATAACTCTTCTCAACGCGCTGGAAGACACTTTTAACCTTGTCCTTCTTTTTCTCCTTTGACAAATACTCAGCCAGCTGCTTGGCGCAGTCAGCGAAGTTTTCCAAATTAATAGTCAAGTAATAGTAACTCAAGACTTTCTCGTTAGACAACTGGAAAAAGTCAGCAATCTGCCTGTTAGCCAAAGAACTCTTCAACAAGCGCATAAGCAGGAAATACGCCCTGTTTACCTCGTAATCACGCACCATAACGCTCTGCGCAAGCTCGGAATTGTCCAAAGCAGCAATAGAATCCTGAATCATACTGCGAACAAGCATATCCATACGCCTAATAGTCTTGTCAATGCTGATTTCCTTTAAATTCAACAAATCTTTCGCAATAATGCTGTTAGTGGTCTGGTCAGCGACTTCCAACGCCACGAAATCGTGCAAAATCTTGCGAATATCCTTCGTCAGCCTGGTAACACTCTGGCCGTTCAAAATAATCGTGTTGTAATTGTTAATGTACGCGCTTGTAACCTCGCGTTGAATAGTACTCAACTCCTTGTCATCAACAGGAATAGTAATCTCCTTCTGAGGAACTTCCTCATCAGCCTTGCTCTCAGGAGTAATGGTGAGCTCTTTATCGCCTTTCTCGTATAGGTAAACAAGGTCGCCCTTCTTCAATTTGTGCTTGTCCAGCCAATCTTTAGGAAGAGAAATAGTATGTGACGCTTGTCCTGCCTTGACTAGTCTGCGAATGATCATAACAACACCTCTTTTCTATGTACGTTTGTACGACCTATTATACCATAAGTATATATAAATCTTTTGACATTGATAATTCATTGAAAGTTGACGAAGAAATCTCGCGTCAACTTGAAACATTTGATAATGTTGGCGTAAACAACACAAGCAACTGAAAAGTTGCCGCATCACTCACAGGGCAGGTCTTCGGGCCTGCCACTTTATGATTATGCAACCCCCCAAAACACAAATGGCGCGTCCCAAACTCATTCTCGCGCCATTTTTTTTATCCTAACCTAAAATGAACTCTCAAAACGTACTGGAAAAAGTGGACGATTTTCTTAGAAACATCACTCCCGAAGACAAAGTCTGCATAATACACGACACGGACCCGGACGGAGTGGGGTCAGCAGTAATCATGGCCAAATGCATTGAACGGCTGAGAGGCAGAACAATAGACCTTAGAATACCATTAGACAAAGCGCACTATGGACTAACGCCTGAGATGCTGAGAAAAATAAAGCAGAACCAAATCACTAAACTCATCACGGCAGACTTCAGCGCGGAACACGATTTGAAATCATTGAAAAAAGTTGAAAAACAAGCGGAAGTGCTGATAATTGACCACCACAAGCTATACTCAGACTACAAAAGCCCAAAAGTTGTGCTCTATAAGCCGCAATTCTTCACTGACATAGACCCAAGCACATACTGCACCGCAAAACTCGCTTATGACGCGGCGGGAAGGATGACAGATGTAAGCGACCTAGACTGGATGGCGGCGGCAGCCTGCATAGCCGACATAGCTACAAAACCGTGGAAAAAATGGCTCGCTTCAGTATTCAAAAAATACAATGTTCCAATGAAAAAAGAACTGTTCCAAACAGAAATAGGACAAGTAGCGGCAACAGTAAGCAGCACAGAAGTATACGACGCGAGACTCGTGCCAAAATGCTTTGACGCGTTCTACAAAGCGAAAAAGCCAAAAGACGTAATTAACTCATCATTCGGAAAGTACAAAAAAATAATAGACAAAGAGCTCAAAAAGCACCTAAAAATCTTTGAGAAAAAAACGGAAAAGTACGGCGACATACGAATTTACGAAATGACCTCCGAGTACAGAATACACTCAGTTTTAAGCACAATACTGGGCTTAAAATACCCCCACAAAACCATCATAATTATTAATAAGACGAGCCCAATAATATCAGTAAGCGCCAGAAGAGGCGACAAAAAAATAGCGGTAAACAATTTACTGGAAGAAGCGATAAAAGGCTTCAAGGGAGCAAACGCGGGAGGACACGTTCCAGCAGCAGGAGCAGGCTTCCCCAAAAAATACTTAAAAACGTTCAAAAAGAGGATAACGTGGACAAACTAAGAGTGGGACTGGCAGTAGCGAGCATAGTGGCTGCCCTGCTGATATTCGCAACCTTGCTCATACTAAGCGGACGAACAGTCCTAATCGGTTAACCATAAACTTAATAAATATACGCTAGTGAGGGGGAGATAATGAAAATACTCATAACAGGAGGAGCAGGATTTCTAGGAAGCCACCTCTGCGAAAAATACGTAAACGACGGCCACACAGTATTCTGCTATGACAATCTCGTGAGCGGAGACTTGCAAAACGTACGCGCTCTAATCGCGAAAAAGAACTTCAAATTCATACAAGGAGACGTCCGCGACAAAGCAGCATTGGAAAAAGTAGTTCCAGGCTGCGACGCAATAATGCATTTGGCAGCGCAAATTCACGTTGACAAATCACTTGTTGACCCAGAATACACTTACGAAGTAAACGTTCTAGGAACACTAAACGTACTCGAACTCGCAAGACTCCACGATGTAGGCAAAGTCATACACGCTTCAACATCAGAAGTTTACGGCAGCGCACAGGTTTCTCCAATGCCAGAAACTCATCCTCTTGACGCTCCGCACCCATATGGAGCGAGCAAAATAGCGGCAGACAGAATGTGCTACGCCTACCACCAAACATACGGAATGCCTGTGTATATTACAAGATGCTTCAATATGTACGGACCAAAACAAAAAGACTCAGGATACGGCGGAGTAATCTCAATCTTCACAAGACGAGTCATGAACAACATGCCGCCAATCATTTACGGAACTGGTGACCAAACACGCGATTATCTTTATGTAAAAGACGCGGTCAAGGCTTACGACCTTATACTGAACTCAAAAAACAAAATAGCCGGCATTCCAATAAACTTCGGAACAGGCTACGACTTGAAAATTAAGCACATTGCCGAAACAATAATTAAATTGCTCAAAAAAGACATGAAACCAGTCCATGTAGCGCCAAGACCTGGAGAAGTAGAGCATTTAATCGCGGACATATCACGCGCAAAAGAATTGTTAGGATTCAAGCCAGAATATTCATTCGAACAAGGCATAAAAGACTTCATAGAATGGTACACAAGCTACCGCTCAGAGGAGTGGACCAAAGTACGATGAAAGTTAGACAAAAATTCCTGCCATTCTGCCCGCCATGCATAGGAAAAGAAGAAATCAAGAATGTTCTAGACACGCTCAAAAACGGCTGGCTAACCATGGGCCCAAAAGTAGCCCAGTTAGAAAAAGAATTTGCTGAATATTCAAACGTAAAGCACGCGATTTCTGTCAATAGCTGCACTGCAGGACTACATTTAGCCTACATCGCGGCAGGAATAAAGCCCGGAGACGAAGTCATTACCACGCCAATCACATTTGCAGCAACTGTTAACACCATATTGCATCTTGGCGCAAAACCAGTGCTTGTTGACATAGAGCCAGAATACCAGTGCATTGATCCTAAAAAAATAGAAAGAGCGATAACTCCAAGAACAAAAGCAATAGTTCCAGTGCATTTCGCAGGAAACCCATGCGACATGAAAGCAATAATGGAAATCGCGAAAAAACACAATTTAGTTGTCATTGAAGACGCCGCTCATTCTGTTGGTGGAACATACGACGGCAAGAAAAAAATGGGCGCTCTAGGAAACTTAACAGCATTCAGCTTCTACGCAACAAAAAACATGACAACAGGCGAAGGCGGAATGATAACAACAAATGATGATGCGTTAGCAGCGCGCTTGAAAATATTACGATTACACGGAATGAACAGAGACGCCTGGAAAAGATACACTTCAGCAGGAAACTGGTTTTATGAGATTGTAGAACCAGGCTGGAAAGACAACATGACAGACCTCAACGCGGCAATCGGAATAGAACAACTCAAAAAACTCGACAAGTTCTGCAAACAGAGACAACAAGTAGCGGATGAATACGCTAAGTTGCTGAAAGATTTGCCTTTAATATTGCCCAAGAATAAACTAGGCAAAGTCTGGCACATCTATCCAATACAAGTCCTGAAAGCAGACAGGGCGAAAGTAATCGAGCAGTTGAAAGACTATAATATCGGAACTTCAGTATTCTTTATACCAATACACTACCATCCAGCTTACAAACAACTCGGCTACAAAAAAGGAGACTTTCCAGTAGCAGAAAAGTTCTTTGAAAGAACACTGGCTTTGCCGTTATATCCGCATCTTGACAAGAAAGACATCAAGTATGTAAGTGATGCGATGCACGAGATATTAAAAAAAATAAAAAATTAAAAAGTTCATTCAACAAAGACAAACTTGCCATTCTTGACAGTTTTTATTACGGGATTTCGAATTCCAACGCCTTTCTGGTCAAAACTTACAGTTCCGCCAGCTCCAACATATCCCGTTTGGGTGATTGTTTGCTTAACGCATTCAACATCCTGCTTGCAGGACTTAATTGCCGAGTAAAGCACGTTTAATGCGTCAAACGAATCTGTGGCAATCGCTTCTGGAGGCGCGCCAAACTTTTCCAAGTAGCGCTGCTGGAACCAAGCCTTCACATCTGAAGTTGTCGAGTCTATCACACTAGGATACAAAGCGCCTTCTATCAAATCAGGCACTGATTTGACGACATCCGTATCCTCTGTATTGATGAGGCTGAGCTTTCTCGTCTCAATTCCAAGCTCTTTCATCTGCTTCAGGATGTTTACCAACGTCTGCCCGAATGAAGCTATGAATACCGCGTCAGGATTTGCTACCTTTATTTTCGCAAGCTGAGTCCTGAAATCAGTGGTTCCACGGACGAAAGGCTCTTTTGCAACAACCTTTCCGCCTTTTTCAGTGAAGTACTTTTCAAACCATTTCAAGCTGTCCCTGCCGTAATCTCCGTCGTCAAACAGAACAGCAACCGTGCTTATGTTGCTATCAAAGGCGGAACTTGCCAATGTTTTCATCATTGATTCTCCGCTTCCCAACGAAAGGAAGTAGTACTTTCCCTTTCCAATGTTTGATTCAAGGCCCAAGGTCGGCATTATGCGCAAAACCTTGTTGTCCTCGTAAAATTGCATTGTAGGGGTGGCTACTCCACCGCATAAGGGCCCAATTACGAACTTTAAATTGTCAATCTCTACAAATTTGTGAGCAACTGTCAATCCGGTATCTGCCTTGCATTGGTCGTCTTCGAAGATAACGTCCACATTCGCTCGATCCGCTTCAGGAAGCTTTTCCAACGCCAGTTCGACGCCGTTTTTAATCCAAGTTCCTGATGCTGCTGCAGGGCCGGTTAGAACGGTAGTTACTCCTATCTTAATTTTCTCGGCAGGCTGAGCGCAAGCTACTAAGAACAATAACGCCATAATTGATAATATCAGTGTTTTATTCATTTTGTTCACCTTTGGTTATTTAATATCACTCTGCAGTGACTACTGGGAAGAGGCATATTTATATATTTGCTACTACCTTGATTAGTAGTATGAATAAAGAGAAGGAACTGGCGCCGTTAATGGATATAGGGCTGACAGCCCCTGAAGCAAGAGTATACCTGGCATTGTGCGATCTTAAAGAGTCGAAAACAGGACCCTTGTGCGAAAAGTCAAAAACCCCGAGTTCAAAAATTTACTCAATTCTAAAAAACCTGATGGAAAAAGGGCTTGTCAGCTATACCGTAAGAAACAATACAAAAATATTCGGCTCAACATCGCCCGAAATACTCAAAGAACTATTCGCAAAAAAAGAAGCGTCCCTGAAACAAGAAAAAGAGTTTCTTTCAAGCTTAATCGATGAACTGAAAACAAAACAGCAATTGCAGCCAAAAAGAGAGGGCTACAGATACTTTGAGGGCATTTCCGCCATAAGGTCATTATGGCTGGAATTTATAGACGACCTCAAGACAATGCCGAAAAACGAGGAGATTTGCGTATATACTGGCGTTCGCAAAGCTTACGCGAATTTGATGGGAATGTTTGAAGAGTTCAGCCGAGTGCGTTTTTCTCAGGGAATCAGATATAAAGTCATTTATCCAATGGGAGAACGCGAGCTGGCAAAACGAAGAAGAAAACAGCTCGCAGAAGCAAGATTCCTGGATTTACAAAATGAAGTAGAATGGTCTATCATAGGCAATAAACTCCTAATCCAAAACATCACCCAAAAAATCCCGAAAGCATTTGTTATTGAGGATAAACTATTCGTAATGGCGTTCAGGCAGGTCTTTAACCAAGTCTGGTCGATAGCGAAAGAATAAATTACTGTTTCAATGCCCTAACCAGCAAAGGCACAACCTTTTTCAAATCGTATTTCTTAACCTGTTTCAAGCCGGCTTTGCTCAGTTTAGTCCGTAATTTATCGTTAGAAAGTAATTCGACAATCTTTCCAGCAAAAGCGTCAATATCGCCCTTCTCAACAACACAATCCTGAGAAGGCACAATATCGCGAACACCGCCGACATCAGACGCGACAAAAGGAGTGCCCGTAGCCATGGCTTCCAAAAGAACACGAGGGAAGCCTTCCTCGTCAGACGGCATCAAAAAGACATCAGATTGCGAATACATTTTCATAACTTCTTTGTTGGGAACACTGCCAAGAGTCTTAACGTACTTTCCGAGCTTTTTTCGCTTAATATCAGACTGAAGTTTAGGCAGGTAAGGGCCATCGCCCGCAAGAACGAAATTCGCCTTGACTCTTTTCAAAACTCTTTCAGCAATAGGCACAAGATAGTGCGCGCCCTTGCGCTCAGACATCCTATGAACAAACAAAACTTGAGGAACCTTGTTCTTCTGGTGCTTTGCCTTAAAACGCTCCAAATCAATCTCATTAGGAACAACAAGAATCTTCTTCAAAGGCACGCCAAACTCCAAATGATAATACTTCTTCATACGCTCAGTGCCAGTAACAAGGAAATCAACCATCTTCAAAGAAACTCTCAACGGCCAATCATCATTAAACTTTGATTTCAGCCAGCCAGATTCCCAAAAATGCCTAAAATACAAATGAGGCAAGCCGCAATTCCAGTAAAATACTTTGCCTCCAGTAAAACGCGTTATAATGGACGCAGTTACAGCGCCGAAAAAGCTGTAATGAACGTAAAAAGTATCATAACCAGCAACACGAAGCATCAAAAGCTTGAAAAAAGTCTCAAAAAACCTGGCAAAAATGGAAGTTGAATTAATTGACACGGTATGCTGGACGTTCGCAAACTTAGGCCTGCCAGAAGATTTCTCAATTAGGACAGATAATTGTGTTTTCTTTCCAAGCTCGCCCAACAATTTGTAAATGTGAAAGAAGTGCTCGCCAGCGCCTTCATCATACTTCGGCAAAACATAAACAACTTTCATTTAGCCACCTGATTCCACAAGTCAAGACAGTCCTGCAAGTTTTTCTTGGGATCAAACTTCTCCATAACAAGCTTCTGCCCAACCTTGCCCATCTCATGACGCTTTGGATCTTCAATAACTTCAATAATTCTAATAGCCAGAATATCAGGATTGTCCTTAGGCACAATAAAGCCAGACTTTTCATCAATAATAACGTCTTTGGCATCACGCACATCGGTGCAGATAATAGGCAATCCCGCAGCAGCAGCTTCAACAACCACTAAAGGAATGCCTTCATAAAAAGAAGGCAAAACAAGAACATCAGCAGCCTTGTGAAACTTAGGAATATCAGCGTGAGGAACCCTGCCAGCAAAAACAATATTCTTGCAGTCAGAAGCTTGCTGTTTCAATTTTAGTTCATCTTTGCCGCCGCCAACAATCAGGAATAATGTCTTAGGCTTTTTCTGAGCAACAACCTTCGCAGCACGAATAAGCAGGCCAACATTCTTCTCAACAGACAAACGGCCGATGAATAATACAATCCTATCAAAACCATTCAGGTATTTGTCGCGCACACTGTGCTTTTCATCAGAAAATTTTTTCAAATCAACAAGAACAGGAGCGACCTTCACCTTTTCAGGAGCAACACCAAGAGAAATAACTTTCTCGCGCTCAGTATCACACTCGACTCTGACACCATCAGCCTTTTTGACAAGCCATTTGCCAAACATGTTGAAAAAGGGGTTCTTCCAGTCCTCTTTCTTCCAGTAAGGGTCGTCAAAAAAGCTTGAAACGATGTTAACAACTAATGGAATGCCAAAACGCTTCTTCAAAAGATAAGCGGCATAACCGCACACAAACGGGTCTTGAGCTGTGACAAGATTAACAGGCATTTCCTTGTGAATTTCCCCGGCAATCTTCGCAGCCTGCCAAGGAAAACGCCACTGGTATTTCGAGTTTGTAGGATAAGCAGTAACGTTCTCCGCAATCTTAACCGGCTTGAACTCTTTCGCAGGCGTATAAATGACCAAAGAAATAAAATCCACGTGCTCAGCGTATTTTTTCAACCTATTAGCTAAATCGCCCCTGCCTTCCTCCGTGAAAACAGTATTGTCCAGCCCAAACATCAATACGTGCATGACTATTTTCCTCCCGCGCCGATATAAGAAAGTAACTTTTTATCAACATCCTCTCGCTTAGGAAGCTGTTTCAAAGCCTTTTCAGCCAGTTTTTCCCCAACAGACGGCTCTTTATACAATTTCAAAATGTTCTCTTTTAACTCATCCATATTATCGTACTCAAACAGCAAACCCCGGTTTTTAACAAGCTCAGGATTGCCGCAAACACTAGACGCTACAACAGGACATTCAACAGACATAGCTTCCAAAAGAGTATGCGACATTCCCTCATACTCACTGTTCAAAACTAGCACGTCAGAAGCCTTCATCAATTTGCGCGTTTCAACAGCATCTTGTTTCCCAACAAATCTCACAATATGCGTGACCATTTCCTTCTCAGAAACAAGCTTGGCGTCGTTCAAGGCAGGACCATCACCCACCACAACAAGCAAAAGCTCAGGAATTTCTTTTCTTAATTTTGCGCACAAACGCACAATCTTGTCAACACCCTTGTATTTAGTAATCCGGCCAACATTAAGCAAGACAAACTTCTTGTCAAAATCAAGTTTCTTTCTCAAAACAGTTTTCGCGGGAAGCTTAATCGGAGAAACCGCGTTTGGAATTACTACGCACTTGAAACCCCATTTTTTCAATAAAGACGCCAAATATTTGCTAACTGTGAGAATGTCTGCCCTGGACAAAACAAACCTTTGAAACTTCCTGAACAACTCAATCTTCCACGAATACTTCCTTTTCTGGAAAACCTCAAAAGGCTCGTCTGTCCAATCAAAATTCCTTGAGTTCTCCCAAGCGGAATCGCCAACAAAACGCACTATGAGCCTTTTTCCCAGCCTTTTAGCGGCACGAGCGGCAGGAAGACCAGAACTGAAAGTATCAGTCGTAAAAATCACATCAGAATCACGAGCAGACTTCAACACGGCACGATAAAAAGAATACCAGCGAACAGGATTATCGCGCGAGATAGTAACAGCGCCCTTGCGCGGAGCGCCGTACGTAATAACATCAACCTTCCACCCATTTTTTTTCAGCAGAGGAACAAATTCGCTCAAAAAAGTGGCAGGACCGCCAGTCTCAGGAGCATAAATGCCAGTCGCGATAGTAATTTTCATTCCAGCACCCGGTCAAACATTTTCGCAATCAAGTCCCATTCATACTTTTGCTTAATCATCTTCTGCCCGTTCTTCACAATAGTCTTTGCCAGCTTAGGACTCTTAAGCAATTTTATAATCTGCCTTGCCAAATCCTCCGGATTACGAACTTCGCAGAACAAGCCAGTCTTGCCATCTACCAGAAAATCAGGAATGCCCCCAACACGCGTGCCAACAATAGGAACGCCGCAGGACAAAGCCTCAATAAAACTGTTGCCGAAGCCCTCGCTTAAAGAAGGACGGACAAAAACGTCGGCATTGCACAAATAATCGGGAAGCTCATTGTACTGAACAAGGCCGACAAAACGCACATCGTTGACAACTCCTAATTCTCCCGCAAGCTGTTTTAGCTTAAACTCATCCTCGCCAGCCCCGCAAATTGTCAGCACGGCATTCGGAACTTTCTTTTTAACAATTGGAAACGCCCTAATAATATCATCAACAGCGTTCTTCAAAGTCAAACGGGAAGCAGTGATGATGTTCTTTTTCTTCTCTGTTCTCTTTGTTTTGCAGGAAAAAGTTTTCGTGTCAACACCATTTGGAATAATCGTGATATGTTCAGAGGGAACGCCGTGAGCAAGAGCGCGCTCTTTCAAATAATTGCTTAAAACCGCGTATTGAGGCTTTTTGCCGTACACCCAATTGTAAAGGAAGTAAAATATTCCGAGCTTTCTTCTGATATATTCTTCTGTATCGCCGCTCTGCAAATTAATAACGCATTTTGAACCCTGAATTTTGGCAACAACCCGCGCTGCAAGAGCGGCCTGATTCTCAAGAAGCCCAAATACCACATCCGCGTGATTAAACAAACCATAAAGAATCGCGCAAGGCAGAAAAAGAAGCTTGTCAAGCCATTGAACACCAAAGCCAAGACGATGAACAACAATACCGTCCATGATTTCAGTATGTGGCAAACGCTTCATCTTGGCAGTCACAACTTCAAATTCATACTTGTCCTTCAGCCTTGTCATAACTTCGCGCAAAGCTATTTCCGCGCCGCCAACAAAAGGAAAATACGCCAATGAAAACACAAGAATTTTTCTCATAACGACTTCAACACCTTTTCAAGCTTAACAGCAATCTCGTCCCAGTCAAACTTCTCGCGAACTTTTTTCCGCAGAGCTTTGCCAAACTTATTACGCAAAACAGTGTTAGAAAGCAATTTTATCTTCTCTCGCAGTTCAGTAATATTTCCAGGATGCACAAGAAAACCATTCTTGCCATCGTCAATAATTTCTGAAGTGCCGCCAACATCAGTAGCGACAACGGCCAAGCCCATCGCGCCGGCTTCCAAAACAGAAGTTGGAAGACCTTCCGCATAAGACGGATTAACGAGAATATCGGAAGAGGCAAGAATATCACGAATCTCTTTCTGGCTCTTCTCTCCAATGCAATAAGGCATCTTGCCAAGCAAAGGACCAGAGCCGACAATAGACAACTCTACGTTCAAGCCTTTAACCGCGGCAACTAAATCACGCACTCCCTTCTCCTCAATAAGCCTGCCAACAAATACGACTTTGACACCTTTATGTTTTTTTCTTTTTCCATCAAAAAATTTTGTGTCA
>Ga0315281_10004538_pt1 | contig 20104 bp, 16 predicted proteins | sample YL17G07_0_MG_FD_204540 | JGI IMG/M metagenome (GOLD analysis project Ga0315281, IMG submission 204540) | Sediment microbial communities from Yellowstone Lake, YNP, Wyoming, USA - YL17G07_0 | ecosystem: Environmental > Aquatic > Freshwater > Lake > Sediment | place: USA: Wyoming | collected... | reverse complement strand
ATCTTGCAGGAGACCTACGGCATCATCGTCTATCAAGAACAGGTCATGCAAATCGCCTCGGCCATGGCCGACTTCTCGCTCGGCGACGCCGACATTCTCCGGCGCGCCATGGGCAAGAAAAAAGCCGACGAAATGGCCGAACAAAGGGACAAGTTTCTCGCCGGGTGCGAAAAAAATAGGATTCTCCTGAAGAAAGCGGAGAAGACTTTTGATCTGATGGCGAAATTCGCCGAGTATGGATTCAACAAATCGCACTCGGCCGCGTACGCCTTTATCTCCTACCAAACGGCCTACCTGAAGACGCATTACATCACCGAATACATGGCCTCGCTGCTCACCCACGAAATGGGGAACACCGATAAGGTCCTTCTGTACATTCAAGACTGCCGCGAGCACGGCATTTCGATCCTGCCTCCGGACATCAACCAGAGCTTCGTGGGTTTCTCCGTCGTCGGGGATAAACAAATTCGATTCGGTCTTGCGGCGGTCAAGAATGTCGGGGAGGCCGCGATCGAATCCATTATTGAAAGCCGGGGGGCGGCGGCAGCGCGCCAAGAGGCCGGAGGCTTCCGGTCCTTCGCCCATTTTTGCGAATCGATTGATCTGAGGCGCGTGAATCGCCGTGTATTGGAGAGCCTGATCAAGTGCGGGGCGTTCGACTCTCTTGGCATCAAGCGATCGCAGGCCTTCGCGATGATCGACGAAGTTTTGGAGCGCTCGGCTCGCATACAAAAGCTTAAGGCCTCGGGGCAGGGAGGCTTGTTCGGAGCGGCGTCCGAACCCGCGCCGGCGGCTCCGGACATCCCCGAATGGCCGCCCAAGGAAAAGCTGGCCTTTGAGAAGGACTCGCTGGGCTTCTACATTACAGGTCATCCGATTTCGGATTACGTCGAGGAACTCAAGCTAAGGGCCACTCACGATACCGCTTCCCTGCGAGCCTTGAAGGAGGAGGCGGAGGAGGGCACCGTTCGAACGGACAAAGCGGACTCCAACAAGCTCGTCTCCATCGGCGGCGTCGTTACATCGCTTCGCGAGGTCGTCACCAAGAAGGGCGATCGGATGGGATTCGTCACCTTGGAAGATATAAAAGGGTCTGTTTCCGTTATCGTGTTTTCGGATCTGTACCGGCGCGCGCAGACCCTGTTGTCCGGAGACGAGCCGATCTTCGTCCGAGGGTCCCTGGATCTCGACGAAGAGTCCGCCAAGATCGTCGCGAGGGAGATCGTCCGATTGCGGGATGTCCTGTCCGATTCGTCTTCGTCTTTCTTAAGGGGCATCGCGAAGGAGGTTCATTTTCATCTCCCGGCGACCCGCGTAACCCGCGATCAGCTCGAGACCCTAAGGCGCCTGATCTCGGCCCACCGGGGAGAGGCCCCTGCCTACATTCACTTGAAGGATTCGACGAAGGGTGAGACCATCTTAGAATTGCCGGAGGGGCTGAAGGTCAACCCTTCCATGGAGCTCGCAAGAGAAGTGGACAAAATCTTTGGCTCGCCCGTCACTATCCTCCAAAACTAGGCGCTCGGAGAAGGCCCTGCTGGTCGGCATCTACGCCGGCAAGAGGGACTATCACCGGCAAGAGATGTCGCTTGATGAACTGACCCGCTTGGCTGAATCGGCGGGGGCCACGGTCGCCGGACGCGTTCTTCAAGAACTGCGGCATCCCCAACCCGCTACTTTCATCGGCTCGGGTGCGGCCGAGTCCTTAGGCACAAAGACGCGCGAGAACGGCTTCGAAGTCGTCATTTTCGACGAGGATTTAAGTCCGACGCAGAATAGAAATCTCGAAAAGATTATCGGGTCCAAAGTGCTCGACCGGACGGGTTTGATTCTGGATATCTTTGCACAGCGCGCCCGCACGCGGGAAGGCAAGCTCCAAGTCGAGCTTGCGCAACTGAAGTATCTTTTGCCGAGACTCGCCGGACAGGGCGCCGAGTTCTCCCAGCTGGCGGGAGGCATCGGTACGCGCGGTCCCGGCGAGACACGGCTCGAGATGGACCGGCGAAAGGCCAAGGATCGCATTGCGCTCGTCAAGCGCGACCTTGTTCATGTGCGTAGTCACCGGGAGCTCCATCGCACGAGGCGTGATGAGCTTCCGATCGCCACGGTCTCGCTCGTCGGCTACACGAACGCCGGCAAATCGACCTTGATGAATCGCCTCACCAACGCCTCCGTCTTGGTGGAGGACAAGCTCTTCGCAACCCTCGACCCGACGGTCCGCCGCCTCAAGCTGCCCTCGGGACGGGAGATCCTCCTCTCGGACACGGTCGGGTTCGTTCGAAAACTCCCGCACCAATTGGTCGAGGCCTTCCGCGCCACTTTTGAAGAGGTCGCTTCATCAACGCTCCTTCTTCATGTGATCGACTTGTCTCATCCTCACGTCGAAGAGCAAATGGGGGTCGTGGACGGAGTTCTGAAGGAATTAGAGCTTCAATATAAGCCCGTCCTGAACGTCTTCAATAAAGCGGACCAGGTGCATGGCCATCTCCCCGCATTTTTGAACGATGAGGAGATCATCGTCTCCGCAGTGACCGGCGTGGGCATTCCATTGCTGCTGACCGCCATCGAACGGAAGCTGACGGAATCCCATCGCCTTGTCTCACTCCGGCTGCCTTACAAGGCCGGCGCGGAACTTTCGCTTCTTTACCGGACGAGCCGGATCTTGAGCCGGGAGAACCGCGAGGACGGCATCTATGTCGACGCCGAAGTGGACGACAAACGCTTCAATCTCTTCAAACCCTATCGAACCTGAGAAAACTTGTCGCCGGACCCGTCGAATGTTATGTCCGGGAAGCCGTGGCCTTTTTAAACGTTCCCAATTTCTTGACCTTGATTCGTGTCCTGTGCGCGTTCGGCGTTTTGATCTTTGGCTTGTATGGGCGTTGGGATGTCGGCTTCCCGCTCTTTTGTGTCGCCGCGGGGACCGACATGGTGGACGGATCCATCGCGCGGATATTGGGTCAGAGAACGCGCTTAGGCGCCTTTCTCGATCCCGTGGCCGACAAGCTTCTCATGTTCTTCAGCATCCTCTCATTGGCCGGCACGGGATTCATTCCTTTGGGCCTGACCGTCGTCATTATCTCCCGCGATGTCCTCATCGGTGCGGGCCTATTGGTTCTGAAATTCAAAAAGGTCTACATCATCTTCAGGCCGACGTATCTCTCCAAGCTGACGACGTTCTTTCAATTCTCTACGGTCCTTTTGGCTATGCTGGCCACTCAGAACTTCACTCCTCATTGGGGAGCCCCTTATGCTACACTCTGGACGTTCGTCCTGGGAGCGACGGTGCTCCTGACGACCGTGACAGGGTGTCAATACGTGCGGATCGGCATTCGGATGCTTCATGATCGCTCGCAAAAAAATCAAATTGATCGTCAGTGATTTTCATCTCGGCCGGGGACGGAGACTCCCGGACGGCAGCTTCAACTTTCTCGAGGATTTCCGTTACGACGACGCATTCGTTGAATTCTTGGATCACTATCGGACGGGAGACCACTCCGAGGCGGAGATCGAGCTGATCTGTAACGGTGATTTTTTCAATCATCTCCAAATCGACATCCATGACCCATCGCCGGACGTTCTGGACGAAGCGACCGCGATCACGCGTACCGACCATATTTTGAAAGGGCACCCCGAGCTCTTCGATGCGCTCAAACGATTTGCGGCCTCGCCGAACCATTCGGTGACGTTCACGCTCGGAAACCACGACGCCGGGTTGTTATTTCCCTCGGTGCACCGGAAACTCAGGGAAACTTTGGGCGACGGGGTCCAGGTGAAAATCGGCCGGTATGTGTTCGACGATGTCTTGGTGGAACACGGCCATCAGTATTTTGCCGACAATGCCTACGACACCCAGCGGTATTTCCTGACCGAGCATCTGCCCGCGCCGGTCGTCAATCTGCCCTGGGGCAGCTATTTCGTGATCTTTTATATCAATCCGGTGAAGAAAGAGCGCCCGTATTTCGATAAGGTTTATCCCTTTAAGAACTACCTGCGTTGGGCTCTCATCCACGATACGTGGTTCGCGATCCGAAGCGTTTTCAGGATCGTCTTCTACTTTCTCTGGGTCCGCTTCACGCGGGATCCGCACAGGAGATCGCCGATTCTCAAGACCTTGAAGATCATTCAGGAGGTGCCCATCAGCCCTAAACTTGACCGCGAGGCCAAAAAAATTCTTCTCTCGCAAAAGGACATCCACATCGTCGTCTTCAGCCATACCCACCATGCGGTCATGAGGCAATTCGCGCCGAATAAAGTTTACATCAATACGGGACTCTGGAATGAGCAGATCTCCCTTGAAATTTCCGACTTGGGCAAGATTGTGAGACTGACCTACGCGCATCTCGAATACGACGAGCACGGCCGGGTCAATCCCTCGCTCAAAGAATGGAAAGGAAGTCATAAGATGATCGAGGATATCTCGTGATCGTTTGCATCGATGCGGGCATCGTGCCTTACACCGAAGGGCTTGCCTGGCAAAAACGGCTGGCCGAGCACCGGCGGAATCCGAACATGCCGGATCATCTATTGCTCTTGGAACACCCCCCGGTCTACACGATCGGGCGGCGTGATTCCGTCTCGGACCTTCTCATGTCCAATGAATGGATCCGCGATCATGGTATGGAAATCCATAAAACGGATCGGGGAGGCCGGGTGACCTATCATGGTCCCGGCCAGTTGGTCGGTTACCTGATTTTCAAGGTGCAAGACTCCGTCCCCAAACTGGTACGGAAGATTGAAGAAGTCTTGATCCAAACCCTGGCGCACTTTCATATCAACGGCGAAAGGGACTCCGAGTACCCCGGCGTTTGGATCGACCAAAGGAAAATAGCCGCGCTCGGTCTTCATATCGAGCGAGGGATCACCACTCACGGTTTTTCCTTGAACGTCAATTGCGATTTGAAGCCGTTCCGTTACATCCATCCCTGCGGGATCAAGAACCGGGAAGTGACCTCCCTTGAGAAGGAAGTGGGGTGGAGCCCTTCGTTGCGGGATGTGAAGAGCGTCGTTCTGATGCAATTCGCGAGAATCTTCAATACGAACGTGTCCGTGGAAGGTATCTCGTCCAGCCTACCGGAATAGGGTGCAAGGTCTTGCACCCACGCACGTTACGCAGCGTCGTCGGAGGAGTTGGAGTCCTTATAGACGATGAGTTCCTCGCTCGCGTCTTTTTCATCCGGCGCGATCTTCAGGAGTCGTTGGTATTCAACTTGCGAAAGTTTATGTTTTCGAAGTCTCTGATCGAGGATCCGCTTGTCGTTCTCGATGAAGTCATATCGTGTGGTTGTCGTTGTCGTGGCCATACCGTCGCCCTCCCATGGATGCCTGATTTTGTCGCTTAGTTGGGCACCCTAACCGGCTTCTCGATCTCCATCAAGATCTTTCCGTTCTTGAAAATGCGGACGTCTCCGGTCGATTCCGAGATGACGATGGCGACCGCCTGAGTCATCGCGGAGATGCCGGACGCGGCGATATGGCGTGAGCCCAAACCTCGCGGAATCGTGTCTTCGTCGCTCGCGGCGCCCAGGTATCTTCCGGCCGTCAGCACCAGGCCCTCACGGCTGATCACGAAGGCCCCGTCGAGGGCCGAAAATTCCCTAAGGGTTTCCTTCAGGTGGCCGCTGAGGATGTTCCTTTCGTCGTCCGAATACCCCTTGAAAGGATTGATGATCATTTGCTTTGAGAGTTGCAGAACCTTCTCTTCATCGCCCAGGACGAAAATGGTGCCGACCGGCTTGCCCTCGCGACCTTTGTTGGCCAGCTCGAGGGCGAGGGCCAGCGTCTCCTGAAAGACCTCGGGTTTCACGCTTTCGGCAATTCCGGTCAATCCCTGAGTCGTCATCATTTCGGTCTCTTTTGCGGTGTCGATCGAGAGGATCGTATCCAGAACGTTGAGATCGGGATGTCCGGCGACAAAAACCACCTTGTCGCCCAGGGCGATGTGATTGAGAGACAATCCCAAAACGATCGTCATTTTGACTTGGCTGATTCGCGTCATGTCCACTTGAGGGAGAAACAATACGGGGAGAGACGCCGGGGTTTCGGGAAAAACGCCCTCGAATTGCTCTTTCGTTCTCCGCGTGACCAGAACCAGCGACACGCCCTTCGGAAGTTCCATATCCGGGAATTCGTTCAAGGGCTCCACCCAAACGAAAATGGCCTTCGCCTTGATTGATTTTGCGATGCGAAAGGCCGACTGCAGAATGCATTGATTGGAACGTTTCATGAGCTTGGTTTAGACTTTTCTTTTATCACAAGAGGCGTTGTGATACCAACATTTCTATGACCGAGAAGAATAGAATTTCAAAACTCATTCTCTTTTTCCTACTCATTTCTTGCTCCTTTCCCAGCTCCGGGTCCGCTCAGGGGATCGATCCGTTTCAGTGGTCAACCGACCAATCGGCCAAGACGCTCGTGGCGGGGCAGGCCATCCCGCTTTCGATTACGTTTACGATACCCGCGAAATACTATCTTTATAAGGACAAGATGGGGCTGATCCTTGTGGGAGCGCCGGAAGGCCTCCGGCTGTCTCCTCTGGAGTTCTCGCCTCCGACGACGAAGAAGGATCCCTTTACGGGAAGAGATGAGGAGATTTTTGAGGAGGCCGCCGAGATGAAGACCCAATTGCTCGTCTCCAAGGACGTGCGCTCCCTCCCTCAAAAAATCACGCTCCAACTGACCTACCAGGGATGTTCGGATAAGCTCTGCTATCGCTTCAATGAGAAAAAAATCGAGATTCCGATCCATGCAACCAGTACGCAGGTCTCGGGGGTTCCGTTCCAAAACCGGGGATTCCTGGTGATGCTGCTCCTCACCTTTTTGGGAGGCATTGGAAGCGCCTTCACCCCATGCGTGTTGCCGATCATCCCCATCACGCTCGCCTTCATCGGCGTTCGCAAGCAAGGGGAGAGCCTCGCTAAGAATTTTCTCTTGTCCTTCCTGCTCGTGCTCTCCATGTCCCTCACGTATGCCGTCCTGGGCTCCCTCGCGGCCGTTTTGGGGAAAAGCCTCGGATTTCTTTTCCAGAGCCCCTATTTTTTAGGTTTCGGCGTCGTCCTCTTCATTGTCTTTTCCCTATCCATGTTCGGACTCTTCGAGCTTCAGGTGCCGCTTGCCCTGAGAAACCGCATGGCCAAGTTGGGTGGCGCGGGCGTCGCGGGCTCTATCCTCTCGGGCTTCACCGTGGGTTTTCTGGCCGCGCCCTGCGTCGGGCCCCTCATCGGCTCTCTCCTTCTGTATGTGGCGAAGGGCCAGAATCTCGCGAAGGGTTTTACGCTTCTTTTCGTCTACGGCCTCGGGATGGGGCTGATTTTTTTAGTGATTGGGACTTATTACCATCAGCTGGCGGCGAAGGTTCATGGCGGGCCATACATGATCTGGATCAAACGGGTCTTTGCGATCATTTTGCTTATCCCGGCATTTTATTATGGTTCCATCGTGATCCACCATTTTTACCACGCCCCTTCGGCGGAGGAATCGCGCTTCTGGATCACTAACGTAGACGAGGGACTTGCGAAGGCCGGCCGGGAACACAAGCCCGTCTTCATGGATTTCTTCGCCTCCTGGTGCTTTCCCTGCGTGGAAATGCAGAAGGGGACTTTTTCGAACGCGGAGCTTCAACGTTTTATGACCGAGAAAATGGTTCCCATCAAGGTCGACTGCACCGAGGAGACGCCTCAATGCAAGAAGATGGTCGACCGCTACGGCGTCGTGGGTTGGCCGACTTTTCTCATTCTCCAACCGAATGGAGAGATCATCACATCGCTGGTCGGTCAAAGTCTCTCGCCGGAGCAACTCAAAGAGGAACTAATGAAATTCGTCCGTTAGCCGATATTTCTCGCGATGGCCATGCCGACCTCGTGGCGTCCCTTTAAGAAATTGCTGGCCATTTGCTGCGCTTCGCTCTTCTGAGACGTGGCCTCCTGGAGGAAGGTCTGGAGCATGCCGATCTCGGTGCCGACGTCGGTGATTTTTAAATTCAGGTCATTGGCTTTTTTCATATCCTCCGGCTTCTTCGCGTCCAATCCGGCCAAATTGTCGGCATACTGCCGTTTCTGATCCTGAAGATCATGCATGCGAGTCAGAAGCGTCTTGGAAATATCGTTGGCCTGCTTGCTCTCAAGCGATGAAAAAAGCAGCATGGCGAGATCCATATCGCCCGAATTCAAAGCAAGTGTGAGCAGAAGCTCGAGCTTTTTCGTCTTTTCGAGAACGCTTTGGGTCTGTTGATCGCTGGTCTGCTTTTGCACTTGTCGGCTCGACTGCTGCACGACCTGATTCCATAGGGACTGAATTTCTTCCGGCGGAATCAGCTCGCAATTGAGACCTTCCGGCAATCCAAAATTCTCCTGATACCTCGGGTCTTGAATGACGAGACCCGTTTTCACGACGTCCCCACGCTCCGTCGGGGCGGGCTGATTCCAGGAGTTTGGACCCGGCAGATCGGAGGGAGAAGGAACGTCGGCCGATGAGGCCACGGGAAGGCACCTTGTTCCTTGCCCCAAGATGAGACGCCGGTAACCGTCATGAAGGACGGCGGGCGATGCGGGTGATTGCAGGGCTGCGGACAAATGCAGCTCCTCGATGATTTTTTCACGCTCGAGCGTCCTAGGGGACGAGGCGAGCGGGCACGTCTTGACGGAGTCGGTCGTCATGGTTTCCTCCTGAGGGCTCTTGTCGCAGCGCCCGTCGAATCTGCATGAGAAGACGTCCCGCCTCGTCGAATCGCTTTTGCCGGATCAACTGATCGGCGCGTCGTCTCAGCGGCAGCGTCCATTCCGAGGCGGTGATGGTTGTCTCGTTCCTCATAACCCATCGGTGATTGCAGGCGGTGTGCCACACGAAATGCTTGATGTTTTTCAATGGTGAGAGGCTCGTTCGTCCGAATTCTGGACTTGGCCGTTCGGATTCCGTATGTTAATCACTCATGAGGTGAGTGTTCTCAGCTCCTACGAAACACGACTTCTAGCCGCCATATCGGAGAGCCTCCTTCCGAAAACGGCCCTCTTGGATCAGTCCCCCGATAATCTGATGCTTGGCGACCGTATCGAGCGCCACTTGAGCTTGTGCACGCGCACTATCCGTTGGGTTTTTCGAATGACCCTGTGGTGGATCGAACTTGGGCCGTTACTAACCCGTGGTCTGTTCTGGAGCCGTTTGAACGCGGATCGGAAGGCGGATCGATTGGAGGCCTGGAGGACGTCGCGATTCTATTTGAAGAGGCTCCTGTTCAAGCTGATCGAAAGCACGATCTACATGACGTATTATTCGGAACCGGGCGTCTGCAAACGGTTGGGATATGAGCCTCCTCCGATCCGTCAGCGTGTCGCATTGCCGCCGCATCGATCGTCCTCGGATCGGGATCTCTCTCTCAAGGCGGATGTCTGCGTGATCGGCTCCGGAGCCGGAGGGGCCGTCGTCGCCAAAGAGCTTTCGGAAAAGGGACGTTCGGTCGTTTTGATCGAGGAGGGCGGTTATTTCAGCGTGAACGACTTCGGAGTCGAGGCCTTGGAGATCGTCGAAAAAATCTATCACAATGCGGGAACGCAGATGACGCTGGGTGCGCCTTGCATCATTTTGCCGACCGGGCGCGCGGTCGGGGGCACGACGATCATCAACTCAGGAACCTGCTTCCGGCTTCCCGATAAGGTCGTCTCCCATTGGCGTGACGCATTCGGACTGACGGACATTTCATCGGAGGGATTGGCGCCCTACTTCGACAAGGTTGAGAGGCAACTGCACGTCGTTCCCGTCGGTGAAGACATTTTGGGAAATAATTCAAAGATCTTCCGGCGGGGATTGGAGTCTTTGGGCCATCATGGATTTCCGCTCCCGAGAAATGTCCGCAATTGCAGTGGGGCCGGCATGTGTTGCTTTGGATGTCCCACCGACGCCAAGCAGAGCGTTAACGTCTCTTATATCCCCCAAGCCGTCACGAACGGAACCCAACTCTTCACGAATTGCCGCGTCGAGCAAATCATCCCCAAGCTCAGCCATGGGGGAGAAGTCATAGGGCGTTTCATAGATCCCCGAACGGGTCAGGCTACACGCTCCGTGAGAGTGGATGCTAAGGTCGTCGTGCTCGCGGCGGGAACTCTCAATTCGCCTCGTCTCTTGAGAAAGAACCGTATCGCCCTCCACAACCGCCACATCGGCCGCCATCTCACCATCCATCCTACGGGCAAGATCATCGGCGTCTTCGATGAAGAGGTCCGCGCGTGGGAGGGAGTGCCGCAAGGTTTCTGTTACGACGGCATGGCCGATGAGGACATTATGTTCGAAGGCGCCTTTACACCGCCCTCGTTCGCGGCCGTCTCGCTCAGCACCGGCGCGAGGGATCATAAAGACGCGATGGAGCACTACCGTAACATGGCGTCTTTCGGTTTCTTGATGTCGGACGAGGGCAGGGGATGGATCCGATGGCTGCCGAACGGAGAGGCTCTCATCTATTACAGCATCCGACGCCGGGAGCTTCAAAAACTAGTCAAAGGAATCCGTTTCCTCTGCGAGGTCTTTTTAGCCGCCGGGTCAAAGAAAATTTACACGGGGATCAAGTCTCTTCCTGTCGTCACCCCTGAGTCCGGATTGCGCGGCTTTGATGAGGTCACCATCCGAAGGACGGACCTGGACATCGCGGCCTTTCATCCGTTGGGAACCTGCCGCATGGGCGCCGACGCCGCAAACTCCGTCGTCGACGGATTTGGCGAAGTCCACGGCGTGAAGAACCTCTTTATCGCCGATGGATCGATCTTTCCCTCATCGCTCGGGGTCAACCCTCAGGAGACCATCATGGCCTTCGCCAACCGGACGGCCGACCGCATCCATCAGATTTTGTCCTAAGCAAGACGACTTTTGTAGCAACGATCCCAAGGCCTTCCCGATGCCTGGGCCATGTCTCTCACCAGAGATTGTCGACAGCCTGCGTCATTTCCATTTGCCGCCAGCGCGGACTTGACGCGTCTTGCCGAACTTTCCGCGCTGATCGGCCTTTCTCTCAGCGAAGGCGCTGAATTGACGGATCTCGCCGGCGGACTCACTCAGTCCTATCCGAACGGTTTTATTCATCTCGATCTCAACCCCAATCATCAGGATGTCTTGGAAAAAATGCGGCAGGGGGAGACGGTGGCCCCTTCCCATGCGGTCGCAGCCCTTCAGGCTCTGGTTCAATCATTTCCGAGACCCGTGGCTCCCGAGCGCGCGCCTTTGATCCAAAGTCCTGCGGTTCGTCTTTTTACACCCCAACCCATTTCTTCATCGAGACTGATTCGTCCGCCGATGGGCGGAGTCTCGGTCGCCACCAGCGAGGGGCTCGTTCAATTCGGCACAAAAATGTGGCTCAACAAATGGATCCATCGCCGGTATTGGAGATCGGGAGGAGACGGCCTTTCCAGAGAAGAGGTAAGGCATCATATTCCAACGTATCTCATTCATGATTCGGAGTTCGCGGGACCTGACGTTGATTTGCTGCCCTATGATTTTATCGCTTATTTGGGATTCCCGGTCAAAGAGACGGCATTTACAATCGTTGCCGAAGATTCCATCCAGGCCGAGCGTCTCCGTGCCTACATGGACGATTCGTACTTAGGCGACCGAGACCGCGATCTGAGCGCACGCGTGCGCGCCGAATACCCGGACGACGCGATCGGTGTTCCGGATCTCCTCGCGGAAATTACGCGCGGATTCGTCACTCGTGATCCGGAGACCCTTCGTCACGTCGAATCATTCGATCCACGAGGCGAGGTGCGTATCGGCCAAAACGTCCTCGTTCGCCGTTTGGGATCCCAGCGTTATGAAGTCCTTGATCAAGGCCGATCTTTGGGCATGATCGACTTGAGGCAGTTCCCATCCAAAGCGCCCTCCTTGATCGTGGGGTGGCGGGAGTTGCTCAAGGCCCGCGATGTCCTCCGGCTGGCGCTCGAAGAGAAGAGGTCCGGCATCTGGCCTCTCGGAACCTCGGACGGATTCGACGATCGAGGCTCCACGAGCGGGCTCATGATTTGGAACGACGGCCGCTTCCTTCTTGTGGATCCCCCTTCGCACACACTGGACTATCTGGAGGCCGTGGGCATTCCTTTGGATAGAATGGAAGGCGTCATCGTGACCCACGGTCACAGCGACCATTATGCAGACGCCATCCCTCGCCTGGTCCGAGCGCGGCCGGATCTGAGTCTCTATACGACGCAGACGATCTACGATCTCTTGCTGGACCAATACCGCTTGGCCCTTGGCCGTGACGACCTGAAGGCCTGGGACTTTCTTCCCGTTCGACCGCAGACCGAAATCAAAATCAATGGGATGAATTTCACCTTCGACTATACGTTCCACTCCGTCCCGACCATCGGCTTTGAGATCTGGGACAAAGAAGAACTACGGTTGTATTTCAGCGGAGACACCTTCGCAGACCCGGACGCAATCGAACAACTGCTTGAGGATGATCGGAAGAACTCTGCGGAAGACGACGAAAGTTACGAACCCTTGATGGGTATCGGCCGGGTGCTGCGGGTCCTCAGACACGGTTTTTATCTCTATATGGGAATGCTGCAAGAGACGACGCCGGTCATCTTGATGGAAGGGGGCATGCCGCCGATTCACACGCCTCCGTCCGTGACACGAAGCCTCCTGAGGGAAGCAAAGCGCTCCGGTTTCGATACCTCTCGTTTCTTCCTCTACCATCTCTCCAATAAAAAGGCGCGCCGCGAGCATGTTCCAAAACTGAGAGAGGGCGCCAAAGGTTGGATCGACTTGACGCCGCGCAAGCCTCTGCCGTAAAAGTCTATAAATGAAACAAGACAAATCCAAGCTCGTGGTCGTAAACGCCCCGGAGCAGGTCGAGGTTCAGGACAATCTCCACTCGATCTTCGAATCGGTCCTTCAGGAACTCGGAGAGGATCCTCATCGCGAAGGGTTGAAGCGAACCCCGATTCGCGTCGCCAAGGCGCTGCGCTTCCTCACTCAGGGCTATCAGCAGAATATCGACGAAGTCATCAACGGCGCCCTATTCACCGAAGACAACGATGAAATGGTCACGATGAAGAACATCGAGATCTACAGCCTCTGCGAGCATCATTTGCTGCCGTTCTTCGGAAAATGCCACGTGGCCTACATCCCGAAACATCAGATTATCGGCATCTCGAAGATAGCCCGTGTTGTCGACGTCTTTGCACGCCGGCTCCAAGTCCAGGAACGTCTTACCAAACAAATCGCCGACACGATGCAACGGGTCTTGGACCCAAAGGGTGTCGCCGTCGTCATAGAGGCCGAACATCTCTGCATGCAGATGCGAGGGGTTCAAAAGCAGAACTCGTGCGTCGTGACCTCCGCCATGCTGGGCGCCTTCCGAAACCGCCAGGAAACCCGCGAAGAGTTCATGAAGTTGATAAAGGGTTAAAGCCTTCAATCTTCTCACACTATGAGAGATTGCCTCCCATCTCGTGTGATCTGAGACCTGTATTTCTCACTGAGGTCGTCACACATCAAATGCTAAAATACAATTAAATACAACATCTTAAGTCCTACGAGCTTGTCCCATGAGGTTGGCATACCCATTGCTTATTCTGACATGGGGGAGATGGACTTTATGATGAAAACTAGGTCTTATTCTTATCAGGTGATTCTGCTGGGGTTTGGATTGGGATTGGGGCTTCTTTCGGCTGGATGCGATTACTCCAATCACGTGATCAAGGAAATTCGGGTGATCGAAAAACGACCTGGCGCCTTTGCTCCGGCGGGAAACGCATCGAAGGGGACGACTAACCCCGGTTCGACCATCGGAGAAACAACGACTGTCGAAGCCCCCCACACCGGTATGGGAACACCTCCAGTGGCCGACGGATCAGCCACGACGACGATTACACCTCCCGATGCATCCTCCGCACCGACGCCTTCGGAGGCGACCCCCGTCGCCCCGCCGACAGCCACTCCCCCAGCCTCGATGCCAGAATGTTCCCAAGACTCCGATTGCACGGATGGAAAGATCTGCAACCTCGTCGACGGCGTGAAACGGTGCACGGCCCCGATCGTTGCGGTCACTCCTCCTCTCACGTTGGCGCCTCTGGCCCCGGCTCCGGTCACGGCCGTGCTCGACACGCTGGTACCGCTCCCGTTCCCAACCACGGGGACCATCCACTCCTTCGCTCGTTGCGTGAACCCGCAGGGCCAAGGGTATCTCTGTCATTGGAGCGGCTCTTCCGAAGACGATCACTGGTCGAGCGTGTGGCACGATTACCAGCAAGACGACATCGCGCAAATGCACATCGATTTCCAACCGGCCGCCGTTTACCAGGCCTCCGAACGAAAGATTCACGTCTTCGCTTATAGCAGGGAGGGATCGGGGGATGTCTTTGGGGCCGGAAGTCTGAGTTGGGCGTCCTGCGATGTGGATCATTATGCCTGCGGGGCCCCTCAAAGGGTCACATCCCTCAATCGCGTTCATTACGTCCCTTCGGCGGTGGCTTTGGAAGGCGGGCGGCTCTTCACGTTTTTCAACGGCGGAGACGGCCTCTACTTCTTAACGCGTGATCACGACACGTTCTCCGTAGAAATCCGGATCTCGAGCGTCCTCGAGGACGGGCAAGACCCCTCCACCTGCGGCGGCGTCGATTTTTCTCCCAGTGCCTTCGTCCGAACCCTGACAGGCGAAGGGGAAGAGATCCACGCATTCGCCATGACTTCGGGACATCGCCTCATGCACGCTTATTTGACCGTCGCAGGATTGAGGAGTGTTCTTCTCAACCAGTACGCTCATGCCTGGCGATGTGAAACATTTGACGACGTCCTTATGAACAGCTCCCCCAAGGCCTTCGTCGATCCCGGAAACCGATTTGAGATCAATGTTGCGGCCCTGGATACCACGAATCACCCTCAAGTTTGGCTCCTCTCCGGGGGACCCTTGAGGTCCTACACCCGCGGACCCGTCGCCGATGTGACGGTCAGCATGCCTCCGAGCGAGTTCTTGGGCGTGGCGGCGGTGGCGAATCCGGATGCCGTCAGCACCTTCCATATCTTTTATCGCTTGAATGACGGCCGATTGGGACACGTGACGACGCATCGTGGAGAGCCCAACCCCGGTGATCCGGAGGCCCATGGATTACCGCACGGGTTTTCCATGATCGATTCCCCGACGGCGGTCAGCGACCCGGCGGGCAATCTGCACGTCTTTGCCGGCGAGCCGTCGAACGAGCCCTATAGTTCCGCCGGTCACTGCGGCAAGTCCCCACAAGGTGAATGGCAATGCAGGGACCAAACGTACTACCGGGATCCCGGCAGTGGATGTCATGGCCGGCAGAGATGGCGTTATCCCTGGGAGGCTAATGAATGCGACCTGAGAAACTTTGGCGACTTCGTTCAAACGACGGACCAGGGGCAAAGTGGAATGAGCGCCCTCTATGTCCCTATCACCTACAATACGGGCAATGACTAAAGGGAGAATGAGGTTGGGGGTGCGTGATGACCGATTTTTTAAATCCGCTCGGTCTTGGACTTTCTCTTCCTCTTTCCGTTCCTAGCGAGAACCGGGAGGCGGTGGGCCCGCATCATCAAGAAGGTGGCTCAGAGGCCGCCTCGAATTTGGGGCCGTCGCTTTCGCTGAATCTGGTTCCTTCGGTCTTTCGGGTTCAACGGAACGCGGCGTCGCAGAATAGCCATGTCCGTCTGGATCTGCCCCCGTTGACGCCGGAAATGCAGGCGCTGTTTTCCCCGCCGGATCCGGATCAAGTTCTACACCAGATCGCCAGTGAGAGGCAGTTGGCCGGATTCTTTCTTGGGATCGGCCAACCCAATGCCGCGCGCCAGAATTTTCGCCGTATCTCGGATCTTTATTCCCAGTTGCCCTCCGATTTACAGGCGCAGAATCGTCCCCTCGTCATTCAGGCACGCGTTCAAGAGGGCGTCCTGTCGGGCGACCTCGACCGGGCCCGTGATGAGTTGTCGCAAGCCCCTCAGATGCCTGAATTTCAATCCCTTCGCCGCGAGGTTCCAAGGTTGAGAGAGCTTTATCGGCTCCGGAGAACGGTGGAGGTGTTTCAGGCCGTCGTCGCCCAAGGCGCGGCGGAGCTGCGCGGTGAGGATCGGTCGCGAAGGGCCGAAAGACTGTCCGGCCAGATCCATCCCCTGATCCAGCGGATGCAGGAGGAGGTCGTCTCGGGGCGTTTGCCCCTGGCGGAGGCGGTCGGCCGTTTACGCAGGGAAGCCCCTCAGGAGTTTACGCAGTGGCTCTATCAGTATGACGTGCGTTCTTTTCTGGATCAGGCGGTCCGGCCGGAAGGCGACCTGAGACATCTGGACGAAGCGGGGCTGGCCTTGATCCGCCGGTTCGTCCGCGACGAGCGATTTGCCGCCGCGACGGGAATGGCCGAGGGGCTCACGAGGAGCTCTTATGTCGGCGGCGAGGCGCAAGGCCAGGCGGACCGGATTCCGGAAGAGGAGAGGTCGAGCGCCTACGCGAATTTTCTCCTCCATCTGCACCCGCTTCTCGCCGACTCCAACCGGACCGTTTTGAGAAATGCTTCCGTCGCCGCGAACATGGCCCTTACGGGAGGCCTTGCGGGAGTCGCCAGGACCGGTGCGATGCCTTTCATCGAAGCGGCGACGCAGTCGGCCGTTACGAGAGGCCTTCTCGGTTTCGGAGTTCACGCCGGAACGATGTCCGCCGCGACGCCCTTGTTCACTCCCCGGGACGGACCCCTGACCGTAGAGACCTATCTCCAGGAGGCGGGCCGGATGATGGCCTTCTCCTCCTTCATGGGAGTGAACGGTTTGCTGGGGCGAGCCGCCGGGGGACCTTCCCGCTATGCTCTCACGATCGGCGGGATGACCCTTTACGACCTTGCGACCGACCCGATCAATCAAGGGATCTCTCCGGGCCTTCTCCTGGCGCATACCATGGGAATGGACCTTCTCATGCGCGCCGGCCACGTCTTGCCGCACCCGGAGACCTCGGCGACCCGTGTTCCCGAGGCCGTTCGCGAGCGGGTCATCGGTGCCGCCAGAAACGTGCAGCCGTTGCCGGTGGAAGTTTCCGACCTGGTGGGAAGAGGTGAAGAGGTCTCCGGCGTGTTTCCGCTCACGCAGCGCCGCGTGCCCACCCCTCAGGCGGTTCAGGTTCGTGGGAGACGCGCTTCCGTGAATGTCGAGGGCGCCTTGGTGTTGGACCTGAGCGGCCCCGCACCCGGCGAAACGCCCGTCCCTCCCATGGTGACCTTAACGGACGCGAACGGACGGACCTACCGGCTGGAATTCGAGCCGACCGGGGAGGCTCAGACCTACCGGCTGACAAACCTGACGGGTCGGCCAATTCAAATCTATCCGGGAGAGGACAGGCCGCCGATTGAAATCGCGCACGGGCTTCGCCGCGAAATCGTGGGAGACGGCGTGGAGTTGGATCTGGGAGAGGGAATGCGCTTTGTCGTCGTTACGTCCTCCGGCGGGCAGCGACCCGCAACCGCCACAAGCGGGCCTCAAGCCTTACCGGCCCGGGACGCCGTGGCCACCCAGCCGGGGCGGCCCGCGGCGCGTTCAAGGGAACGGGTCGGGTTCGAGGCTTTATCCGCGCTCAGGACACGCGGCATGAATTTTGGTCCGGAAGAGTCGTTGATACAAGGCTTCACGGCCTCTCTCCCCGGTCCCGAAGGACAGTCCTTGGCCAATGTCTTGTCGCCCACGCCGGAGTTCAGAAGCCGCATCCCTCAGATCAGGGCGGAAGTCGGCCGGAGAATGCGGTCACGGGGAATCGATTCTCTGGAAGGCGCCCTCTCCGTCTCCGCCGAGGTCTTGGGAATCGAACTCAACAGAGCCAGGCAATCCCTTCAGGGAAGGGCCCGCGGCGCATTGGAGATTCTTCTCGTGCAACTCTTTCCGAACGATCTCATCGTCTATCGGGGTGCGAGACGGGATCTCGCCGGCGTGGCGAATCCCCGGCGAAACGACACCTACTGGAGCCTCAATCGGCGCGAGGCCGAAGATTACCGCAACGCGGACCCTCAGAGGCGAGGTCTCTTTCAGACGACGTTCGGCCAGCTTCGCGCCCGCGGGGTCGTGATCCTCGATCTGGGGGGGCCGGACAACGCGGTGATCCTTATGCACGATCCTCATGCCGTCGTTCCGACGGAAAGGGCCGACTAGGCATGGCGAATAGTCCTCGCGAGAAGGGTTGCACTCGTGATCCCTTCGCGGGCCGCCGCTCTGGGAATATCAAAGTCGAAGATCCTGAGCCGCAGCCGATACTCCTCCAAGAGGGACATCGTCTCCGAGGCCGCGTGCCCGTGCTTTCCCAGCCAAAAATGCCGCGAATGCTCCCACTCGTGCATCGCTCCGAAGAGCCTCTCTAAAATTTCCCGAGCCGTCTCCTCGCGCGAGATACGGACCGCAGGAAAGGCGCGGATCAGAATGCGGTCCGGGAGGCCCCTGTGCCGGCGGGCCTCGAAGAATGAGACGGGGAGGCAAGAGGCTTTTCCCCAGCGGGTAACGACGTCGTCGATTGCCCCATCCGGGACCACTTCGAGAAGAAGGGAAGGGCTCTGCAAGTCTTGAACGAGCGCTTGAATCTCCGGGGAGTTGATAGCTTGAAGAAGAGAGAGGAGGGCCGCGTTGTCGAAGTCGCGTCCCGATTCAAAAAAGTCATAGCCCTTCAACACCGCGTGCAGGCGCCGCCGCGCCTCGATCGCTTCCGAAGGATTTCGGCGCACCCCGTTCTCCGTCCTCATCACGTCGACGACCTTCCGCGCCAGGCGCATGTCACGGAGCCCGGCGGTGTGCGCGGTGCCGTTGAAGGTCCGTGCGATTCGTTCCGGATCGAAGCTCCGCGCCGCGAGTGAAGCGACGGCCCCGGCCGTGTCCCAGGCCGGGATCAGCGAAGAGCCGGCACCCGCCGCCGGCGCCACAAAACGATCCACGGAAGGAAGATCGGAGGCGCCGGAAGTCCCAGCGGCCCTTGAGATCAGGGCCGTAAGGAGGGAGGCGGCTTGTGAGAAGAGCCCGAACTGAACGTTCATGATGAACCCCGATGTTCCCCTTGGGAACGCAGGGGTATCGGATGAGGTCGCGTAAAGTTGCGCCTCGGATGCAACGTTGGGACACCTGCATCTCCGCGTTTCCGCCTGTCTGGCGCCGTAGACTACAAACGCGCCATGCCCCAGATTCTTTGGATTTACCTGGCGAAACCGGTAACGTACAATAAGCCGATAAGTATGACTGTGAAACCTCGCCATCCTCTTCTCGTAGCGCTTTTCTTGAGCCTGGCGGCCTCGGGCTGTGTCACGAATGCGACCCGTTTTGGGGCCTCGGAGGACAAACGCGATTCATCGTCGGTGACCACAGCCACGAGCTTCGACGAAGTTGCCAGCGGCCCTGTGACGGTCCCGTCGCCGTCCGATGCCACGGTAGGGCCGGTCGCCGGAAACAGTTCGAACGGTCTGGGCCCCCGCGCCGACAGCGAGAGAGTGGGCGAGGGGCTGATCGCATACGCCGCCTTTTACGGCCCCGGCTTCAAACAGACGGCCGATCAGGGAGGGGTCTTCCTGCTCCTGATCGGCGGCCGTCTCAACCTGCCGCTATTGGTGAACAAACAAGTGACCGATCTGGAACATATGACCGTGACGGCGAATCCGGAGCCCGGCCTGCAGATTCGTCTCATTCACGAGTTTTCGGATGCGAGCGGCCTGAGGCGTTTCCGGTCTTGCGATACGATGACCGGACCGGTCCAGCCTGACGGACACAACGCCGCCTTCACGGGCCTCAACCTGGGTGAAGGGGGGATAATCCATCTCTTTCTCGTCAACCCAGGGGCCTCAGTCCTCATCCCGACGGCGGATTTTAGCGCCACTTGCGTGGATCTGTCGGACGTCGCCCGCCGGACTTACATCTTGGATGATATGATCGTGGGCGGCGAGCGGTACGGACCTTTGGGCACTCTTCAACTGATGACTACAATCGATTTGGCTCCCACTCAGAAGACCGATATTGGCTCCCCCGGGATTATCCATCTCCTCCCCGACGGCGCCTTGTATTAACCGACCTTTTAACACACTATGCGCCCCTCAGAAATGGCCTCACTTTTCAGGACAGGTTTTTGGGCCGGTCTAAGGCGTCGGGTCAAAAATCACCCCATTTT